>ERZ1673738.3764-NODE-3764-length-16293-cov-7.402020_pt1 | contig 16293 bp, 16 predicted proteins | sample MGYA00580198_ERZ1673738 | MGnify/ENA primary metagenome ERZ1673738 (study PRJEB41218, sample SAMN15661784) | gut metagenome | host: Homo sapiens | place: Canada: London | collected 2015-08-20/2019-03-30 | study: EMG produced TPA metagenomics assembly of... | reverse complement strand
CGCCGCGCAGCGCGCCAGCGCCGCCATGGCGGACTTCCTCAAGGCGCATATATAAACGAAAAGCCAAACGGCGTGACCTTTCCGTCCGCGTCGTTTGGCTTATTTATTAAACGGACGTTACCCAACAAAAGCGGCGTCCCTCTCAAAGGCTCCCTTGTGTAAAGGGAGCTGTCAAAATGATTTCAAAAATCATTTTGACTGAGGGATTGTTGTACCGTCGAATCGATATAAGCGCAAACCTCCTGGAAATGATACCGGATTTCGTTGTTCGGAATGCGAAGCACAGTCAAGCCGTAGTTTTTGAGAAAAGCCGTTCGTTCGGAGTCATATTCTATGGCTTCTGCTTCTCCGTGTTGGGAGCCGTCCAACTCAATAACGAGTTTTGCTTCGGCACAGTAGAAATCCACAATGAATTTCCCTATCACCTTTTGCCGCAAAAAGCGGACAGGATAGCCGCGCAAAAAATCGTACCATAGGTGTCGCTCTTCTTTCGTCATTTTCTTCCGCAGCTCTTTGGCAAAAGGCACCAGTTCTTTGTTATGCTTATACTGCATGGCAATCCCTCCGTCACGGCGTTATGCGCCGCGCCACCTCCCTTTACACAAGGGAGGCTTTGAGCGGCAGCTGCATGACGATCTCGTCTCCGTCGCGGTCGATTTCCACAAAGCCGAAGCTCTCGTAGAGTTTTCGCGCAGTTTCGTTTCCCTCGATATAGCAGAGAACGACTTTATCGTACCGGCCATCCGCCTTCAGTTCGTCCAAAATCGCCCGCACTGCCGCTTTGCCGTACCCGCGGCTCTGATACCTCGCGTCGATGAACATCTGACTCAGATCGTAGCTTTGCAGCTCCGGCTCGTCATAATAAAGCCCCATGCCGACGGGGAGATCATCCGCACAGATCAGAAACGCCCGGCTGCGCCGGGCGCGGTAAGCATACGCCCGCGCCAGCAGCTTCGCCCTGTCGGAAACAAACGGCTTCTGCGCTTCGGAAACGGCCAGATCGATGCGCCAATTTCCGGGGTCAATATCCAGAAGATGTATCATTTTCTTTCCTCACACACCGGAGAGAACGAGGCTGCCGTCGCCCTCGACGGCGTATTCGCCGAGCGCGGCGGGCAGGAAATAGGAATCGCCCTGCCGGAACGGATAGACTTTCCCGCCGCAGACGATATTCCCCTCGCCGCGCACGCACATAAGGTGCGTAAAGCTTTCGCCGTCCGTGGCGAGCGAGATGCGCGTTTTCACCTCCGCGCGGCGGACGCGGAAATACTCGCACGTCAAAACCTCCTGCACGCCGTCCGGCGGGCAGGGGGGGAGCGTATCCGCCGCGCGGTGCATGGGCGCGTAGTTCATCACCTCGGCAGCGCGTTCCAGATGGAGCTGCCGCGGCTTTCCGTCCGCGCCGAGACGGTTATAGTCGTATACGCGGAACGTCGTATCCGAATTCTGCTGGATCTCCGCAACGAGAATGCCCGCGCCGATGGCATGCACCGTGCCGGGCCGCACGAAAAATACGTCGCCGGGGTGTACCGCCACGCGGTTGAGCACCTCGCAGATCGTGCCGTCCTTCGCCCGCCGCCGCAGCTCGTCCGGCGTCACGGCGCGCGAAAAGCCGAGAAAGAGCGTGCTCTCCGGCTTGCAGTCCACCACATACCACATCTCCGTCTTGCCCTGCTCGCCCTTTTCGCGGCAGGCGGCCGCATCCGACGGATGTACCTGAACGGAAAGGTCCTTTTGCGCGTCTATCAGTTTGATGAGCATTGGGAACGGCGCAATGCCGCAGCGCGTGCCCGCCATACCGACGGGATCGGCGCGCAGGACATCCGCCAGACTCTCACCGCAATGCTCGCCGGAATCAATGTACGTCTGCCCGTCGGCGCGCACGGAGAGCTCCCAGCTCTCGGCGATAACGCCCTCGCCGGTTTTATGATATTCCCCGCGCAGGCGAGTGCCGCCCCAGAGATAGCTCCGAAGGCACGGCTTGAGCCGCAGCGGTTCGTATTTCTTCGTTTCTTCCATGATCGCCGCCTCCTTTTATCTTTTTAAAATACTCTGTTTTTATCCCGCTGGCAAGATACGAATGGGACTGGATTATTGAAAAAAAGTATTGTATAATGCGTTTATACGCGGTCTCCGCAGCGGAGACCGCCGGGAGAAATACTATGAGACATCTTCTCCGGCGCACGGCCGGTGCGCTGCTCGCGCTTTTTGTTATCGCCGCCTTTGCAGCGCCTCGCGCGCTCGGCGCGCTTTCCCGCCCGGCGGTGGAAAAGCCCCCTTCGCCGGAAGCGGTGAACGAATGGGAAAGCGCCGTTTTCATTGCCCGCGCGAACGGCGCGGCCCTCTTCGCGTGGCGTATCGTAAGCTCTGACGGAACGGCGCTCTACGACGCCGCCGCGGCGCCGGAGTATTTTCCGGGTCTTCGCGTGCAGGGCGCGGACACCGACACGCTCACGCTTCTCGACATTCCCTCCTCGCTCAACGGCTGGCAGGTCGAATGTCTGTTCACCGACGATGCCGGGGAAAAAGCGCTCTCGGGACGCGCGTCGCTCACGGTCTACCCCGTCGGCCCGACCGCGTCGCCGGAGCCTTCGCCCACGCCGGACGCGACCCCCACCCCGGAGCCGTCTCCGACGCCGGAGATCACTCCCTCGCCGGAGCCGACCGAGATCCCCACGGTCTCGCCCTCTCCCGTGCCGGAAACGCCCGTGCCGACGGCAGCTCCCGCCCCCGCCGCGGCCGCGCCGCTTTCGCGCCGCGCGGTGCTCGGTGTGTTTGCCGGTCTCGTTGCGCTCGCGCTCCTTCTCGGCGCGCTCTCTCTGAAAGTCCGCGGCGGCGCGCACAGCGCGCACCGGCATAGATAAACCGCGATCGATTTATTTTTCATATCTAGAAAGGAGCACACACTCATGGGTCTTCTCAGAACTGGCATCGGCACCGTTACCGGCGTTCTTTCCGATCAGTGGAAGGAATATTTCTACTGCGACGCGCTCGGCGCGGATGTGCTGGCCGTCAAGGGCCGCAAGCGCGTTTCCGGCGGGTCCAACAACGGGCTGGACAACATCATCTCCAACGGCTCCGTCATCGCCGTGGCGGACGGACAGTGCATGATGATCGTCGAGCAGGGCAAGGTCGTAGACGTCTGCGCCGAGCCGGGCGAGTACATCTATGACATCTCCACGGAGCCCTCGCTCTTCGCGGGCGGCAATCTCTCCTCGAACATCAAGCAGGTGTTCCAGACGATCGGCAAGCGCTTCACCTTCGGCGGCGTCGCCCCCAAGGATCAGCGCGTGTACTACTTCAACACCAAGGAGCTTGTCGGCAACAAGTACGGCACGCCCTCTCCGGTGCCGTTCCGTGTCGTGGACGAGGCCGCCGGCATCGATCTTGACATCGCCATCCGCTGCTTCGGCGAATACAGCTACCGCATCACGAACCCGCTGCTGTTCTATACGAACCTCTGCGGCAATGTGGAAGCGGCCTATACCCGCGACAAGATCGACAGCCAGCTCAAGGCCGAGCTCCTGACCGCGCTTCAGCCCGCGTTTGCGAAGATCTCCGCCATGGGCATCCGCTACAGTGCCCTGCCCGGCCACACGATGGAGATCGCGCAGGCGCTCAACGACGTTCTCTCCGCCAAGTGGCGCGATCTGCGCGGCATCGAGATCGTCTCCTTCGGCGTTTCCAGCGTGAAGGCGAGCGAAGAAGACGAGCAGATGATCAAGCAGATGCAGCAGGCCAAGGCGTACATGAACCCCGGCATGGCCGCGGCGAATCTTGCCCGCGCGCAGGCGAACGCCATGCAGGACGCCGCGAAGAACCAGGGCGGCTCGGCAATGGCTTTCATGGGCATGAACATGGCGCAGAATGTGGGCGGCTTCAACGCGCAGAATCTCTACCAGATGGGTGCGCAGCAACAGCCGCAGCAGACCGCCGCTCCCGCGGCGAACGGCTGGACGTGCCCGCAGTGCGGCACCGTGTCCACCGGCAAGTTCTGCTCTTCCTGCGGCACGAAAAAGCCCGAACCCGCCGCCGCGAACACCTGGACGTGCTCCTGCGGCGCGGTGAATAAGGGCAAATTCTGCTCCGAGTGCGGCGCGAAGAAGCCCGCCGGCGTCCCGCAGTATAAGTGCGACAAGTGCGGCTGGGAGCCCGCCGATCCGACGCACCCGCCGAAGTTCTGCCCCGAATGCGGCGATCCCTTTGACGGCGGGGACATCGTGGGCTGATCCCGCCTTTGCATGAAAAAGCTCTTATCCATTGTACTTATGACCGCCGCGCTGCTCGCGCTCTGCGCCTGCGGCGCGGCGGTTCCCGCCGTTTTGGAGTCGGACACGCCGCCGGAGACTTCCGTTTCGCCGTCTGCCGAGGCGTCGGAAACGCCGACGCCGGAGCCGACGGACGCGCCCACGCCCACGCCGCCCGCGACACCGGAGCCGACGGAAGAGCCGACGCCCTCCCCGGAACCGGTGCCGGACTCGCCGCTTCCCTCGTGGGAGGAATTGCAGCGCACGCTCTATGAAACGAACGCCTACTGCGCGGCGCTCTATCTCGGGCGCAGCAGCGCCGCATCTCTTTCGGACGCGCTGCCGGAGCTTCTGGCCCAAAAGGGGCTGGACGGCATTTCCTATCTTGCCGATATCGCCGCCTCGGCCTGCGTGGAGCAGCCCGGCGACGAGGTGTTCATCCTCATCCCCCGCGGCGACAAGGTCTTGTCGCTTTATAACTACGTTCTCGAAACGCAAAGCAATTATGACGCCTATCCCGGCGCGCTGCTCTACTCCTCCGCCGAGCGCTGCGCCGTCGCGGTGCGCTGCAACGAAAGCGACGTGCGCCCCAACGTCCTCGCGGTGTTTTCCGGTCTGGACGGCGAACAGAGCTTCTCCCCGCGCATCACACTCGAGAACGAGACCCTCCTCTCCGCGCCGGGCGTGTACACGCTCATTCCCCGCTGACACTTTTTCTCATCAAATAACCGGCCTTGCTCCTTTTTTCAACGGAGCAAGGCCGGTTTTTCTTTCAGTTCATTACGGTCGAGCCATAGGTTTTGATGATCTCGTTGAGCATGTCGGTGTGGGTGAAGTCCTTGTTGTACACGATCCTCGTTTCGCGCACCATGCTCAGATTTTCCACCGGCAGCGCCGCGATCTTGCCCTTTCGCAGCTCGTCGAGACACGCGCTGCGCGGCAGGATCGAAACGCCGAGATCCTTTCGGATCAGATCCTTGATCGTGGCGATATTATCGACTTCGAGCGTAACGTCAAAGGACTGTATGCTCTCGCCGTTGCTCTCGAGCGCCGACTCGAACAGCGTCCGCGTCGCCGAGGCGGGGGTGCGCAGTATCATTTTCTGCCGCCGGAGCTCCGCGAGCGTGACGGCCCCCTTCCGCGCGAGCGGATTGTCCACCGACATGACGCACGTGAGATAGTCCGTGTCCAGCAGCATGGAGGAGAAGCGCGGATCGCCGTACGCGCCGTCCACGATGGCGAGATCCAGCTCGTAATTTTCCAGCATATCATAAAGATTATTTATGGTATCCGTAAAAAGGATTATCTTCAATTTGCCCTTCTGGTTGCTGTACCGAGCGAGCGCCGCGGCGGTAAGATTGCTCTCGGACGTATGCGTTATGCCGATGCGGAGCAGCGAGAGATGACGCTCGGCGTTTTGCAGCTCGGCAAACATCCGTTCATGGAGCGCCTTCATCCGGCGGGCGTAGTTCACCACGATCTCCCCTTGCGGCGTCAGCTTTAATCCGGCTTTGTTGCGCACGAAGAGCGGCGCGTCTACCTCCTGCTCGAGCTGCTTGATATGGTGGCTCACCGCGGGCTGCGTCATGTTCAGCTCCTCCGCCGCACGGGTGAAATTTTTGTATTCCGCCACGGCCAGAACGGTCTGCAATTTTGTGCTCAGCATGGCTGCGCGCCTCCCGTTATATCAATAATATTTATATATCCTAAAAATAATATAATTTGCACTTATTGCATTTCGATTATATCATAGCCCCAGAAAACGTCAATCGCTTTTTCAGGGAGGGCTGCTTGTATGATTCCGTCGGTCTACGAAAGGCTCCACATCACGCCGGGCGTGTCGGCCGTGATCGTCTCGCTCGCGCTGATGCTCATCGCCGGTTTTGCGATGACGCGCCTTACGTCAAAGCTCCGGCTGCCGAACGTCACGGCGTACATTGTCTCCGGCATTCTGCTCGGGCCGTTCTGTCTTGATCTCGTCCCGCGCGGCGTGATCGACGGCATGAGCTTTCTCGCCGACATCGCGCTCGCATTCATCGCGTTTTCCACCGGCGAGTTTTTCCGCATTTCCACGCTGAAGAAAAGCGGGGCGAAGGTGCTCGTCATCACGGTGCTGGAGGCATGTCTCGCCTCGGCGCTGGTGTTTCTCGTGTGCTATTTCCCGCTCGGGCTGGATCTCAACTTTTCGCTCGTGCTCGGCGCGCTCGCCGCGGCCACCGCTCCTGCCTCCACGGTAATGACGATCCGGCAGACCGGCGCAAAGGGCGATTTCGTCGATACGCTCCTGCAGGTCGTCGCGCTTGACGACGCGGTGGGGCTCGTAGCGTACAGCGTTGCGATCTCCGTCGCTGTGGCGGCGGATACGGGGAGCTTCGATCTTCTTTCCGTTCTCCGGCCGCTCGGCGTCAATCTGCTGGTGTTCTGTCTCGGCGGTGTGTTCGGGCTGCTGCTGAAGCTCTTTCTGGACGGGCGCTCGGCGGATAACCGCCTGATCGTCTCGGTGGCGCTGCTGTTCGCCTTCTGCGGCATCTGCACGGCGCTGGATGTTTCGCCGCTGCTCGGCTGTATGGCCATGGGCATGGTGTACATCAACACGACCGGCGACGAGCGGCTCTTCAAGCAGCTCAACTACTTCTCTCCGCCGATCCTGCTGCTCTTTTTCGCGCGGTCGGGGCTCAACTTTGATCTCGGCGCGCTCGTGAACACCTCCGACGCCATCGGCGGCGTGCCGCTCGTCTGGGTCGGCGTGGCTTACTTTTTCGTGCGCATTCTCGGCAAATACGGCGGCGCGTTCTCCGGCTGCCTGCTCACCGGGAAGGATAAGCGGGTGCGGAACTATCTCGGTCTCGCGCTGACCCCGCAGGCGGGCGTTGCGATCGGTCTCGCCGCGATGGGCGCGCGCACGCTCGGCGGCAGCGCGGGAACGGCGCTTGAAACGATCATCCTCTCGTCGAGCGTTCTGTATGAACTCATCGGCCCCGCGTGCGCGAAGCTCTCGCTCTATCTTTCGCATTCGTATTCCAACAAACTCGAGGATCTCACGCCCGAGCCGGAGCCGGACGAGACCGGCTGTCCGAAAAGCGAAGTTGAGCGGCTCATCGAGCGAATCAACGCCATCCAAAGCGAGCTGCCCGCGCACCGCGCGGTCTATTATGAGGACGAAAAGGCGTTTTCGGACGCCGCCGAAGAGCACTATGCCGCGCTCTACCGGGCGCTGCCGGCCGAAAGGAGAAAACGATGATCTTTGCCATGCATGACCCTCTCGCCGATCTTCTCGGCGAATGGTCCCGCGGACTGAATACCGGCTCGGTGCTGCTGCGCATCGCGCTGGCGGTGCTGCTCGCCTCGGTGATCGGGTGCGAGCGCTCGAGCAAACGCCACTCGGCGGGGCTGCGCACGTTTGTGCTCGTATCCTTCGCCTCCACGGTATCCCTGCTGCTCGACGTATACCTGATGAGCAACTTCGGCGCGCGGCTGCCCATTCTCTCGGCGGCGACCGTCATCGCCGCGGCGCTCGTGAGCGGCAACGCCATTCTCTTCAGCTCGCGCAGCCAGATCAAGGGCCTCACGACCTCCACGGGCCTTTGGGCGTGCAGCATTCTCGGCTTTGCGATCGGTGCGGGGCTGTACACGGTCACGGGGATCGTGTTTCTCTTTTTCCTGTGCATTCTCGCGTGCTTTCCGGCGTTTGAGCAGTATTTGAAAACCGCTCCAATCATTTTGAGATCCATCTGGAGCTCAAAAACAGCGGCTATCTGCGCGACTTCGTCACCGTGAGCCGGCGGCTGGGCCTTCGCATCGACGATATTGAGGCGAATCAGGCGTATGCCGGTTCGGGGCTGAGCGTATTCACCGTGACGTTCACCATATGCAGCGCCGAGCTGAAAAAGTATAAGACCCACCGCGAGATCATCGAAGCGCTCTCGTCGCTGGATTATATTTACCACATCGAGGAAATGCGGTAAGGCAGAATATAAGGCAAAAACGCCGCCGGAGGGTCAGCCCTCCGGCGGCATAATATTCGGTTATCCGGTTTTTTCGCTTTTCTTATTCTTCGGCGGGAACGAGGAAGTCCTCCTTCGTGATGGTCATAAGATCGTCCTTCGTCGGCGCTTCCATGGCGGCGAGACGGTTGGCCTGGCGGGAGATGATGTCCTCAAAGCGGTTGCGCACGTCGCGGCCGTTGCCGAAGTTGTCGTCGCGGTTCTTATACATATCCTCGAAGAACTCCTTCGCGTACGCCTCCGCCTCCTCGGTGAGACGGTAGCCGTTCTTTTTGCAGCGCATCCGGAACATGGCCATAAGCTCTTCGCCGTTGTAGTCGGGGAAATACAGATATTTATTGAAGCGCGACTGCAAGCCGGGGTTGGAGCTGATGAATTTCTCCATCGGCTCGTCGTACCCGGCAACGATCACAACAAGATCGTCGCGGTGGTCCTCCATCGCTTTGAGCAGCGTTTCGATCGCCTCACGGCCAAAGTCGTTCTCGCCGCCGGAGGCAAGGGAGTACGCCTCGTCGATGAACAGCACGCCGCCGAGCGCCGACTGGATGACCTCCTGCGTTTTGAGCGCCGTCTGCCCGACGTAGCCCGCGACGAGCCCCGAGCGATCCACCTCGACAAGCTGTCCCTTACTCAATGCGCCGATGGCGGCGTACAGCCCCGCCATGAGCCGCGCCACGGTCGTTTTGCCGGTGCCGGGGTTGCCGAGGAACACCATATGCAGGCTCATGGCGCTGTTCGGCAGGCCGTTTTCCTCGCGCAGCTTGCGCACTTTGATGAGATTCGTGAGATTTTTGACCTCGCGCTTGACCGTGCCGAGACCGACAAGCTCCTCGAGCTCTGCCATCAGCTCCTCAAGGCTCGGCTTTGGGGGCTCTTCTTCCTTCTGCGCGGACGCTTCGGCGTTCGCTTTCTTTTCTCCGACGGCAGACACGCCCGTCTGCGCCGTGAACGGCTGCTCGCCGCTCGTCACATAGTCCGCGGCGTTGATGGGCGCTTTGGACTTCATAACGTTTGCCCCGTCGCAGATGGCAGTGAGCTTATCGGAGCACTCGGTGATGTATTCGGCCTCGGCCATCGTGACCTCGTCGTCCACGGCGGCGAGATAGAGCAGGATGTTCGTGAGCATCCGCACAAAAATGCGCGAATTGGCCGTGCCGCGGCGCGCGTCCTGCTCCGTCAGATTCCAGAAGAAGAGCGGCGGCAGGAAATCGGCGCTTTTGCACACCTTCTCGGTGAGCTCCCAGAGAAGGTACGCGCCGGGCTTGCGGCCCTTGGAATAGAGCTGGTTCACCGCGTCCACATGCTGCTGGCCGAGCCGGGGGCTGCCCTTCCAGAGACCGAGCGCGCAGGACACCACAAACTCATCCAGCTCCTGCGCAAGACCGCGCCCCGCGACTTTATAAAACGCCTCCGTGTTGGCGATATAGGTTTTATGAAGCTCCTCCGGGGAGCGTTTCCAGGGTGTCGGCATGGCGCTGTCTCCTTTTTCTGCCGCCCGGACGGACGGAAATTACGCTCTCATTATACAACAATTTTTCCATTTGTGAACGGTTTTTTAAATCTTTGCAGAACGCTTGACATTTATATATAGGAGTGGTAAATTAGCACTCGTAGGAAGAGAGTGCCAACACTCAAAGGCGCCCAGTGCTAATGTGAGGAAGCCGCCGTGGAGATCAGCCAGAGAAAAAAGAAAATACTCGCGGCTGTTGTGGATGAATACATCCGCACGGCAGAGCCGGTCGGCTCCAAGACGATCGCGCAGATCGCCGGGCTCGGGTGCAGCAGCGCCACGATCCGCAATGAGCTCTCCGAGCTCACGGCGCTCGGCTATCTGGAGCAGCCGCACACGAGCGCAGGGCGCATCCCCTCGCCGCAGGGCTACCGGTTCTACGTAAACGAGCTTATGGAGCGGCAGAGAGTCTCCGTTGAGGAGGCCGAGGCGATCAACGCCCGGCTGAGCGAAAAGATGGAGCAGCTCGACAAGCTGATGAGCGACGCCGGAAAGCTCGCCGGTCAGCTCACCGGCTACCCGGCGCTGACGCTCAGCGCGCCGCGCGCCGCGACGATCCGGCGGTTCGATCTCCTCTACATTGACGCGAACACCTTCATAATCGTTGTTCTTCTCGGAGACAATACCGTTAAGAACAAGCTCGTGCATCTGCCGTTTTCGGTGGAGCAGGGGCAGATCCAGAAGCTCTCGGCGCTCTTCAACGCGGGATTCACAAACATCCCCGAGGAGAGCGTGACGCCGGTGCTCATCTCCGCCACGGAGCGCGCCGCGCGCGACACGATGGGGCTCACCTCCATCATCGCCGCCTACGTCATTGAGGTGCTCAGCGAGAGCCGCGCGGGCGCGGCGTTCGTCACCGGCGAGAGCAGCCTTCTGCAGCAGCCGGAATTCCGCGATCCCGACAAGGCGCACCGCGTCATCAGCTACCTCTCCGACTCCGACCATCTCATGCGTCTGCCGGGCGCGGCGGACAGCAACCCCGTTCGGGTCATTATCGGGCCGGAGAATGTTGCCGAGGAGCTGCGCGATTCCAGCGTAGTCATGGCAAGCTACGACGCCGGCGAAGGCCAGCGCGGACTGATCGGCGTGGTCGGGCCGCTGCGGATGGACTACAGCGCCGTGGCCGCCAAGCTCAAATACATTGCCGACGGACTCAGCCGTCTGCTCGGCGCAGGCGAAGCCCCCGCGGGCTTCGGAAAAATGATAGTTAAAGGAGACACATGGACCGATGAGCAGCAAGAATAAGGAAACCGCTCCGAAGGAAGAGCAGCCCATCGAAGAAACGCCGGTCGAAGAAGCGCCGGAGGCGATGGTCGAAGAGGTGTCCGAAACGGACGCGCTTCGCGCCGAGCTTGAAAGCGCGCAGAACGACCTCGCCGCGGAAAAGGACAAAAACCTCCGGCTCCGCGCCGAATACGACAATTTCCGCAAGCGCTCTGCCAGAGAGCGCGACAACATCTACGCCGATGTCAAGGCCGACACGCTCAAAAAGCTGCTGCCGATCTTTGATAATCTCGAACGGGCGCTCCGGCAGGAGACCGCGGACGAGGCTTATAAAAAGGGCGTGGAAATGACGATGACCCAGTTCCTCGAAGCGCTTCAGGCGCTCGGCGTCACGCCGATCGAGGCCGTCGGTCAGAAATTCGATCCCAACGAGCACAATGCCGTCATGCACATGGAAGACCCCGAAAAGGGTGAGGGCGAGATCGTGCAGGAGTTCCAGAAGGGCTTCAAAATGGGCGATCGGGTGATCCGCTTCAGTATGGTGCAGGTCGCCAACTGATCTCCCGTTTGAATATATCATCCCATAGTTTATAAAAATATTTCGTCTATACAGGAGGCAATCATTATGTCTAAAATCATCGGTATCGATCTTGGCACTACCAATAGCTGCGTCGCCGTTATGGAAGGCGGCGAGCCGAAAGTCATCCCCAACGCCGAGGGCGCGCGCACTACACCGTCCGTCGTAGCGTTCTCCAAAACCGGCGAGCGTATGGTCGGCCAGGTCGCAAAGCGCCAGGCCATCACCAACCCTGACCGCACCATTTCCTCCATCAAGCGTGAAATGGGCACCAACTACCGCGTCAACATCGACGGCAAGAGCTACACTCCCCCCGAGATTAGCGCCATGGTGCTGCAGAAGCTCAAGACCGACGCGGAAGCCTATCTCGGCGAGACCGTGACCGAAGCGGTCATCACCGTCCCGGCGTACTTCTCCGACAGCCAGCGTCAGGCCACCAAGGACGCCGGCAAGATCGCGGGTCTCGATGTCAAGCGTATCATCAACGAGCCGACCGCGGCTGCTCTGGCCTACGGTCTCGATAAGGAATCCGAGCAGAAGATCATGGTCTACGACCTCGGCGGCGGCACGTTCGATGTGTCCGTGCTCGAGATCGGCGACGGCGTCATCGAAGTTCTGGCCACCGCGGGCGACACCCGTCTCGGCGGCGACGACTTTGATAAGTGCGTGACCGATTACCTCGTTGGGGAGTTCAAGAAGGCCGAGGGCGTTGACCTCTCCGGCGATAAGGTCGCCATGCAGCGTCTGCGCGAGGCCGCCGAAAAAGCGAAGTGCGATCTGTCCGGCGTGACGAGCACCAACGTCAACCTGCCGTATATCACCGCCGATGCGAACGGCCCGAAGCATCTCGACGTGACGCTGACCCGCGCGAAGTTCAACGAGCTGACCCATCATCTCGTTGAGCGCACGATGGCCCCGGTCCGTCAGGCGCTGAGCGACGCCGGCCTCTCCGTGAACGATCTGAGCAAGGTGCTGCTCGTCGGCGGCTCCACCCGTATCCCCGCCGTGCAGGAAGCCGTTAAGAGCTTCACCGGCAAAGACCCCTTCAAGGGCATCAACCCCGATGAGTGCGTGGCCGTGGGCGCTGCCATTCAGGGCGGCGTGCTCGGCGGCGATGTCGAAGGCATTCTGCTGCTCGACGTGACCCCGCTGTCTCTCGGCATCGAGACGCTCGGCGGCGTCTGCACCAAGCTCATCGACCGCAACACCACCATCCCGACCCGCAAGAGCCAGGTGTTCTCCACCGCTGCGGACAACCAGACCTCCGTTGAGGTCAACGTCCTGCAGGGCGAGCGCGAGATGGCGCAGTACAACAAGAGCCTCGGCCGCTTCCATCTGGACGGTATCGCCCCGGCGCGCCGCGGCGTGCCGCAGATCGAGGTCACCTTCGATATCGACGCCAACGGCATCGTGAACGTCTCCGCGAAGGATCTCGGCACCGGCAAGGAGCAGCATATCACCATCACCGCTTCCTCCAACCTCTCCAAGGACGACATCGATAAGGCCGTCAAGGAAGCCGAGCAGTTCGCCGCCGAGGATAAGAAGCGCAAGGAAGAGGTCGATGTCCGCAACGCGGGCGACCAGATGGTCTACCAGACCGAGAAGACCCTCTCCGAAATGGGCGACAAGCTCGACGCTGCTGACAAGGGCGAGGTCGAGCAGAAGCTCGCGAGCCTGAAGACCGCCCTCTCCGGCACCGACACCGAGTCCATCAAGAAGGCGACCGAAGAGTTGACGCAGGCCTTCTACAAGGTCAGCGAGAAGATGTACCAGCAGGCCAACCCGCAGGGCGCGCAGGGCAATCCGGGCGCGGGCTACACCGATCCCGGTGCGCAGCAGGGCCAGCAGCAGGGCGGCCAGTACTACGACGCCGACTACGAAGTCGTGGACGACGACAAGGACAAGAAGTAAGATCATCCCAATTTGAGTCCCAATCAACGGAATGCGGGGCGGACGGATTTCCGGTCCGCCCGCGTTCCATGTTAAGAGGATAGCTATATGGCCGATAAACGCGATTATTATGAGGTACTTGGCATCGACAAGAGCGCCAGTGCCGACGACATAAAGAAAGCCTACCGGAAAAAGGCGAAGGAATTCCACCCCGACCTGCACCCCGGCGACAAGGAGTGCGAGCAAAAATTCAAAGAGGTCAACGAGGCCTACGAGGTGCTCTCCGACGCCGATAAGCGCGCGAAGTACGACCAGTACGGCTTCGCCGCGTTCGATCCGTCCAGCTTCCAGTCGAGCGCCGAGGGCTTCGGCGGCTTTGCCGACATTCTGAACGATCTCTTCGGCGGCGGCTTTGGCGGAGGGTTCGGCGGCGGCTTCGGCGGCTTCGGCGGCGCGCAGCGTTCGCCGAACGCCCCCATGCGCGGCGAGAACGTCCGCACCGAGGTGCAGGTCAGCTTTGAAGAGGCCTGCTTCGGCGTCAGCCGCGAGCTGGACGTTATGAAGGTCGAAACCTGCGACAAATGCAAGGGCACCGGCTGCGCCGAGGGCACGACCCCCGAGATCTGCCCCGACTGCAAGGGCCGCGGCAGCGTGACGCGCACGGCGCGCACGCCCTTCGGCATGATGCAGACGCAGGAGCCCTGCTCCCGCTGCGGCGGCACGGGCAAGATCATCCATCAGCCGTGCCCGACCTGCAAGGGCAAGGGCAAGGTGCGCCGCTCGCGCCGCATCAAGGTGGACATCCCCGCCGGTATCGACGACGGGCAGACCATCTCCCTGCGCGGGCTCGGCAACGCCGGGCGCAACGGCGGTCCGGCGGGCGACCTGCTCGTAACGGTGGGCGTGCGCAGCCATCCGCAGTTTGAGCGCGAGGGCACGTCCATTCTCTATGAGCTGCCCGTGTCCATCGTGCAGGCGTCGCTTGGCGCGGAGGTCGAGGTGCCGACGATCGACGGCAAGGTGAAATACACCGTGCCCGAAGGCACGCAGTCCGGAACGGTGTTCCGTCTGCGCGGCAAGGGCGTGCCGTATCTCCACGGCGGCGGCCGCGGCGACCAGTTCGTCACGGTGCGCGTCGTCACGCCGAAGAATCTGACGGTCGAGCAGAAGGATCTACTCCGCAAGCTCGGCGAAAGTCTCGGCGACACCGGCGTATCGCCGAAGAAAAAAAGCATCTTCGGCGGAAAATAAATACCGCTTACCAATATCCGCCGCGCGGGTTTCCCGCGCGGCGGATATTTCTTTTCCCCGGCGGCGCTTGCCCCGGTGCGGTTTCGATGGTATAATGCGTATGGCGGGGCGTTTGGTGCGTCCCGCGTTACAAATACATAAAGTGAGGCAGAGTGAATGAAATACGATTTCACCTCCATCATGGACCGCCAAGGCCGCGATGCTCTGGCGATCGACAGCGTCGGCCACGGCCACGCACCGGGCGCGCCCCGCGAGGGGTTCGATGTCATCCCCATGTGGATCGCGGATATGAACTTCCCCACCATCCCGACCGTTCCGGCGGCGATCATCGAGCGCGCCAAACACCCGGTCTACGGGTACTTTTTCCCCTCGGATGCATACTTCAACGCTATCTTCCGCTGGCAGGAGCAGCGCCACGGCGTGACCGGCTTAACGCGCGAGAACATCGGCTACGAAAACGGTGTGCTCGGCGGCGTCGTCAGCGCGCTGAACGTGTTCTGCTCTAAGGGCGGCAACGTTCTTCTCCACTCCCCCACCTATACCGGCTTTACCGGCGCGCTGGGCAACAACGGCTACAACATGATCCTCTCGCCGCTCGTGAAAGACGAAAACGGCGTCTGGCGCATGGATTTTGAGGACATGGAGCGCCGGATCGCGGAAAACCACATACATGCCGCCGTGTTCTGCTCGCCGCATAACCCGACGGGCCGCGTGTGGGAGCGCTGGGAGGTCGAGCGCTTCACGGAGCTGTGCGCAAAGCACGATGTGTTCATCGTCTCCGACGAGATCTGGTCGGACATCGTCCGGCCCGGCGTTGTCCACACGCCGACGCAGTCCGTGAGCGAGGACGCGAAGAACCGCACGCTCGCGCTCTACGCGCCGAGCAAGACGTTCAATCTGGCGGGGCTTGTCGGCTCGTACCACATCGCCTACAGCCCGTGGATACGCGACCGCATGGAAAAAGAATGTTCGCTTTCGCACTATGACAGCATGAACGTGCTCTCCATGCACGCGCTCATCGCCGCCTATTCCCCGGAGGGCAGCGAGTGGGCGGACGAGCTGTGCGCCGTGCTCGCGGGCAACATCGATTTCGCCTGCAACTATATCAAAACGCGGTTCGACGGCGTGGAGGTCACGAAGCCGGAGGGCACATACATACTCTTTGCGGACTGTACAAAATGGTGCGAAGCGCACGGAAAGACCATCGACGACGTGGAAAGAGCGTGCTGGGACGTCGGCGTCGCGGTGCAGGACGGGCGGCAGTTCCACGGTCCCTGCCACATCCGTATGAATCTCGCGCTGCCGCTCTCCCGCGTGCAGGAGGCCTTCGACCGGCTGGACAAACACGTTTTCAACGCATAAAACCATATGAAAAGAGCCGATGGCGTTTTGCCATCGGCTCTTTTACAGAAAGGCCTCGCAGAGCTTGCGCCCGCCGGCGCAAAGAAAATTCAAAACATTTTTGCCGGCGGCATGTACGTCGGCAAAAATCAGCCATCGACGGGCAGGAAACCCATGCGTCGGACAGCCAGTCCTTTCGGTGCTTTTTGCCCTTTTCTCCTTGGCGGGCGACAGCCCGCCTGCGTCCAA
>ERZ1673738.3763-NODE-3763-length-16298-cov-4.758973_pt1 | contig 16298 bp, 17 predicted proteins | sample MGYA00580198_ERZ1673738 | MGnify/ENA primary metagenome ERZ1673738 (study PRJEB41218, sample SAMN15661784) | gut metagenome | host: Homo sapiens | place: Canada: London | collected 2015-08-20/2019-03-30 | study: EMG produced TPA metagenomics assembly of... | reverse complement strand
GCAAAAAAGAGCTGCTTTGTCAGAGCCAGCACCTCCCGCGCAACGCAGGCGGGCAGCAGATAAAACGGCGTTGCGCCGGATACTGCATACGACTCCGCGCCGGCGTGCTGCGCAATCAGATTGGCACGGAGTTCGTGGTACTCGTCGGTAACAATCAGCAACGGCTCCGACAGGGAGTTTTCTTCCATGACCTGCAGCGTGAATGCGATATTTTCCTCCGTATCCGATGACTGATCCTCAAGGTAAATACGGGAAGGCTCCACGCCCTGCGCGATCAGACCGTCGCGGATTGCCTCGGCTTCCGATATCTCCTCCCCCGCCCCCTGACCGCCGGAGGCGACAACCGAAAGCTCCGGATGCTCCAGCAGATAATCGGCGGCACGATCAATGCGGGCCTGCAGATCGGCACTGGGCGTCGTACCGTTGACCTTGCTGCCGAGAACCACCACCGTTCCCTCCGGATCCCCCGGCGGAGCCTGCAGCGCACCGAAAACCATACAGCCGCACAGGGCCAGCGAATAGAATACAAGGACAACAGAAACCGTCAGGATTCCTCCGGAGAGCCATCGGATTCTCCTTTTCCGGCAAAATTCCGTTATCGCGGGCCACCGCTTCGCTCCGATTGCCATTACGGCCCCTGCCGCAAGCCCTACCCACGTTCCTAAACTCCATACGCCGAAAAAAACGGCAGGCAGCAGATAAACGGCGCAAAGAACAAGACCGGCCGCCAGCACGACTCCACGGATTACAGTTTTCACACCTTCCCCTCCTTTTCCTGAACGGTGCAGATTCTCTCTGGTGGAAAGCATACCAGAGGATCGTAAACCAGGTGTGAATTTTTGCAAAAAAGTTCGAAACAGGACGAGCCTCTGTGATGCGAAGCGATGCTCCTGCGCGCATTTACACGGACGCCAACAGGGAGTACCGCCCGCCGGTGAGGCTGGAAACCACAAACTCTTTCCGGCGGACGGTTTCACAAAAAAACAGCGCGGTCCCTGGTGTCCGCGCCGCTTTTCCTATAGAAAGCAGAACGGGCGCTCCCTTTGCAGGGAACGCCCGGAAAAATCAATATCTGCTGCGCGCCACGTAAGTGGTATGCAGGAGCTCGTGCGCCTTATGGCTGCCGGGCTCGCCGAGGAACTCCTCGTATGCCTTCTTGATAAGCGGATTTTCATGGCTCTTGCGCAGCGGCATATTTTCGTCCTGCGTATAAAGCGCCTGGGCGCGCAGAGCGCGCAGATCCGTAAAGTTGCGGACAGAGGAGGGCTGGATCGGCTGGCCGCCGCCGTTGACGCAGCCGCCGGGGCAGCACATAATCTCAATAAAGTGGTAATCCGCCTCGCCGTTCTTCACCTTCGTGAGAACCTCGTTGGCGTTGTTCAGGCCGCTGACAACGGCGACCTTAACATCCATGCCGGCGATCTTGTAAACCGCTTCCTTGATGCCCGCGCCGCCGCGAACCTCATGGTATTCGATGTTCTCCACGCTGCGGCCCTCCAGGACGTCGGCGGCCGTTCTGAGCGCGGCCTCCATAACGCCGCCGGTCGAACCGAAGATAACGGCTGCGCCGGTGGACTCGCCCATCGCCGGATCAAACTGCTCGTCGGGCAGAGCGGTGAAATCAATGCGGCAGAGCTTGATGAGACGGCCAAGCTCGCGTGTCGTGAGGACAATATCGGTATCCGGGATGCCCTCGCCGGCTCCCTCCATGTCGTCACGCTGGATTTCAAATTTCTTCGCCGTACACGGCATAATGCTGACCACGACAATCTTCTTCGGGTCGATGCCTTCCTTCTGCGCGAACCACGTCTTGATCATCGCACCTGTCATCTGCTGGGGCGACTTGCAGGAGGAAACGTTCGGCAGAAGCTCAGGGAAGTAATGCTCGCAGAACTTAATCCATCCGGGCGAGCAGGACGTAATCATCGGCAGGGTACCGCCGTTCTTCACGCGATCGAGGAACTCGTGAGCTTCCTCCATGATCGTGAGGTCCGCGCCGAAATCGGTGTCAAAGACCTTTTTGAAGCCAAGACGGCGCAAAGCGGCAACCATCTTTCCTTCCACATTCGTGCCCACCGGCATACCGAAGCACTCGCCGAGGGTGGCGCGGATGGACGGAGCCGTCTGAACCACGACGTACTTATCGGGGTCGCTCAGCGCGGCGAGCACGTCGGCGCACTGATCCTTCTCCGTGAGCGCGCCCGTCGGGCACGCGACGATACACTGGCCGCAGGAAACGCAGGCCACGCTGGAAAGCGGCTTCTCAAACATACAGCCGATATGGGTGTCAAAACCGCGGCTGTTCGGACCGATAACGGCCACATGCTGGTTCGCGCACGCGGCGACGCAGCGGCGGCAGAGAATACACTTGGAATTGTCGCGCACGAGATGCAGCGTGCTGTCGTCGTAGATCGAGTCCGGCATCGCTCCCTCGTAGCTCGTGGAGTCCTCGACGCCGAGCTCCTGGCAGAGCGCCTGCAGCTCGCAGTTCTGGCTGCGCTTGCAGGTCAGGCAGGACTTGTTGTGGACGGACAGAAGCATCTCAAGCGTCATCTTGCGGGACTCAATAACCTTGGGCGTGTTGGTGTAAACCTCCATGCCCTCGTTGACGGGATAGACGCAGGAGGCAACGAGGGAGCGGGCTCCCTTGACCTCGACCACGCACATACGGCATGCGCCGATCTCGTTGAGATCCTTGAGGTAGCACAGCGTCGGAATGTCGATCCCGGCGCTTTTGGCGGCCTGCAGGATAGTATAGTCAGCCGGCACCGAGAGGGGCATGCCGTTGATTTTCACGTTTACCATATTCATTTACTCTGGCAGCTCCTTTCTTATCTCTTGTCAATCGCGCCGAACTTACATTTCTCCATGCAAGCGCCGCACTTGATGCACTTCTGCGTGTCGATCACATGAGGCTGCTTCACGCTGCCGCTGATGGCTCCCACCGGGCAGTTGCGGGCGCACAGCGTACAGCCGCGGCACTTCTCCGGATCAATGTAATAGTTCGTCAGGGCCTTGCAGACGCCCGCCGGGCAGCGCTTTTCCGTCACGTGAGCGATATACTCGTCGCGGAAATACTTGAGCGTGGAGAGCACCGGGTTCGGGGCCGTCTGACCCAGAGCGCACAGGGAGTTCTCCTTGAGATAATAGCAGAGCTTTTCGAGACGGTCGATGTCCTCCAGCGTACCGTTGCCGCTCGTGATCTTGTTGAGGATCTCCAGCAGGCGGCGCGTACCGACACGGCAGGGCGTGCACTTGCCGCAGGACTCGTCAACGGTGAACTCGAGGAAGAATTTCGCGATATCCACCATGCAGGTGGTGTCGTCCATGATGATCATGCCGCCGGAGCCCATCATTGCGCCGATGGCAAGCAGGTTGTCGTAGTCGATCTTGACGTCCATCTCGGAGGCCGGGATACAGCCGCCGGAGGGGCCGCCTGTCTGGGCCGCCTTGAAGGTATGTCCGTTCGGCACGCCGCCGCCGATCTCCTCAACAATCTCGCGCAGAGTGGTGCCCATCGGAACCTCGACGAGACCGGTATGCTTAATCTTGCCGCCGAGGGCAAAAACCTTCGTGCCGGCGGAACGCTCGGTGCCGATCGACTTGAACCATTCGGGACCATTCAGGATGATCTGGGTGACGTTCGCCCACGTCTCCACGTTGTTGAGGATCGTCGGCTTCTGGAACAGACCCTTGAGCGCCGGGAACGGCGGACGGGGACGAGGCTCGCCGCGCTTGCCCTCGATGGAGGTCATCAGAGCCGTCTCTTCGCCGCAGACGAACGCGCCCGCACCGAGACGAAGCTGAATGTCAAAGTTAAAGCCGGTGCCGAAGATATCGTTGCCGAGCAGGCCGTATTCATGCGCCTGATCGATGGCGATCTGCAGACGCTTGACGGCGATCGGATACTCCGCACGAACATAGATATAGCCCTGGGACGCGCCAATGGCGTAGCCCGCGATGGCCATGGACTCGAGCACGACGTGCGGATCGCCTTCCAGAATGGAACGGTCCATGAACGCGCCCGGGTCGCCTTCGTCGGCGTTGCAGCAGACGTACTTCTGATCCGCCTGGTTCGCCGCCGCAAAGCTCCACTTGAGGCCCGTCGGGAATCCCGCGCCGCCGCGGCCGCGCAGACCGGAGGCCTTCATGACGTCAATAACCTGCTGCGGGGTCATCTCGGTGAGCACCTTACCGAGGGCCTGATAGCCGTCGACCGCGATGTATTCATCGATGTTCTCCGGGTTGATTACGCCGCAGTTGCGCAGCGCGATTCGTCTCTGCTTGCCGTAGAAAGTCGTCTCATTGAGCGATTTGACCGAGTTATCATCGACCACCGTCTCCTGATACAGCAGGCGCTTGACGATACGGCCCTTGAGCAGATGCTCCTCCACAATCTCCGGAACATCATCGGGCTTGACCATGCTGTAGAACGCGCCTTCCGGATACACGACCATGATCGGGCCGAGCGCACACAGGCCGAAGCAGCCGGTACGGATGACGTTGACCTCTTTCTCGAGGCCGTGCGCCTTGATCTCTTCCTTCAGACGCTGGATGATAAGCTCGCTGTTCGAGGAGGTACAGCCGGTACCGCCGCAAACCAGTACGTTAGAACGATACAATACAGCCGCCTCCTTACTGTGCACTCGCGCCGATGGTGTACTCCGTCACCACATTGCCGTTGACGAGATGGTCGTTTACCACGCGCACGGCCTTTTCGGCGGTCATTTTCACGTATGTTGTTTTCTTGTCTCCCTCGATGATCTCCACAACGGGCTCATACTGGCAGATGCCGATGCACCCCGTCTGCGTCACCATAATATCGTGCAGGCCGCGCTTGGCGACCTCCTCCACAAAGGCGTTGAGCACCGGGCGGGCGCCGGCAGCAATCCCGCAGGTGGCCATGCCGACCTGAACGCGGACGGAAGCTCCGCTCTCGGCGCGCAGTCCCACCTGCGCGCGGGCCTTGTCGCGGATGGCCTGAAGCTCAGCTAAAGACTTCATCGTTACATTTCCTCCTTCAGTAATGCGGTCTGTTCCTCCAAGTAACCGGCGATCCATTCCGAGACCTCCGGCGCGTTCAGGGGAACATCTTCCCCGAGAATCTGCCGGAGCTCGCGTGTATCCATGGTAAACTCCCTGCCGTCCCGGCTTCGCCGGTATACAAAATCAAGCGTCGGGTTGCAGGTGACGAGCAAGCGAACGGTGCCGGAAATATCCCCCAGGGGGATCATATCCACATGCGACGGAACAAAAATGGCCGTGAGAATCGTTCCCCTCCCCTTTTGAGAACGAATCGAAAAGCTGCCTCCCGTCATCTCCGCCTCCATTTTAAAGAGCGGAACCCCCAGTCCCACCTTGCGCGTGGTACGGGTGGTATAAAACGGGTCGACAACGCTTCGAACCTGCTCCTCCGTCATGCCGCAGCCGTTGTCCTCGAGCGTAATCGAGAGGCGGTCAGCGGCCGACTCCTCCTCGACCGTCAGGGTGATGAGCGTCGCCCCGGCGGAGATGGAGTTCTGCGCCACGTCCATCACATTAAGCGCCAGTTCACGCATCGCCGTTCTTGTACTTTTCGAGGATTCCGTCGATATCCTCCGGAACCAGGCGGCCGTAAACCTCGTCGTTAATCGTCATAACGGGCGCCAGGCCGCACGCGCCGATACAGCGGCAGGCCGTAAGCGAGAACATGCCGTCCGGCGTGCACTCCTCCGGCTGGATGCCGAGGTTCTTCGTAATCGCGTCGAGCACATTGGCCGCCCCTTTGACATAGCACGCTGTGCCAAGGCAAACGGAAATGTTGTACCGACCCTTCGGCGTAAGGGAAAACTGCGAATAGAAGGTCGACACGCCGAAAACCTCCTCCAGCGAGACGCCAAGACCACGCGCAATCATGGTCTGCACTTCCACCGGAAGATAGCCGTAAACCTCCTGAGCTTCCTGCAGGCAGGGCATGATCGCCCCGGGCTCATCCTTGTGACGGGCAATAATCGCATTCAGTTTTTCTTCCTGCTCCGGCGTTCCGCTGAAGGGCAGGTTGCTGATACGTTTCTGCATTCTCTTTCCTCCCTGATTGTTGCATTGCGTTGGTGTTGCAAATTTCGTAAAACGGAAGTGCGGCGCCGTTTAGGGGGTAACAGCCACATTCCGACTTATTTTACATGGTACAGTATAACATACCGTCTCCACAAAATCCAGAACTTTATGTAAGTTTTACTCAAAAGATAATCACTTTTTCGTTAAAATATTAACGATTAAAGATAGAGTTTATTTTGTCTCATTCAGTACAAAAACTATCGATTTCCTCTTTCGGTAAAAAAGAGTTTCGAATTTAAGCCATTTTCCATCCAATTGATAAAATTCATAGCCAAAAATCGCCATTCTGCATCGTTAATTATTTAACGATTATAGGCAATATAAATTGAATTTTTATTCATTTTTATCTGTTTTTGTATTTTATTTCAGCACTCCCAGGAAAGGCCGTCTGCAGTACGCCCCGGCCTGTACCACGGCACGCGGATTTCTCCGTTGAGCGCCGCGATCAGGGCTTCCGGTGAAGCTTCCGGCAGCTCCATCCAGGCGCACGGATCCGGCATGTTTTCCAGATAATGAGCGTCCGAATTCATCGGAATAAGCATTCCGCAAAGCTCCGGATGCATTTTCAGCATAGTGCGAGGATCTCCGGCAGGACTGATCTCCGCCGCACGGAAGTCCGGTTCGGGCGGAATTGCGCCGAGACTCGCGATCAAACTGTAGGAATCCCGGTCCACATGAGCAGGAAAGGCTGCGCCGCCAAGCGAACGAACCTGCACGGCTGCTTCCTCCACACTCAGCAGAGAGGCGGCAAGCAGCATGCGCTCCTCCTCCCCCACGACCTCATCCAGCGCGTCCCTGCGCAGCTGACGGCCAAAAATTTCCGGCCTGTTTCTGAGCGGCGGACTGTGCCGGACGACGATCGCCTCAAACTCCTCCGCCGCGGCAACCGTCGGAAACAGGCACACCACATGCGCCTCCTCCGCAGTACAAAGCTCCATTCCGGGCACAACAACAAGGCCCGCGGCCCGGCCCGCCTCAACGGCGGCCCCGGCATTGCCGCAGGCGTTGTGATCGGTGACGGCAATCATCTGAAATCCCAGCAAAGCCGCCATATTCACCAGATTGTTCGGCGTCATCTCGTCGCTCCCGCACGGGGACAGGCAGGAGTGCAGATGCAGATCATAAAACAATCTCACGCCGTCTCCCCCAAAAGCGCCGCAACGCGCAAAGCCGTCTGATAACTTCCCTCCGCCACACGCAGAATGGGAATTTCCTCCATTCCGGCGCGCTGCCGCGCGTTGTCATCAAGCGCCGCGCTCTCCGTCAGCAAAATACACGCCCCATCCTTAAGAGAGCAAACGGCGACGGCGTTGAGGTTTCCCATCACCGTCATCCAGGCCGCTCCCTCGGGCAGCCGGGCCATAACCCAGCTGAGCAGATCGCCGACGTAAGCCGTTTCCACCGTGCGGGTGAGATCGCCTTCCACAAGAATTTCCGCCCCAAGGCGGTTCGCCAACTCCTGAACCGTCATTTCGGTTTTCCCCTTCCTTTTTCTCCCGCACCGTGGCCTCCCATTGCACCAAGAACGTTCGCCATGGAGCGAATTTCCTCGCGAAGCACAAAGATGCAGTCACTTTCTTTTGCCTCACCCTTGACAACATCCTCCGCCAGCGAGCGGCACGACGGCGCACCGCAGGAACCACAGTCAAGACCGGGGAAGCTCTCGCAAATGCGATCAATGTCGGACATCATCTGCAGCGCACGCTCCATATCGTCGGAAAGTTTGAGCACCGGAGCGTATTCAAGTTCCGTCTGCCAGCGCAGCTCGCCCGGCACCTCCCGGTCAAGATGGTTGCGCGAAACCGGCAGATAGCGGCGCAGCCTCTGCAGACGCGCTTTCGCCACATAGGCGTTTTCAACGGTGAGCACGCCTCCCACGCAGCCGCCCGCACAAGCGTTGAGTTCAATGAATTCCAGCTCGCGAATCCGTTCATCCTCGAGCTCCTCCAGCACGCGGATCACATTTTCCACACCGTCGGCAGCGAGGTACTTGTCGTTGAGAAGAGCCGCACTTTCCCCGCCGCTCGAAGCCCAGCTTACACCGATCACCCCCGAGCTCTGCAGCGGCTCGGCAGCGTCAAGATGCTCCATCTTCTCCGTAAGCTTCGGGAAAATCTCACTGATCGCGATAGCCCCGTCCACTTCGGACCGTTCGAAGTTGAGGGGAACACGCACATCCGTCACTTTCGCCGGACAGGGTGTGAGGAAAAACGCGCCTATTTTTTCGCGCGGCAGGCCGGTACGCTTCTCCGCCTCATCCTTTGCCAAACGGGCAGCATACTCCATAGGGGAAGCCAGCGGCAGAACATGATCGCACAAATCCGGGAAACGCACGCGGATCAAACGCACCACAGCCGGACATGCCGAGCTGATGACCGGCAGGCGAAGTTTTCCCTCCCGCATCAGACGGCGCGTCGCCTCGGAAATCAGCTCCGCCGCACGCGAAACCTCAAAAACATCGTCAAAACCGAGACGCTTGAGCCCGGTGAGAACAATATCAATATCGTCGAGATTATTAAACTGCCCGTACAGCGTCGGGGCGGGCAATGCGATTTTATAATCAAAAGCATGAATAACGGACAGCGGATCATACTGCGCGCGCTTGGCATGGTGCGGACAAACACGGATACACTCGCCGCAGTCAATGCAGCGCTCGGAGATGATGCACGCCTTACCCTCGCGCACACGGATGGCCTCCGTGGGGCACCGCTTAATGCAGTTCGTACAGCCCATGCACCGATCGCTGTCGAGCGTCACAGAATGAAAAAAACGTTCCACTTGAGGATACCCCTCTCCTGCAGCTCCCTCAGGCAAACACCGTCATATAAAGAGAGGTTCCCTCCCCTACTTTGGTGTCAATGCGGAGCTCGTCGGTATATTTTTTGATGTTCGGAAGGCCCATCCCCGCGCCGAAGCCAAGATTGCGCACGTTATCAGGCGCAGTGCTCCAGCCCTCCTGCATCGCCTTCTCCACGTCCGGAATGCCGGGACCGTGATCCGTCAGGACAATTTTAACCTGCTTTGGGTCGATATCCACGGTAGCCTCCCCGCCTCCGGCGTGGATCACCATATTGATCTCCCCTTCATACATTGCAATCGCCACCTTGCGGATCGCCTCCGGGTTGTAGCCAAGCTGCTTGAGTTTTCGCTTGACGTCGCTCGAGGCCTCCCCCGCCCGGGTAAAATCATCGCCGGGCACTTCGTAGCGCAGCGTCAGTGTACTCATGTCTCCTCACACTCCCCGCGCAATCCTCCGGCAAACAGCAGTCCGCAGGCGGTAAACATCCGGTAATCCGTTTTCAGTACAATGATGTCGCGCGTACGCGCCAGATCCTTGACAGACTCGTCGATGTCCTTGCCCCGCACAAACACAACACAGCGCATATCCATCATTTCTGCCGTACGGATCACCTGGGGGTTGCACAGACCGGTGAGCAGCAGCGCCTGATCCTTGACGAAGGCCAGCACATCGCTCATCATATCGCTTCCGCAGGCGGTTTTGATCTCCGTCTCCATATCTCCATCTACCAGAACCGTGGCGTTCAGGATGCGTACAACCTCTTTTACCGTCATATTGGCTCCTCCATTTTGCAGAATATCGCCAGTTTTTCTTTAATTTCAAATTATTTTCTGGCGATCTGTGTTGGTAATTATTATATCATAAATCCGAAAAGAGACAAGAACAATTTGAAGCCTTTTTCCAATTCCCGGCTGTGACCTTGTCCCACTGCCCAGCAGGGCAAACTTGCCAGGATCCCCATTCTACATGAACGCGCCGGCAAGACGGAGGCTCTCCTTCACTCCACATTATACTTATCTTCAAGATATGATAAAGATATGAAATTTTTTCTTGACAAACAGAGCGGTTCGTGCTATGCTGTTTTCAACATCATATCTTATTCACATGTTATTGAAAGGGGCGGATTTTATGAAGCAGGCATGGATTTTGAGACCCTATCCGGACAATATCAAGAGGCTGGCGGAGTTTCGCCGCGATTCTCTCGTTGGAATTGGGTGGCCCGCGCTCGGCGATCTGAGCGGAAAGACAAAGGAAGAGCTCAAGGTGCTGATCAGCGGGGAGCCATACAGGCTGACGGGAAACCGGCTCGGCAGCTCATATGCCACGGCGGATATCTTCGTCAACCGGATGCAGAAAGGCGATTTGCTTCTTGTGCCGGACGGGGAGGACATTTTCTTCGCCGAGGTGACGGGAGATTACACGTTTAGCGCGGCTCTGTGCAGTGAGGGGTATCCCCACCAAAGAAAAGTGAAATGGCTTAAAAACGTTTCACGCTCCGATCTGTCCATGGCGCTGCGTTCGTCGCTCAAGGCACACCAGACAGCAGCAGATGTCAGCCGGCATTACGAGGAGATCGAGGCGCTCGCGTTCGGAAAAGAAAGCCCTGCCCTCGGAGTGCAGAAAACGATCCCTGTGAGCTACCCTCTTCGCCGCGACTTCACTGTGCGCTTCGAGGTTCCGGAAAACCTTACAAAGGGTGAAGCAAAGCGCCTCGCGTCGTTTTTTGAAGGGCTGTATTTCGAGGAGGAGTAAACCTAAAAACGCAGGCGCGGAGCAGCTCAACTGCCCTCCCGCACCGTGGATGCAGCGCGGGCTGCATAGCAAAAGCCCCTCTGCGACGCGAGATCGCAGAGGGGCCGACTTTCAGCTGTGAGGATAACGGCAGGCTTGCCTGCCGATGCGCGAAATGCCCGCCGCAGGCGTGCCGATGCGCGAAGTGCCCGCCGCAGGCGCGAAATGCAAGCAGACTCAGTCTGCTTAATAGGCTTTGCCCCAGTAAACCATGGACTTAGCGGGCTTGCCGCAGCAGACGCAGACATCGGAGAGGTGCTCCTGCTCAAAGGGGATGCAGCGGGAAGAAACGCCTGCATCGTCCTTAAGCTTCTGCTCGCAGGCCTCGTCACCGCACCACATAGCCTTGATGAGGCCGGGTTTGTTGGCGGCGATGTCGATCAGCTCGTCGAGAGTGCGGGCCTCATAGGTCATGGACTCGCGGCGGGCAAGGGCCTTGTCAAACATCTGCTGGCGCACGATGGAGAGCTGCTCCTGAATGGCCTCCTCGAGGTTATCGAGGGAAACGAAGAGCTTCTCACGATCCGTGCGGCGCACAAGAACACACTGATTCTTCTCAATATCCTTCGGACCAATCTCCAGACGGAGCGGAACGCCCTTCATCTCATACTGGGCAAACTTCCATCCGGGGCTCTGCTCGCTGTCGTCGAGCTTGACGCGGAAGGATTTCTTCAGACGATCGCGCAGTTCGGCGGCCTTGTCAAGAACACCGGGCTTGTGCTGGGCGATCGGCAGAACAACGACCTGAATCGGAGCGACGGCAGGCGGCAGAACAAGGCCGTTGTCATCGCCGTGGGTCATGATGATACCGCCGATGATGCGGGTGCTCATCCCCCAGGAGGTCTGATGCGGATACTGCGGCTTATTGTCACGGCCCTGGAAGGTCACGTTGAAAGCGCGGGCAAAGCCGTCGCCGAAATAATGGCTGGTACCGCTCTGCAAAGCCTTGCCGTCGTGCATCATAGCCTCAATGGTGTAGGTAGCCTCCGCACCGGCAAACTTTTCCTTGTCGGTCTTGCGGCCCTTCACAACCGGAATCGCAAGCTGCTGCTCGCAGAAATCGGCATACACACGGAGCATCTGCTCCGTCTCCTGCATGGCCTCCTCGGCCGTTTCGTGCATGGTATGGCCCTCCTGCCAGTGGAACTCCACACTGCGCAGGAAGGGGCGGGTGGTCTTTTCCCAGCGGACAACGCTGCACCACTGGTTGTACAGCTTCGGCAGGTCGCGCCAGGAGTGGATCACACGGGCATAGTGATCACAGAACAGCGTCTCAGAGGTGGGACGCACGCAGAGGCGCTCCTCAAGCTTCTCGGAGCCGCCCATGGTGACCCAAGCCACCTCAGGGGCAAAGCCCTCAACGTGATCCTTCTCCTTCTGCAGGAGGCTCTCCGGGATGAACAGAGGCATCGACACATTCTCATGCCCCAGCTCCTTGAAGCGGGCGTCGAGGAAATGGGTGATGTTCTCCCAAATGGCGTAGCCGTATGCCTCAATGACCATGCAGCCACGCACGCTGGAATAATCCATCAGCTCCGCTTTTTTCACGATGTCGGTGTACCACTGGGCGAAATCCTCCTCCATGGGAGTGATGGCTTCGACCATTTTTTTCTGTTCAGCCATTGAGAGTCTCTCCTCTTGTTCTATATTCTCCGGCCGCGGCCGGATTGCGTTGCTTATTTCTCCTCTTTCTTTCCGGAGGAAACGCGGTTGAGCACGGCAATTACGACCCAGATGAGCACCATCACAATCAGAATACCGAGCATACCGAAGCCCATGAGCTTGAGGGAATCCAAAACTTCCTGGTCCGTCACGTCACCGAGCAGGCTCTGAAAAAGGACGGACGCGGTAAAAAAGAGATTGTTCATCATCTATATCTCCATCCTTTCCTTACATACCGAGGAACTGCGGAGCCAGCGAAAGAATAATACCGCCGGCCACAACAGAGCCAATCTGACCGGCAACGTTCGCGCCGACCGCGTGCATGAGCAGATGGTTCTGGTTATCCTCCTTCAGCGCCATTTTCTGAATGACGCGGGCGGACATCGGGAACGCGGAAATGCCTGCGCCACCGACCATCGGATTGATCTTCTTGTCCTTCGGCAGGAAGAGGTTCAGCAGCTTCGCAAAGAGCACGCCGCCGATGGTATCGAAAATAAAGGCAAACAGGCCAAGAGCCATAACAACTACCGTTCCCCAGGTTACAAATACCTCTGCGCGCATCTGATAGGAAATCGTGATGCCGAGGAAAATGGTAATCAGGTTTGCAAGCGGACCCTGCGCCGTCTGAGACAGACTCTCCAGGCAGCCGCTTTCACGGATCAGGTTGCCGAACATCAGGAAGCCGACAAGCGCCACGGAATCGGGAGCAATAAAGCCGGCAATGATGGTAACGATAATCGGGAACAGGATGCGGGTGGTCTTGCTGACCTTCGCAGGATTATAGGGCATCCGGATCATGCGCTCCTTCTTCGTAGTGACGAGACGGATGCACAGCGGCTGGATGACCGGCACGAGCGCCATGTACGAATACGCCGCAACCGCGATAGCGCCCTGATAATTGCTCGCGAGCTTCTGAGACACCATGATGGAGGTCGGGCCGTCTGCCGCGCCGATAATACCGGCGCTCATTGCGTCGTTCAGGTCAAAGCCGAGAAGGACGGCAAGGACAACCGTAAGGAAAATACCGAACTGCGCCGCTCCGCCGAAGAGAAGCATCCGCGGGTTGGAAAGCAGGGGACCGAAATCGATCATCGCGCCGATGCCGATAAACAGCACAAGCGGGAAAACCTCATAAACGTTAATCCCCTTCTCAAACAGCCAGGTGATGATGCCGTGCTCCCCTACTACGCCGGAAAGCGGGAGGTTGACGAGGATCGCGCCGAAGCCCATAGGCAGCAGAAGGGTCGGTTCAAAGTCCTTTTTCACTGCCAGCCAGATGAGCAGTCCGCCGATCGCCCACATGAGCACCATCTGCCAGGTGACATTCCGGAACCCGTCGATCAGAAATGAAAATTCGCTCAGCAAGTGTTTTTCTCTCCTTTTCTTTTTTCTATCCGCCCGAAATCTGTTTCGAAGGAGACGAAAGCTCCCCCGTCTGTGCCAGGACCTACATTTTCGCATGGCGCCCCGGAGCGGCCGGGCGCGCGGCTTCAAGAAACCCCCGCAGCTGAACCGGGCCGCAGGAAAAGCATCTTATATTATAATGGAAAGCATGTCCCATTGCAAGCCAAAAAATACCGAAAAAATCCCCCGCCGAAGCGGGGGAGAAACAATCAGGTATGATCCTCAATATACTGGACCAGTTCGCCGACGGTCTTGATCTTATCCGTCTCCTCGTCCGGGATCTCGAGCTCAAACTCGTCCTCGATCGACATGAGGAGATCGACAACGTCAAGAGAATCCGCGCCCAAATCGCCTTGGATTGTGGTGTCGGGGGTGATGGAATCCTCCTCCACATCGAATTGATCGCTCAGAATCTTCTTCACTTTTTCCAGAACCATACGTTTCCCTCCTTACTCTTTCCATGAAATCAGAGACGCGAGGCGCGCGGCACAGCGCCCTACCGGTGGACAAACAACGGACGGTTGTGCTACAATACGAGGCGTGGCATCCATTCTGCCGCACCTTGCCTATCCACATATTATTAGTAATCCGCCGCTTTGTCAATCATTTTTTTTGATTCAAAACTCCCCATGCGGAATTTTCTTTTCCTCCCGCGCCATAATTCCCGGAAAGGATGTCTCTGTCATGTCAGAAAAACGGTTTGCACTCATCGGCCATCCACTCGGCCATTCCATGTCGCCCTTCCTGCACGATCGGCTGTTCGCCGCGGCAGGCGTGTCCGCTTCCTATGAGCTGATCGACACAGCACCCGAGCATCTGCCGGAAACGGTTCGCCGCCTGCGCGAATACGACGGCTTTAACATCACCATTCCCTATAAGGAAGCCGTCATGCCTTTCCTCGATGAAGTGGATGAAAAGGCGTCGTTCTTTGGCTCCGTCAATACCGTCCGGAACGAAAACGGCAGACTCACAGGCCACACCACGGACGGAGACGGCTTTCTCTTCGCTCTCGCCGCCGCCGGCGTAACAGCCATGGACCGCGTGCTGCTGCTCGGCTCCGGCGGAGCCTCGCGCGCTATGGGCGGCACCGCCCTGCTCGCCGGAGCAAAGTCGATCCGGATTGCCGCGCGTCACCCGGAGCGCGCCGAACCGCTTGTGCGCGATCTGCGGACTCTGGCAGCGTCAAAGGGACTCCGCTGCACCGTGGAGGTACTGCCGTTCGCGGCGGTCGAGACGGATGACGGGAGCCGGTTTGATCTTTTGGTCAACGGTACACCGGTCGGCATGCATCCGCATACGGAGGGCTGCCCCGTTTCCGAGAGCGTCATCCGCCGGTGTACGGCTGTGTTCGACGCTGTCTACAATCCGGATGAAACCGTCCTGCTGAAAACAGCGGAACAGCTCGGAAAAACCGCCGTACACGGCATCGGCATGCTGTGCGGCCAGGCCGCCGCCGCGCAGGAGCTGTGGGGGATTCCCCCGTGCAGCCGCGGTGCGCTGCTGGCGCTGTGCCGCGAAGCGGTCACGGAAATGAACCGCCGTTTCGGGGAGGGTCAGGGATGACGGAAAAACAGAACATCATTCTGTGCGGCTTCATGGGCTGTGGAAAGAGCACGGTAGGCCCGCTTCTTGCAGGAATGTCAGGAAGAAAATTCGTCGACATGGACTCGTATATTGAACAGCACGCGGGAAAAACTGTTTCTGCTATCTTCGCTGAGGACGGGGAGCCGCATTTTCGTGCCCTTGAGCGCGAAGCCTGCGCTGTTCTCGCAGCGCAAAGCGGCCTCGTGATTGCCGCGGGGGGAGGCACGCTCGTGCAGCAGGGAAACGCGGATATTCTGCGGAAAACAGGCGTGATCGTATTGCTCGACGCATCGCTTGATACGCTTCAGAAGCGGCTTGCACACGATACAACCCGCCCCCTTCTGCAGAAGCCAAACCGTGCCGCCGTCATCGCAGAGCTTCTTTCGCAGCGTCTCCCTCTCTACCGGAACGCCTCCGATTTTTCGGCAGCCGCCGATTCCGCCCCGGAAGAAGTCGCCGGGGAGATCCTCAACCGGCTGAGTGAAAGTCCGTTGCAAAACCCGAAAGACGCCCGCTGATTTTGCAGGAATTTTGCTTTTTCCTGCAAATCAGAAGACAATCGCAAAATTTTTGGTTGACAAACAGGGCAAAGCGGGGTATGATAAAAACGATTTCAAGATCGGAAGCTCCCTTCGGAGCTGACGCGGAACAGGAGTTTTTTCCATGAATGCCATCCTCAGCGCACGATTTACCAGCTTTGGCTATCCCCGCTATTTTATGGCGCGGGATTTTTGTGCGTGCGCTGATTGCTGTGGAAACTCCATGCCGCGCGGCAGAAGAGAGGGCTTTTAAGGGAAAGGCCCGCGCTCCGGATTGCTGAGGAGCGTTTTGGGATTCTGCTGACGGATCAACGGCGGAGCTGGAAACAGCTCCGCCGATTTTTGTTGCCGTTTTCCCCGCCCGTCAGTTCATCATTTAAAGGAGGAACTCCCCATGATTATCGTCTTAAAGCCCAACTGCA
>ERZ1673738.3760-NODE-3760-length-16307-cov-4.410534_pt1 | contig 16307 bp, 14 predicted proteins | sample MGYA00580198_ERZ1673738 | MGnify/ENA primary metagenome ERZ1673738 (study PRJEB41218, sample SAMN15661784) | gut metagenome | host: Homo sapiens | place: Canada: London | collected 2015-08-20/2019-03-30 | study: EMG produced TPA metagenomics assembly of... | reverse complement strand
TACTCTTATATAAAGGAATGGAGGATTTGTCATTTTTCCTTCTTTAAATATAACCAATTTTCTCAAAAACGACTTTTTAGGAACAACGAGTTTTTTAATAGTGTTATTTGAAAAATAACAATCGTGTTGGCTTCCAAAAATCAAATTTATAAAATGCATAAATAAGACAACTAATATGCAGATAAAAAATACTATTATTTGATTTAAATCCATATTTTCCCCTCCACGTTTTAATACGCATAATATAACCCACAATTTACTGCCGCAGTTCCAATTGTTACGCCAGCAATTATAAGTGCCCCTTTGATCATTAAATGTCTAATGGTTGGTGCGATAGCATCTTGAACAGCATTTAAAGCTACATTACCCCACAATCTAGTAGTTGCTCGAAGACCTTTCATAGAAATTTCCCCAGCCAAATATCTATTAGATGCAGTAGTAATAGCTTTAACAGCACTTGCTCCTTTACCAGTTAATTTCATACTTGAAGCAATATCAGCACTATTTCTAGCACCAGCCCCACTAATGGCTCCTCCAATAAATCCTAAACCTGCAGCAGTTATAGAACCGAGTAATATCAAATCTTCCACATGGAAAGCTGAACCAATGGCGTATTGTGACCAACCAGCAACAGCACCTATTCTAGCAGAAGCCAATGCTCCAATTCCTGTCATTGCTAATGCTGTTGAACCTAAAGAAAATAATCCATCTACTCCAGTTTGCCAATAATTAATTTCATCCCATCCATAAGTTAAGCCTTGACTTACTACACTAGCTCCAGCTCCTACAATGAATGAACCAACCAATAATCCAATTACTAAAATTGCTGAGTGTCCACTAGGATCGTAATACATTATCGGATTATTTTTAGCATAGGCATATAAGTTTAATCCGTTGATAGATTCTAGTTCTAGATAATCTATAGAATCTGGACTTATAAACCTACAAAGTTCTGGAGAATAATACCTTGAGGATAACCAAAACCATCTCGTTTCGATGGGGTTATTACGAGTATCCTCATATTAAACATATCCTAATTATAATGTGTTAAAAATGAAATTGGTATCCAATTTGCATATATTGAGCACTTGGATAAATATTATAAAATAATATTCCCCTTATGTTCTTTCTAAATATACAAATTTTATAAATTTGTAAAAAACTTTATATTTATAATTTCAATATTCATTTTGTTCCTTTCCAATTTTGTATTGCTTTAAATTCTATAAATTCGGTTTTATAATCATATACATTTAAAAGAACAATAGTATTTAGTTGTTTGAACGAATCTTTTTCATTTTCGACTAAACCAATAAAATAAATACCTTCTCCTTCATTTTTCCGTATATATCCATATATTACAAATTTCGAATTGTCTAAATTACTTGTTAAAAGATCCATAAATAATGAATATTGTCCATTAATTAAATCAAATTCATCAATTATTTGTTTTTTAATTTCTTTTTCATAAGGAACATTTGCTTTGCTTTTGTTATTTCTTTATTCCAATCATTAATTAATTTTAAATGTTCAATTTCTTTATTATTAAATCCTTCGAGATTTTGCGAATATATAACTTGTTTTTTAATAATATAATTTATATCTTCATAATAAAATACTTCTTTTCCATTTGAATCCTGACAAATTATTAAAGTAGAAAATGATATATCCGAGCCACCATAATATTTTTCATAATAAGTAAACATTATTCTACCATATTTATCTTCATCAATTATTTCTATTTGAGGGTCACACTCAAAATCAGCACTCCAAGAATGTCCATTCAACCATAACACACTATTTATAGCTACTGTATATAATTCTGAATAATTGCCAGAATATCCATTATATGAGCATGAAGTTAAAATAATTAAAAATAATACAGGTATGATTAATACTCTGTTACTGTTCTTTTCATTTTTACCTCCTCAAAAAATTAACGTTTTTATATAATTTAATTAATAAAATATATACTGAAATATATTATATATATTCACAATTGGAAATATGGCTCTTATATAATAATTGCGTGCTTTCCTTTTTTGCTCTTCTGAATAACCATTGGCTAAAGCTGAACCTAACATACTTGCAGATAATTTCCAAGGTGTTTCGTCTCCATTTTTCCACACCGATGGTATACCAATCTGAATTAGAAAATTACCTAGGCCCATAGACATTAATTGTGTGTTATGACCTCTCTCATGTTTTAACACTTCAACTCCTTGACTTTTGTCAAAAAATATTGCACCCAAAGACATTGATCCTCCCATTCCGCTAATTTGAAATGCTGGAACTCCTTTATAAAACGATACGTAACTCGAATTCATCACTTTACTTTCATCTGCGTTAAGCGGATTCCATCCAATTGCGTTCATATCATTTCTAATATCTTTATCAAATATTGAAACAGCTGCGATTCCCACATAGCTGACTATTGATGTAGCCACTTGAGTAACAAATCCACCAACTGGTGTAAACAACAATAAAGTAATTTGCTATTTATTTAAAATCTCATTTATCTTTCTAACATATTTTTTGTAATTTAATCCTAAAAATGAAATCCAAGAATCATTCATATATACCTCGTTGGTTTCTTCATTGATTAAGTAAAATACTACAATTGTATTAACATTATTAAAATAAAGTAAATCGACTTTTTTAAATTTTTCTTTAGTTTTACCAACCACAATTAATGTTTTATACTCTGTAAAATTTGTATTTTTTGTTTTTTCTTCTAAATAATTTAATACTTCTTCTATTGAATCTTTTTTAATTAATTCATTCCAAAATACTAAGTATCTTTTTTTATCTAATAAATAACAATTTAATTCAGAATCAACTTTATTAATTAAGGGATAATTTTGAATGAGTTTTTCTTGAATATTCATATTTCTATTCTCCTTTAAAATAATGGATACAACGGAACAACTGGCACTGGAATGATAGGTTTATATTTGCTCCAATCATTTTTCCTTATAAAATTTACAGTTCCAGATAGTCCTGCTCCAATAGCTGTTTGCAATAAGATTTTTTGACCATAAGATTTAGTAAATACACTTAAGGACTTTTGTGGTTGGAACCATCCTGGATTAGTAGGAATCATTTTACCTCCTAAATAGTTACCAGCTAATGTAGTTACAAAGTTTAATCCTAAATCAATAAATGTTTGACCAACATCAACTTCTTCACCTCTAATGATAGTTTCAAGTGTATCAACCCCTGTTTGAGCAATCGCACTGGCTCCCGCTGCAATAAATAACGATGCTCCTCCTGTTGGCATAGCTAAACACAGTGCCAAAGCGTTAACTCCAGCTCCTACGGCGGCTCCGGCAACTCCTCTCCATAATTCGCTACCAGTTTTACCAGCCATAGCATTTGATACTAATTGAGCCGTTCCTCCTATTAACATAGAAGCCGCAGTAATTGCAACTAAAGCCCAAATTCCAAAGTGTCCTGTAGGATCATACTTGTTGATTGGATCATTACCACAGTACGCATATAAATTTAATCCATTGATGCTTTCAGGATCTAAATATTCGATTGAATCTGGTGAAATCCATCTACATAATTCAGGTGAATAGTAACGTGAGGATACCCAATAAAGCTGAGTTTCGACTGGACTATCCTATTGCAACTCCAATCTCTTCTTTACTATTACACCTAATATTATATCACAAGTTGTCTTAAATCCATATTAATTTGATATAGAATCATCGATGAACTTGTAATATATTTTAATAGTCCTAGGGACTTCTCTATACCCAACTTCTATTCTAGATATTAACGAATGAACTATTAGAGAATTGAGTTCTTTAAACTCTAAAAATTCATTTACTTTTTCTTTTAATAATTTGTAATTTTCTACTCTCGACTCTTCTTCTTGTTTAAGATTTTTAAGTGATTCTATTTCACTAACAATTCTTTTTTGTTCTTCTTGATATTCTTTAATCATTTTAGATGAAGTTTCACTATCAATGATTTCATTCAAGGCATCATCATATACTTTCTTAGTAAGTTGATATAATTTGTCTTTTCTAGTTTCTAATTTACTTATCTTAGATTCAATATCAACATTTGATGATTCTTTCCTTTTTCGTTCAATTAACTTTGTTAAGAATTCTTCTCTATTGATGTTACTCATTAAATTTCTTAGTTCTTGTTCTACGATTTCTTTAATTTGTCTATGAAGTAAGGTGTTAGGTCTAGGACAATAATCTTTATTTCTCATATAAGTTGTACATTTATAAGTATGACTTACAGTACCATATGATCTTTTTTGATAAACTAAAGCCATTCTATTACCACAATGAGCACAATAAATTATTCCTTTAAATAAGTTTTCATGACCATGTAACCAGGGATGTGTACGAGATGCTATCATTGATTGAACTGAATCAAAATCACTTTGAGATATGATTGCTTCATGAGTATTTTTAACTATTATATGTCCTAGATATACAACATCTCCAAGTATCTTTCTTACTGTTACATAAGTCCAGCCTTGATTCTTAAATCTAGCAAACCTAATATCGCCTTTAATTCGTTTATAATAACCAGGAGTATAAATACCTTTCTCAGTTAAAATAGACGCAATTTTAGGGCAACCATGTCCTTCTAATGCTAATCTATAGATAAGTTTTATGATAGGCCTTATTTCTTCATCCACGATTAGATGATTATTGTCTAGTGGATCTTTTTTATATCCATAAGGCACTTGAGCTGCAGTATATAATCCTTTTTGATTTCTACTTTTTTTTGCAGCTTTTACTTTTCTAGATAAGTCTTTTGAATATATATCATTTAAGATGTTTTTAAATGGTAAAAGTGAACAATGTTCACTTTATCATTATTATCATTAATGGTATCAATGCCATCATTAATGGCAATATATCTAACACCTACATCTTTAAAGTAATGTTCTGTGTAATAACCAGTTTCAATGTAATTTCTTCCAAATCTTGATAAGTCTTTAGTTATAACTAGATTAATCTTACCATCTTGGATATCTTGAATCATCCTCCCAAATCCTGGTCTATTAAAATTAAGTCCACTATATCCATCATCTACATAAACATCATAAATCTTAAAGTTATGACTTTTAGCATATTCTTCTAAAATAATCTTTTGTGTTTGAATTGAACCTGATTCACCTACATTTCCATCATCTAGTGATAGTCTACAATATAAAGCTGTGTTGTAAATTTTATTATCTTTCAATTTTTCCTCCTTTTCCAACACAAACCTGCATCTTTCTTGTATTCATAGCCTCTATAAAATATCTTGTTAAATACATCTATGATTTTTTTATAAAAGATTCTGAAACAAGCAATTATTATTGCAATCGAAATTTCTATATAAATTGCTGTCTTAAATTCTTTATCAAAAATTTTTAATAAAGAATATGTTGCAATGATTACAAATGTACCTATTGTTATTATCCAAAATATGTCTTTAAACAATTTTTTCATTTATTTTAAATGTCCTCCATAACGTATATTCTATATAAAGTATTATATCATATTTTAGCAGTCTTGTCAATCGAGTGCCAACTTTAAAAATAAAAATAGAATGCAACCATCTGTTAGATAGTCACACTCCTACAAGTTTGTGTTAATTATTTATTATTTTATTAAAATTTTTAGGATCATTATATTCAGTAATAGCCATTATTGATATACAATCATCGTTTATCATACAAGTATGATAGATTTCTTCTCTAATGTCTTGTACACTTTCTATCACTTTATCATTGATCAATATTTTTTTATTAATAAATGGTCCGTTTTTTCCTTTTGTCTCATAAGCAACTGAAATAATTGTTATATTCCTTCCATTAAAACTTTTTACATAAATTGTATCTGGGACTACCGCATTTTTTATCCACTTCTCAATTTCAGAAATATTACATAATACTGGTTCAAATTTAAACTTCTTTTCACCATTAATAACTTTAATTTTCTCATTATAGTCAGATATATCAATCAGTCTGATAAGACACGGAACAAAGAATATTACCCATTGCATTAGAATAATAATACCAAGAATCCTATCTACTACATTATCCAAATTTATTGTGTTAGAAATAATAATTACTATTAATGATATTAGTAACAAATAGATGATTAATAACAATTCATATCTATATTTTTTGCTTTTTGATTTTGTTGAAAATAACCATTTGAATAAACGTTTCATATTTCCTCCTAGTATGCAGGACTTAGAACTGCACCATTTGTAAATAAACCATTAAATACAGTAAACGGAGCTGAATATATTGCATTCAATGCAGCCATTTTACCAATTGTTTTAATCGAAACATTTTTAATACTTCCATTTACCAATTTTGTATTAATTTGTTTTGATACAGCAGTTAAACTACCTCTACCAGAATTTATGCCAGGTATTTTAATGTTATCTAATATACCTGCTGTAACACCAGAAACAGAGCCTATCAACAATGATGTTGCGATAATTTCACCTAATGAGTAATTAGCTGCTCCTGTAACATTAGACAATCCCATTGATATAACAGTGGATGATGCTCCTGTAATAAAACCAGTAGCTACTGGTCCTAAGAAAGGAGTTAATGCTCCTCCAATAGCACCACCTAATCCTGCTCCCAAATAAGTTTGCCATGATGACATTTCCCATTCAGAAAAATCAAAACCATTTGTTATTACATTAGAAATCACATCAGAAGCAAGTTGACTTCCTAATCCAACTACCAAGCCAATTCCTGCGCCTATCAACATTGCTAAAATAACGCTATGTCCACTAGGATCGGCATACATAATCGGATTATTCATGCAATAGCAGTATAGATTCAATCCATTAATGCTTTGAGGGTCTAAGTACTCAATACTATCTGGACTTATGAACCTACAAAGTTCAGGTGAATAATATCTAGAGTTGCAATAGAATAATTGAGTTTCTTCATCATAATAATATCCCTTGTATCTGATTTTGTTGATATTTCCTATGAAACTTTCTTCTTTGTTTTCTTGGTTTGTACTATCTATTACCTTATGGTTTCCATATCCATCATAGGTATATGTTGCTAGTAACGTATTGGTTTTGTCATAGATTCCTATGATGTTTCCTATACTGTCATATTCATAGAAATACATCTCTTCGTTGTATTCAAATCCAATCAGTTTGCTTGTTGTATAGATGTAATTGATTTCATATAGGGGAATTCCTCTTTTTGATAATATCAATTCTTTGATGAGTTTGTGATTGATGTAGGTGTATTCTATCCTCTGTTCTGGTGTTTCTTTTTTGATTCTTTGGTTGTTTTGGTTATATGTATACGTATACCTTTCATTCTCTTTGCTGACTTTACTTACTAGTCTTCCTCTTGTATAGTCAAAGGTTTGGTTGTTGTATGTTGTTATGTTTCCTATTTCGTCATAGGTGATAGCTCTTGTGTTGGTGTTGTTTGTGACTTGAATCAGTTTGTTTTTGTCTTTTGTATCGTATGTATATAGGATATCATAGATTGGTTCATTTTTCAAGTTCGATACTATTTTTCTTGTGATGTTTCCTACTTCATCATAACTATAGGTGATTTCGTTTGTTTTGTTGATTTCTTTGGTTAAATATCCGAAATGATTGTACGTATAGGTTTGCTTTTGTTCTTGATTTTGTTGGATTTGCTTTATTCTTCCCAATGGATCATAGGTGAGGACGTACTGAGTTTGGCTATATGGTGTGATATAGGTTTTGAGTTTGCTTCCTTCGTATATGTATTCTTCTGTTTTTGTGTTGTACCCGATTGTTTTGATTCTTTGGTAGTTGTCATAGGTGTATTGAATGGATATGGTTTGGTTTGTTTTGGTCGTGATTGTTTCTTGTTTGATGTTGTTATGGTGATTGTACGTGTAATTGGTTGTGCTTTGGTATTCTTCCCCATAGGTTACGTCTTTTGTTGTGTAACCTTTTAGGACGTTGTTTTCTATTGTGTATTGGATTTGGGTTTTTCTTTCTTTGGTTGTTAGGTCATATGTGGTTTCTTCTATGCAAATGTTATCTTTGTTATATTTGTACATGGTTTTGGTGTTGGCATAGGTATCTTTCATTATTCTGATTTGGGATAATTCATTTTGAATGATTCTTTCGTCATTTGGGTTATCTATTTCGTATATGCTTGTTCCATCGTTTAGTTTTTCTTCTGCGTAGATAGATATGCTTGTTGGTTCCATTTGGTCTGTATCTAGGCTATATTCGTATCGTTTGTTTAATTTTCCATATTTGTCATAGGCATATCCGATCTTATTTAGGTTGTTGTATTCTATCAGGGTGCCAATTTGTCCTTTGCTTATTCCTAGTACATTGTTTGGTTTTGGTTTGATGGTTGTATATTCTTCTAATGGTTGTGTTGTTGTTGGTGTTTTGTAATTGATTTTGCGTAGTTCTTCGTTTTGGTTATATTCGTATTGGTAACTCATTCCATAGGTATTGGTGAGTTGTTTGATTAGATTGTTTTGATAGATAAGGGTGTTTTTGGAGTTTCCTTGTTTTACTTCTACTAGTTCTTTGAAGTATGCACTATATAGGTATTCGATTTTGTCTGTTTCGATTTGTTGTTCTTTTAGGTTTCCATAGATATCGTATTGATAGGTAAGAGTTGTTGTTTGCTCATTTTCTGTGATTTCTTTTTTGATACAATGGTTATGATTTTCATCATAGGTGTATTCGATTTTGTATGCTTCTTCTTCTATTTGTAAGTAATATTGTTCCGGTTGGTTTGGGTCTATCTGTTCTATAATCGGGATACTGCCTACTCTTTTTTTGGTGAGATTTCCATATGCATCATAGGTATATTCTGTTTTGATGTTGGTAAATCCTTCTAGACTTTCTTGCATACGAATTGAAAAGGCATAAAATTCTAGGTAATTATATGTTGATATTTCTTCTTTTATTTTTCCTTCTTCATTATATATCTTGATTTCTTCTTTTTTGGTTGGTGATGGGGTGTATTCTTCTTCATCTAGTTCTCCATATATTTGTATTTGGTCTTGAATTGTTAGAATTTTGTTTTCTTTTTCTTCATAGCCGTAATTCAAATATCTTCTACTGATCCTGTTATCTGGTTCTTTTTGATATGTCATTTGACTGATTTGGATGTCTTTGAATTTGCTTGTTCTATTTTCATTTCCTATTTCTATGGTTTCGTAGTCTATATCTGTTAGTACATCTTTTAGGTTATTATAATAAAATAGATTGGTGTTTGTGTAATTGTTTTTTTGATTGATTACAATGTCTTTGTATGTTATAATTTTTTTGTTTGTTATGTTTTTTTCTTGTCCTTCTAGGGTTTTATATTTGATGATATTTGGATAGTCCAACATCCCATATCCTTTTGTTCGTTCTGTATGATATGGATATTCACTATGAAAGTAATACATCTCATCTACGGTACAAGATGGTGCTATTTTTTCACTTGTAAAGTAAATTGGGATGTGTTTGCTTTTTAATGTGAGACGGATACTTGGTTCTTTTAGTGTCATAATATTTTTTGATGTTAGAGTGAGTTTGAGTTTATGGTGTTGGATCAATTTTTCTTTTTGTTCTTCATTTAAGCAGATTGCTTCTTTGTTCATATAGATGTTTGTTTCGTTTGTGAGCGAGCTATTGTTGTATATGCTATTGTAATCACTTTTGAATAGTTCTTCTGTTTTTATCCATGTTTCATAGCTTTGGGTTTCTTGGTTATATAGTTCTATTTTGGCTTTGACGAAATATTCTTTTCCTTTCTGGTTGATAAAGTAGGGTTTGTTACTATGTGTTTGGATGGATATATATAATTCTAATTCTTTGGTTATGGTTTCTATTTCATATTCTTTTTCTATTGGGATATCTTCTATTGTGCTATGTTTGATATCTTGGTAACTGTAGTTTGTTTTTTCTTCTAATAGGTTCGTGATGAAGTATTCGTATTCTTCTTTTGATTCGATGAATAGTTTGTTTTCTTCTTCTTTGTTATCGATTTCTACTTCTTTTCCATTTGCTAGTTCAACACTTTTGATATATTCTTTTTCTTCGTTGAAATAGTATTTATGACTGATTTTTTCTTCTGGTGTGTTTTCGGTTTGATAGTCTTCTATTTGGGTGTAGGTACTTTTATAGGTGTAATTCGTGATACTTGTAATGTCTTCGTTTTGGTAAATTGTGATGGTTTGAAGGGTTTGGTTGGGATAATATTTGAGGATTGCTTGTTCTGTTCTTCTTTGAATTTGGGTAATTTGGGTGTTTTCGTATGTGTAGTAGATGTTGTTATTGATTGGATTTGTGTTGTTTGGTTCGTAGATTTGCTTGATTTGGTTATTTTCGATATGCAACACAATTTCATTGGTATATTCGCTTTGAATTTTTATTTTTCCTGTTTCGTATGTGAAGTGTACTTCTCTATGGCTGGAGTCTATTATATTTGTTATTCTTCTTTTCCCATTATATATTTCATAACCTATCGAAAGAATGTTATTGTTCTGTTTTATTTTGGTGAGATTCCCATTTTCAAAGTGGTATTCAGTCTGGTTTAGGTCTGTGATGAGATATCCTGTTCCGTTTTTCTTTAGTATCATTCCTCTTCCACTTTCTTCTATATAGGTATCGTTATTTATTTTTTTGAATCCTATGATTTGTCTTTTTCCATTGATGTAATAGTAGGTATCGTTATCGATGGTTTTTCCTACGTATTGTTGGTAATTGAATGACCATCCTTTGGGTAAGCCGTTTGATAGCTTCGTTTCTAGTTGTTCATGGATTGGGTTATAGTTGATAGATAATTCGCATGATAGTTGTTTTCCTTTTAGTGTGAGAAGTGGTGTATGAAGGGATGCGATGCCATCTGTTATGCTATTGTTGATTTGGTGATTGCATGTCACTCTTCTATCATATTGGCTTGTGAGTTTGGTGGTTTTGATTTCTTTGAATATGAAGTTGATTTTTGCGCAGTTTGTATCTTCTGTTCTTACGTATAACTCAATGGTTTCATTTTCTTCTTGCGTGTTTTTGATGATGAAGTAGTGGTCATATGTTGTATTGGTGATATAGGGGTATAGGTCTATGACATATTCTTGTGTTTTTCCATTATAGATTGTTTCCATTTGAATGGGGGGACTGAGTTCGGTTCGATTTTGTAAGTTTTCAATGGGACAGATTCTTAATTCTTGTGTATTTGTGATAGGGGTTTGTTGATGTAATCTCAATTCTAGTTTTTCTAGGTCTTGTATGATGGTTTGGTCGTTTCCCATGAGATGTATGATGATTTGGTTTTGTTTGTTTAGGATTGCATGTTCTGAGATTTGGTTTGTTGTTGTTGGTGTTGCTTGATATAGGATAAATACAAATTTATTTCCCATGATTCCATCGTTTACTTTTAGTGTTTTCATTTCTCTTTTCCTTTCTTCTCCTTAAAATGTATTGTTTTCTTTGAAAAGAAAATTCTCCCAAAAGGGGGAATTCTTCTTTTTTTTCCTACTTCCCCCAATGGATTGCATTCTAACATAATTAGGGTGGAATGTCAATTGTTTGTGTAATTTTTTTGAAAAAGGTATAAAATTTTATCTACAAAATAAAAGGATAAACAATTTGTTTATCCTTCTAAATATCTACCCATAAACATGCCACCAAATTCCGCAAGTGATTTTTCAACATCTGTAATGTTATCACTTAAAACAATAACTGAACCTGATATATCTCCCATTACATTAATAGGCTTGATAATGGCTGATTTAGGAATAGTATAATTTTCTAAAAATTCAAAATTTTCAGCTTTATCAATCACTTGAGTCTGTCTTTTATTCATTTTTTCTTCTAAACGCATTGATATTCTTTTATTAGATATATCTTGTTTAAAGTTCCCCGCATAAGCAATTACTCTTTCATTATCCGTTATAATAATATCTTTTTTGTTAGAAGCATATAAGCTTTCTACAAATTCTTCAACAAAATCATTTACATTTTGAACAGGTGAATATTTTTTTAAAATAATTCGATCAGTCCCATCAGTGTATATCTCAAGTGATTCGCCTTCTTTAATTCTCATTGTTCTTCTTAATTCTTTAGGTAAAACAATTCTACCTAAATCATCAATTCTTCTTACTACTCCAGTTGCTTTCATATATAAAAACCTCCATAACACATACTAGATTTAGTTTGTTTTTACTTCCTAGTATTATTATGGAGGTTTTTCTTTAAATTATACAAGTTATTTTTAATGTTTATCAATTTCTATCTTTGATAATATTTGCTCATTTAATATTTCTAAAAATCGGTTTAAATCATATATATAGCTTTTTGTTGTGTTTTTAGGATTAATTTTAATAATAATTCTCTTTAAGCGATAATCAAATTGGTATCTTAACCTTAATTTTACTGATATTTCAAAGATTTTTGGGATATTCATCATCCTACTGATTGCTTCATCAAATGTAATTTTAATTTCATCCTCTGTTTCTTTGAACGATTCAACTCCTGATTTTTTCAAAAGATATTCCAAATATTTTTCTTCCATATAAAGAATCATATCCTCATTTAACTTTCCATAACGATCCGTATATTCCTCTATTAACATTTGCATTTGTTTTCTAGATGTAATTTTATTGATAGATTTATGGATATCAATTCGTATTGCATCATCACTTACATAAGTTTCGTCTACATGACGTGATATAGAAATTTGATATTTTCTAATACTTTCCTCCTCTATTGGAAGACCTTTTTCCTCTTGAATTGCTTCATTTAAAAGTTTCATATATAAATCCATTCCTACAGCGTCAATATAACCTGACTGTTCACTACCCAAAATATCTCCCGAACCCCGAATTGCAAGATCACGCATTGCAATTTTATATCCGCTTCCAAGTTCAGTAAACTCTTTAATTGCTTCTAAACGTTTTTGTGCGTTTTCAGTAATGATTTTTCCTTTATCATACATGAGATATGCGTAAGATATTCGATCACTTCTTCCAACTCTACCTCTAATTTGATATAGTTGTGATAAACCTAAAATATCAGCTCTTTCAATAATCAAGGTATTGGCATTCGGAATATCAATTCCAGTTTCAATGATTGTTGTACAAATTAGTACATCATATCCATGTTCTAGAAAGGCAATTAACTCATTTTCAATTTCATCTTTGTCCATTTTTCCATGAATTAAACCTATTTTTGCTTTTGGTACTAATTTATGGATTTTAGATCTAATGTGCTCTAATTCTGATATTCGATTTAACAAATAAAATACTTGTCCTTTTCTCCCCATTTCCCTATGAATAGCCTCCCTGATTACAGAATCATTGCTTTCTAAAACATAGGTTTGAATAGGTAAACGATTATTTGGAGCGGTTTCAATCAATGATAAATCTCTAAGCCCAGATAAGGCCATTTGAAGAGTTCTTGGAATGGGGGTTGCTGTAAGAGTTAAAACATCAACCATGGATTTCATCTCTTTAATTTTTTCTTTGTGTTCTACACCAAATCGTTGTTCTTCATCAATGATTAATAGTCCCAAATCTTTAAAAACAATATCATTAGATAAGATTCGATGTGTTCCAATGACAATATCAACATATCCACTCTTTAATCCTCTGATAATATTTTCTTGACTTGATTGACTTATAAAACGATTCATTAGTTCTACCCTTATTCCATATTTTTCAAAACGTTCTTTAAATGTATAATAATGTTGACGAGTTAGAACCGTTGTTGGAGCCAAATATGCAACTTGTTTTCCATTATCAACTGCCTTAAAAGCTGCACGCATAGCAACCTCGGTTTTACCAAATCCTACATCTCCACAAATCAAACGATCTAAGGGGTGGCGTCCTTCCATATCTTGTTTAACTTCCTCAATGGCCTTCAATTGATCAGGAGTTTCATCAAACTCAAAATCATTTTCAAATTCCTGTTGCTCTATACTATCTTCTCGATAAGAAAAGCCAATTTTTGCTTCTCTTTCTGCCTGTACTTTGATTAGCCTTTTGGCAATTTCTTTTGTCTTTTCCTTTATTCTTTCTTTTTTCTTTTGCCATTCTTTACTATTTAAATTATTTAATTTTGGAATTTTATCCTTTGAACCAATATATTTTTCTAAAACATAAATGTTTTCAACAGGAATATATAGTTTTGAATCATTTGCATATTCAATACATAAATAATCATTTAAAGTGTTTCTTAATTCTTTGGTTTTTATACCAATATATCTGCCAATTCCATAATCTTGATGGACAACATAATCACCTGGATTTAATTCTTCTTTGTTATATATTTTGACACTATCTTTTAAAAATTTTTGATATTTAGAATTTTTGACAATTTTACTTGGCATAAATTCATTAGGGGTAATCACAACAAACTTTTCCTTTAAATTCTCAAATCCATAAGCATCTTGCATAACAGTTATATAGACATAAGGAATTGTTATTTCATGAATATCTTTTATTTTTTGATACTGAATATGATTAGAATGAAAAGTTTCTTCTAAAAATGAGACCTTTTTATCATCTAAATGTGTGACTAAAAAAGTTTTATAAGGACTTGATAGAATATCCGCTAGCATTGTTTTCATATTATTACTATATTCAAATGCATTACTCGTTTCTAATGAATAGTGTTTGTATAATTTTATATCTAATAATGATGTTGTAAAAATATGTGTAAAAATATTCATTTGTGAAAAACATAATCCCTGATAAAGGGAAACAAAAAATTCTTTTTTAGCAACATTTTTTTGTTTTGACAAGTAATCACTAATTTCTAAATTCATCGCTTTTTCATGTTCCAAACACGCTTGAAAATCTTCAAATATACAAACATTTGCCTGAACCAATTCATAAAATGGTTGATATTTTTCGCAAATGTAAGGTAAATATATATATAATTGATCAATGTTTTGATAATTTTCAATGGATTCAATATCAAGTTTTATCTTATCTGTATATTCCGTGTGTTTTATTATTTTATTTTTTATAGATTCTATTTCCTTTTCATCATAAAACATTTCATACAAAGGATAGATTATCACATCATCAATAGATCCTATTGACATTTGAGTTTCTAAATTGATTTGCTTGATATTTTCAATTTCGTTATCAAAAAAACTGATTCGAATTGGCATTTGACAATTAATTGGAAATACATCAATTAAACTACCTCTTACACTAAAAGTTCCAGAAAGAGAAGTAATTGTAGTTTTTTTATATCCTCTAATGACCAAATCATGAATCAATTGATCTCGCGAAGTAACCATTCCTTTTTCGAAGTGAAGAATAGATTCTTTCAATTTCTCACTACTCATCAACTGCCTTGTCATCCCTTCCACATTCGTTACAATGATTTGAGGAATATGATTTAGGATAGATTGAATAGTAAGCATTCTTGCTAGTCGAAACGCTTCACTTGTTGCTATTAACTCACTTGAAATGAACTCTTCCGTGGGAAAAAAACTGACATTGTCAGTTCCTATCATATCACAAATTATATCATATGCACGTGATGCCTCATAAATGGAGGAAGTAACATAAATGATAGTTTGTCTCTTTTCTTGAAATAAATAACATGCAAGCATTTTTGATACGTTAGAAGCACATTCCGTTAAATATATATTTTTATTTTCTTCTTCCAAAGGGACACTTAAAATTTCTTCAAAAATTTCTTTAATGTTTTTATTCTTTTCCAATATATCTAAATATTTCATATATACACCATTAATTATAATGATTCATAATATAATCTATACCATAATTTAATAAATCATCAATAATATTAGGAACTTTTTCTAAAGTTCTTTGCATAACCTCTTTTTCCTTTTTTGAAAATTTTGAAAGCACATAATCAATTGTATTCATTTCCTTTTGTTTTTGAATACCAATTCTAAGTCTTGCAAAATCCTTTGTATTTAGATTCTCTATGATTGATTTTACCCCATTGTGACCTCCACTAGATCCTGTTTTCCGAATTCTAATCTCTCCTAGTGGCAAATCCAAATCATCATAAATGACAAATAAATCTTCATTTGTTTTTTTATAATAATCTAAAATAGTTTTTATAGCTATCCCAGAAAGATTCATATATGTTGTAGGTTTAACAAAATAATGTTTATTTTTTCCATCATAATATTCACAAATATATGCTTGAAATTTTTTTTCTTCTAAAAACAACAATTGATTCGCTTTTGCCACTTCATCCAATGCCATAAAGCCAACATTATGATGTGTTTCTTCATATGCTTTTCCAATATTTCCAAGACCAACAATAATCATTTTTCTCTCCTTTACTTATTTTTTTACATTCAACATCGTTTT
>ERZ1673738.3758-NODE-3758-length-16308-cov-4.535163_pt1 | contig 16308 bp, 13 predicted proteins | sample MGYA00580198_ERZ1673738 | MGnify/ENA primary metagenome ERZ1673738 (study PRJEB41218, sample SAMN15661784) | gut metagenome | host: Homo sapiens | place: Canada: London | collected 2015-08-20/2019-03-30 | study: EMG produced TPA metagenomics assembly of... | reverse complement strand
CTCCATGTCTTATATGGAGGATCATGTGCTGGCATATAAAGCCCCCCTGTACGGACGGCGCACTGCCCAGATGAAAATACAGCCGTTTGATTTTGCGGAAACCTGTCGTTATTGCCAGTATTTCAGCCCGGAAGAAAAAGCCTTGATGTATGGAGTTGCAGGAGGTACGCCACAGTACCTTTTACAGATGAATGATCATCAGAGTGTGGAGGAAAATATTAAAAATACCTTTTTAAATCCGAACTCCGCAATTTATGAAGAACCCTCCAGTCTGCTGAAGCAGGAGGTACGGGAACCTGCTATTTACAATGCAATTATTACAGCGATAGCAACAGGGGCATCCCGGATGGCTGAGATTTCGACGAAAGTAGGGGAAGATTCCAATGTTTGTTCGACCTATGTGAAAAATCTGATTGCACTTGGTATTATTCGTAAGGAAGTTCCTTATGGAGAAAAAACGACGCGCAAAACAATTTATTCGATCGAGGATAATATGTTTCGGTTCTGGTATCGTTTTGTTCCGGAAAATAATTCGATCATCGCCCGTGGCGCGGTGGAACTGGCTTACAGGCGGATTGAGCCGCACTTGTCAGATTATATGGGACATATTTTTGAGGATATCTGTTCGCAGTATCTCTGGGCATTGCTGCTGAAAGGAAAAAGCCCGGTTGATTTTTCGGAGCTGGGACGTTGGTGGGGAACAGATCCGCGTACCAGAAGCCAGACGGAGATCGACATTATGGCAGAGCAGGATCGGCAGGCAGCTTTGTTTGGAGAATGCAAATGGACGAATGAAAAAGTGGATGTTGGTGTGTTGGATACGCTTGTTGAGCGTAGCCATTTGTTTCATTATGATCAGACCTTCCTTTATCTGTTTGCCAAGACCGGTTTCACCCAGGGCTGCATAGAAAAAGCCGAACATCTTGGCAATGTCCGGCTTGTGACGTATTCGGATATTTTAAAAGAGCTGGTTCCTGAGACTTAGGGAAATATAATTTCAGCTCCGGTTACAGGTTTTTGCGCTGCCATTCGATGTAGGACTGGTACAGTCCCATCCGGGATTTTGCACCGACCTTTTCATAAATGGATGTGATATAGCGCTGACAGGTTCTTCGGGAGATGAAAAGGCTGTCGGCGATTTCCTGGATGCTCTTTTCTGTGTTGACGAGTTGGTCAAAAACAGACTGTTCCCGGTCAGTCAGAGAAAATGCCGTGGAAAATGTAGAAAACGGGTCTGCATTGGGAGTGTTCTGTGGATAATCCGGATCGGAGGAAATGTCCGAAACCGTAGAGGCGGACGAATCGTTGCCGAGGGCGGCCTTTGTGTTATGGATCGCGTTCGCTTCGCAAGTTGCCTGCATTTTGTGAGTCATAGTGCCGCCTGTCTCAGTCTGTACGCCCGGCGCATTTAACATGCTATAGGCTGCGATCAAAATGCTTACCGTTGCGAACAGGACAAGAGCCGTGATAATCAGCGTGATGCTGCTGTTCGATGCGATCAGGGAGAGAGACAGGTTTGAGACCAGGGCAGCGCCCGCATTGTTGACAGCACGCCCCATTCCTGCCCAGAGGCGCGGGCAGCGGGTATCTTCGGACAGCGCCAGAAAAGAGGTCGTAAAGAATACGACGAAAAATCCGGAGGACAGGTAAAAGACGATCAGTCCGATCAGGAAAGAACCGCCAAGCTGCAGGATTGCGACGCTGAGCGTGGAAAGCATCATAATGCAGTACATGATGAGATTCATGAAACGTCTGTTATGGAGGTCAAACAAAAATCCGGCAGCAAGTCCGCTGCAGGCGAGCAGGATACGAGGCCACTGACCGATATCCATGGTTCCGTCTGCGTGTCCCAGTGTAACGGTGTTGTCCAGTGTACTGAAAATACAGGTCATAAAAATGACGAGAAAGATCAGCAAAACGAGCTGCGGCAGGGCACCGGAGGCAGATGGAGCAGGGAGCTTATGCTGTGGGGCGGTGCTGCCGGAAGAGACGCAAGCTGACGTGTCTGACATATGTGGACAGGGATTTGTCACATCGGACACCTGAGGGCTGGAATTTGCAGTGTCCGGCATCTGGGAGCTGCGGCTTGCCTCCCGGTGCTGAAACCGGAACAGGAAAAATACGATAAAAAGTAACGCGGCGCAAAGCAGCAGCTGTTCTGCCAGGGCAGAAGAAATCAGACTGTTGTTTAGAAATTGCAGCAGGATAGCAAACCCATAGGAAATGCCAACCATGCGTGCGAAATATTTTTTGTCAGAAATTTCACAAAGAAAATGGTAATGCACTGCACTGCCGAGGATGCCGAGAACCAGAAACAGAAGCATTCCGACGGCAGTCAGAAGACCGGGCGGAACAGGACTGCCAAGGATTACAAAGCAGACGATTGCCAGCATTGTAAGCGTGAAAAACACAGCGCTGCGCAGACGATCGCGAAAAAACCGAAACAGCAGCGGATAGAGGCAAAAGCCGACCGCGCTGATACCGAGCGCATAATTCTGGACGTTTACCGTCCGGGCGCTGGAGGCGTTCTGAGCGATCTGGTTGACATAGAAATATTCTGTGCTCAAAAAGAGAAATGTAAAAACCGCCAGCATGGAAATGGCGCGGAGGGATGAAGGTTTTGTAAGTTCCTGTTTCATAAAGGGGAAAGCTCCATTCGTATCGTTCACGAGTGTCGGTTGACAGCTCTTTAAAAGGGGAAATGCTGTAAACCTTGAATCGGACTTCTTTTTCGTTGCATAATTCATTATATAAAATTTGAAAAAACAGTGCAATCGCTTCGCGGCAGAGAACTGAGAAAAGGGGTAACAGGAAAGAAAATAAAAAACAACATCATAAATTTTAAAGGGGAGAGTAAAAGGTAGTTATCACAGTCTCTTCCACTTGACACACTGGAAAAAACCGATATAATAAATTGAAAATGGTTTTTAATTTCAAAATGAACCGCTGCGGTTCATAGGGAAAGAAGATTGAAAAATAAAATTTTTCAATCGCGGGATTTGTGTCTGTGCGCACTTGACACAAACTCGGCATGCACAAAAAGCGTGCGCAGAAATGAGAGAAAAATGGCAGAACGTGTCAGATACAGAACGAAGCAACAGGAGCTGATCCGGGATTGTCTGGAAAAACACAGCGACCGGTTTGTGACGGCGGAACAGTGTATGGACTGTCTCAAAGCCGAAGGAATTCACGTTGGACAGACGACGGTTTATCGGGCTCTCGACCGTCTCACAGAGGAGAACGCCGTGATCAAAATTCCGGCAGTGGACGGCGCAGGCGCGCAGTACCGCTATATCGGAGAATTGAGGCCGGGCAGCCCGGGGCGGCTTGTTTGCCTGCAGTGCGGGAAGATCATTCCTCTGGAATGTAACAAGCTCCATGGATTTTCCGAACATATCCTGAAAGAGCATGACTTTGCGCTGGATTCCTCGCATCTGATCTTTTACGGCTGCTGTCGGGAGTGCCGCAAATTCAGGGAAACACAGGAAGGACTGCAGGACAGAAATGAGGATGAATAGAAAAAAGCAACGCGGGAAGCATGCTGTGATTTCCTGCATCAGAATGCCGCAGCTGCGCTGCACACGGGTATCGGAAAGCGGCATCCTGCGTCGTGTGGCGTTGGCGCTCTGCGCGTGCTTACTGTTTACCGCAGTGTTTGTCGGCTGCGGCACGGAAGCTTCTGACGAACCGGTGGATCCCAACAAGCTGCAGGTGATGGCGAGTTTTTATACGATGTACGATTTCGCACAGAAAATTGGCGGCGAGCACGTCCAGGTGACCTGCATGGTGCCGTCCGGTACAGAGCCCCACGACTGGGAGCCGTCCACAAAGGATATTACCCGGATGGAGCAGACGGACGTTTTTATCTATAACGGTGCTGGGATGGAGCACTGGGTTTCAGACGTTCTGGCGGGGCTTTCCAATAAAAAATTGATTTCTGTGGAAGCGTCGCAGGGAGTGAGCCTGCTGCGCAGCGCAGAGGAAGAGGAGAGCCATGACCATGAGGCTGTGCATGCCGATGAGGACGAAGAGGACAGTCATGACCATGGGACCGCGCATGCTGATGAGGACGGTCACGATCATGCGGATGAAGAAGACGCCGCTGTGAGCAATGCGGCCGCGCATGAAGACGATGCCGCCGACCACACTGTTGTCGCCGCACCGGACGGTCATGACGCCCACGAGCACGGTGAGTATGACCCCCACGTCTGGCTGGACCCGATGAACGCAAAACAGGAAATGCAAAATATCTGCGAAGCGTTTTCTGAGGCGGATCCGGAGCATCGCGCAGACTATCAGGCAAATTATGAGAAATGGGAAAAACAGCTCGACGAGCTGGACAAAACCTATCAGACGGCGCTGGAAAATCTGTCGGAGCGAAACATCGTTGTGGCGCATGAGGCGTATGGATATCTGTGCAGGCGTTATAACCTGACGCAGGTGAGCATCGAGGGCATGTCGCCGGATTCCGAACCCGACCCGGGACGGATGGCAGATATTATCGATTTTGTCCGGGCAAACAACGTCCGTGCGATTTTCTTTGAAGAGCTGTCCGGCTCGAGGACGGCGGAAACGGTAGCGGCGGAAACCGGCGTGAAGCTTTTGACCCTCAGCCCGCTGGAAGGCCTAAGCGACAGACAGGAAGAAACCGGCGGAGATTATTTTTCCGTCATGGAAGAAAATCTGCAGCAGCTGACAGAAGCTTTGCGGTAAGGAGCAGATATATGAATGCGATAGAAATCAAAAATCTGCACTTTTCCTATGGAAAGGAAAACGTGCTGGACGGCGTCAGCCTTTGCCTGAAAGAAGGGCGGCTGGCGATTCTCGCAGGAGAAAACGGAGCAGGAAAATCGACGCTTTTAAGGCTTTTATTAGGAGAGCTCCCGATCGGGGAAAACCCCAAAGGGGATCAGGAGGAAGGCAGCGGCGACGGCAGCATTGAGATTCTGGGGCAGGACATTCGGCAGTTTAAGGACTGGTCGAGCATCAGTTATGTGCCCCAGAACGGGATGGGTGGCTGGAAGGATTTTCCGGCATCCGTGGAAGAAATCGTGCGCGCAAATTTATATAAGCAGATCGGATTGTTCCGGTTTGCGGGGAAAAAAGAGCGGCAGCAGGTAAGGGCTGCGCTGGCGCAGGTGGGCATGGAGGAATACCAGAACCGTTTGATCGGCAGACTTTCTGGCGGGCAGCAGCAGAGAGTGCTCCTGGCACGCGCCCTGGTCAACGAGCCGAAGCTTCTGATTCTGGATGAGCCGACGTCGGCATTGGATGAAAAAAATGCGTCACACTTTTACCGACTGCTCAAAAAAATCAATGCGGAGAAAAGGATCACCGTCCTGATGGTGACGCATGACCTCAAACGTGCATCGTCCTATGCAGATGATATCTGGGTGTTGGAGGACGGAAAGGTAAAACAGGAAGCTGGGAAAGGAGACGGGCAGGCATGAGAATTTTTGAGTATCTGTTTATGCAGCGGGCGTTTGTTGTCGGAATTTTGCTGGCGGCGGTTGTGCCCTGCGTCGGAATGGTCGTTGTCTGCAAACGTCTTTCCATGATCGGAGATGCACTTTCCCATACGTCGCTCGCCGGTGTCGCGGCAGGACTTTTGCTGGGCGTCAATCCGGTGGCGGGCGCAGCGGCAGCCTGTGTGGCAGCGTCCTTCGGCATTGAGGCGATCCGCAGAAAGCTTCCGCGCTATTCGGAAATGTCGATATCCATTATCATGTCAGCAGGAATCGGTCTGGCGGGTGTGCTGTCCGGCTTTGTGAAAAATTCGGCAAACTTCAACAGCTTTCTGTTCGGCAGCATTGTGGCGATCAGTGATGCTGAGATGATTTCAGTCATCGTGGTGTCTGTTGTGGTGCTTGTGTTATTTTTGCTTCTATACAAAGAGCTGTTTTATATTTCATTGGATGAAAGAAGCGCGCGGTTGGCGGGTGTGCCGGTCGGCATCGTCAATTTTATCTTCACGATTATGATTGCAGTGACGGTTTCGGTTGCAGCACGGACAGTCGGCGCGTTGATGGTATCGTCGATGATGGTCGTTCCGGTAGCTTGTGCGATGCAGCTGGGAAAAAACTTTAAACAGACTGTATGGTACGCTGTCGGTTTGAACGTGCTGTTTATGATTATCGGGCTGTTTGCGGCGTTTTATCTGGGCTTAAAGCCGGGCGGCACAATCGTTTTGGTGGGCGTTGCAGCGCTTCTGATCATTTTTATCGGGAAACGGATTGTGTTCGGAAAGCAGGAATAAAGTCGCAATTGACACAGGAAAAAAAGCGTGCTACCATGTTTGCAGTCAATGATGACTAACAAAAGAAAGTTATGCCGTACGACAGGTAGTATAGACGTATCCTGCGCCGGTCGAAGGAGGAAACGAACATGATGAAAGCATCTGATGCAAAGAAAATCGGTTTATTTTTAGGAGGCGTATTGTTCGGAACAGCCGGAATCAAGATCCTTTCCAGCAAAGACGCGAAGAAAGCATACGTACAGTGTACCGCAGCAGCGCTTCGTGCAAAGGACAGCGTTATGAAGACCGTAACAACAGTTCAGGAAAACGCTGGCGATGTTCTGGCAGAAGCAAAGCAGATCAATGAAGACAGAGCTGCAGAAGAAACGGAAGCTGAAGTAAAAGAAGAAGCCTGATTCAGGGCAGTGGGGGACGGAGCCGGAGACGGCGCCGTCCTTTTTGACGGAGTCCCGTTTTCTGAAAAAGCGCGAAGCGTATCAGCGGAGTGGAGATAAGATTGAAAAATAAAATTTTCAATCGCGAGATTTGTGTCTGCGCGCACTTGACACAAACTCGACATGCGCAAAAAGCGTGCGCAGAAATGAGCGGAAAAAATGAACTTTAAAATCAAACACAAAATTCCCGGGCGAATCCGGGTGCATATGGGGCAGTCCAGAATGAGCTTTGACCAGGCGGACACCCTGCAGTATTTTCTGGAAACACAGCCAGGTGTGACAAAAGCGACCGTATACGAGCAGACGCAGGATGCGGTGATCGAGTATGACGGCGAATTAAAAGAACTGATGGAGGCGCTGAAAAGCTTTCATTATGAAGACGTTCAGCTGCCGGATTCCGTCCGTTCCAGTTCGGGACGTGCGCTGAATGCAGAGTATAAAGAAAAACTGATCGGGCATGTGGCAAAACGGTTATTTACAAAATACATGCTTCCCTTACCGATCAGAAATGTGTATACTATATGGAAAGCTTTCCGTTATGTAAAAGAAGGCGTCCTATGTCTTTCCAAAGGAAAACTGGAAGTCCCGGTTCTGGATGCGACAGCGATTACCGTATCGATTCTGCGGCGGGACTGCTCGACGGCAGGATCGGTTATGTTCCTGCTTGGGCTCGGTGAAATCCTCGAGGAGTGGACACATAAAAAGTCTGTCGGCGATCTGGCGCGCAGCATGTCGTTAAATGTCGGCAAAGTGTGGATAAAGACCCGGGATCAGGAAATCCTTGTGGATTCTGCATCTGTCGTACCGGGCGACCATATCGTGATCCATGTCGGCAACGTCATTCCGTTTGACGGCGTAGTGGCAGACGGCGAAGCGATGATCAACCAGGCTTCCATGACCGGTGAATCCGAGCCTGTACGCAAGGAAAAGGGCGGATTCGTTTATGCCGGAACCGTTGTGGAAGAGGGCGAGCTGACGATTGAGGTCAAGGCGGTTTCCGGCTCGACCCGCTACGAAAAGATCGTTACGATGATCGAGGATTCCGAGAAGCTCAAGTCCGCAGTAGAAGGACGTGCGGAGCATCTGGCGGACAGGCTGGTTCCCTATACCTTCCTTGGAACCGGTCTTACATGGCTGCTTACAAGAAATGTTACCAGAACGTTATCCGTACTGATGGTTGATTTTTCCTGCGCATTAAAGCTTGCGATGCCACTGACTGTCCTGACAGCGATCCGGGAAGCAAACGCAGCGAAGATCACTGTAAAGGGCGGAAAATATCTGGAAGCATTTTCCGAGGCCTCCACCATCGTATTCGATAAGACCGGTACGCTGACTAAAGCGCAGCCTACGCTGCATTCCGTTGTCGCATTCGGTAAGGAAAAGGAAGACGATCTTTTACGTCTGGCAGCATGCCTGGAGGAGCATTTTCCTCATTCGATGGCAAAGGCGGTGGTGCGTGCAGCGGCAGAGCGTAATCTGGAACATGAGGAAGTACATTCCAAGGTGGAATATATCGTTGCACATGGCATTGCCTCTTATGTTGGAGAAAAGCGTGTGGTAATCGGCAGTGCTCACTTTGTATTTGAAGATGAGAAGTGCCGGATCCGTCCGGAATATCAGCAGCGTTTCGATGAGCTGCCGCTGCAGTATTCCCATCTGTATCTGGCAGTTGACAACGTACTGGAAGCAGTGATCTGCATTGAGGATCCGGTGCGTGAAGAGGCAAAACAGATTATCCGCGAGCTGAAACGGGAAGGCTTTACAAAAATCGTCATGATGACTGGCGACAGCGAGCGAACAGCAGCGGCGATCGCAAAACAGATCGGCGTGGACGAATACCATGCGGAAGTTCTGCCGGAGGACAAGGCGAACTTTGTCCAGCAGGAAAAAGAAGCCGGGCGCAGGGTAGTCATGGTCGGCGACGGAATCAACGACTCCCCGGCGCTTTCTGCCGCGGATGTTGGTATTGCGATCAGCGACGGTTCGGAGCTTGCGCGGGAAATTGCGGATATTACAGTCGGTGCGGACAGCCTGCAGGAGCTGGTTTACCTGCGCCGCTTAAGCAAAGAAATGATGCGTCGGATTCATGTCAACTACCGTGCAATCCTTGGCATCAACGGCAGTTTAATTGCAGCCGGTGTGACCGGGCTGATTCAGCCTACGACATCCGCGCTGCTGCATAATACGACAACACTGGCCCTGAGCCTGAGAAGCATGAGCTGGAAAGTTCCGGGAGAGGCAGGGCAGGAATAAAAAGAACGGAGACAGAGAATGAAAAAGGCGATGATTGCCATGAGCGGCGGCGTAGATTCGAGCGTTGCGGCATGGCTGATGAAGCGGGACGGATATGATTGTATGGGCGTTACGATGCGCCTGTTTGCCGGAGAGGACAGCTGCGAACGAAAAGGGCATACCTGCTGTTCGTTAGATGACGTGGAGGACGCAAGAAGCGTTGCGCGTCAGCTGGGCATTCCGTATTTCGTGTTCAATTTTACGGAAGATTTCGGCACACAGATCATGGACCGCTTTGTCTGCGCCTATGAAAACGGATTCACCCCGAATCCGTGTATCGACTGTAACCGTTATATGAAGTTCGAGAAGTTGATGAAGCGGGCAAAGGAGCTGGATTACGATTACGTTGTAACCGGACACTATGCCCGAATCGAAGAACAGGACGGAAAGTTCCTCCTGAAAAAAGCCATCGATGAAAAGAAAGACCAGAGTTATGTGCTCTACAGCCTGACGCAGGAGCAGCTTGCACATACGCTGTTCCCCCTGGGCGGCATGACGAAGCCGCAGATCCGGGAAATGGCGGAAGAACAGGGACTGATCAATGCGCGCAAGCATGATAGTCAGGATATCTGCTTTGTACCGGACGGAGATTATGCAGGGTTTATTGAACGATACACCGGCAAAAGCTTTGAGCCGGGCAATTTTGTAGATCAGGAAGGACATGTGCTGGGGCAGCATAAGGGAATTATCTGCTATACGATCGGACAGCGCAAAGGGCTGGGACTAGCCCTGCATGAGCCGATGTATGTGTGCAGGATCGATCCAAAGACCAATACGGTAGTCCTTGGACGCGACCGGGATCTGTGGTCGAAGGAGCTGACGGCGAAGGATTTCCATTGGATCAGCGGCGAGGTGCCGACGGGCACGCAGCGCATCAAGGCGAAAATCCGTTACCGTCACCAGGAGCAGTGGGCGAACGCAGAGATCACCGGACCGGACAGCATTCATCTGGTCTTTGACGAGCCCCAGAGGGCAATTACCTGCGGACAGTCGGTTGTACTTTATGATGGCGATGTTGTAGTGGGCGGAGGAACGATCAATGGATTATGTGGTTCTGGATCTGGAATGGAATCAGGCGTCTGATAGCCGCGATGCCCGCAACAGACTGCTTACGTTTGAAATTATTGAGATCGGTGCGGTAAAATTAAACAGCCGGATGGAAATTGTGGATACCTTTGAGGAGCTGATCCGTCCGCAGGTTTATGATACCATGCATCATATTACAGAAAAGCTGATCGGCATCCATATGAAAGATCTCTCCGGATGTCGGACATTTGATGTCGTGATGAAGGACTTTCTGGCGTGGTGTGGCGAGGATTTCATGTTCGGTACCTGGGGACCGCAGGATCTGACGGAGCTTCAGAAAAATATGCGGTTTTTCGGTATGGAGCCCCTTGGAAAAGGACCTGTCCGGTTCTATGATATTCAGAAGCTGTTTTCCATCGCCTACGAAGATCAGAAGGTGCGCAGGAGTCTGGAATATGCGGTGGATTATCTGCAGATTCCAAAGGATATTCCATTTCACCGGGCGATCAGCGACGCGGTGTATACCGCACGGGTATTTCAGATGATCAAAGACCCGATTGCACTGCAGCGGGTTTCCTTCGACACGTTCCAGCTGCCGGAAAACCACCGCAGCGAGGTGCATGTCGTATTCGATAATTATGCAAAATATATTTCCCGACCGTTTCCGGATAAGGAGGCGTTGATGGCGGATAAAGAGGTTCTTTCCACCAGATGTTATCTGTGCCATCATAACCTTCGCAAAAAAGTCCGCTGGTTCTCGCCAAACGGCAAGCACTATTACAGCCTGTCGTGGTGCGATAAGCACGGTTGGATGAAAGGAAAAATCCGCGTGAAAAAAGCGGACGATGACATGGTTTACGCCGTCAAGACGACGAAGCTGGTCGGAGAGAAAGAGGTTGCCGCCCTGATGGAGAGAAAAGATCACATCCGCCAGCTGCGCAAGGAGCACAGACACCGCGAAGCGCAGGAAAAGCTCAGGAAACGGTGAGGCGGGACGCTGACATCGGAGACACGCCGGGGAGCCCATATAATAAAATAATACGAAAAAAACGCCGCAGACCGGTTTCAAAAGAAATGGTCTGCGGCATTTTTGTGCATCCCGTCCTGTGTCTTACGCGAAGGGATCGGTGTAACGGTCGAAGTCGATGATTTCATCTTTGCGGCTGCGATGTCGTTTCATGATATCGCGGCGCTTGCGATTGCGGCTGTGTCCGATCAGAATGGAACGGATCACCAGAATGACGATCAGGATAACCGCGACAATGCTGACTGCAAGCAAAATTCTACGGACGTTTAAGAAAATAACATTTCCCCCCGGTGTGGAAACTGCAGTCGGAGAAGTTGTGGAAGCGACGGATTCAGACGCTGTAGTGCCAGCCTGCGCGCTCGTGGCGCCCTGTGTGCCGGAGGAACCGTTTGCACTGGAAGCATTCACATTGCCATCCGTGCTGGAGCTGTCTGTGCTGCTTTGCGCATTAGAAGCGCTGCTTTGTACGCTGTTCGCATCTGCCTTGGAAGAGCCATCCGCTGTTGCGATGGCTGCGCTTTCCGTTTCAGAAACCGGTTCTGCACTGAAATCAAAGGGCGTTATGCTGGAAAAGAGGATCGGCGCGCTGCCGAGATCCTGACCTTCGTAGGAGTAGTGGATGACAGCGGCCTGTCCATCCTTCAGGTTATCATAGCTCAGCTCGGAATCCAGATCGGCAAAGGTGAGCGTATCCGGAAGGAGAACTTTCGCATCCGGGTCGATAGAAAGGATGTCGGACTGATTGAACGTATTTGCGAACAGGTCGCCGTTTTTTACCTGATAGGTGGTGTCTTCTTTGGATGCTGTAACAGAAGAAAAGTTGCTGAAACCGTAATCAAATAAGCTTATCGTATCCTTGAACTGCTGCGGGGACTCCTCCATCATAACGACGCAGATCAGCTTCAGCCCGTCTTTCTGGGCGCAGGAAACGAGGTTAGAGCGAGCGTTTGCGGTGTAGCCGGTCTTACTGCCGACGAGATATTCGTAAGCGTAGGTTTTACCGGGCAGCAGTTTGTTTTTGCTGTTCGGAATCAGATCCTGTGACAGCGTTGCGCTTGCCGGGATTTTGTAGCTTGCCGTGTCAGACATGCGGCAAAGCACGTCATCGGAGAAAAACTTCTGTCCGATCAGAGCGAGGTCATGGGTGGAGGTATAGTGATTGTCATCATGCTTGCCATTGGTATTGACGAAATGGGAATCCGTGCAGCCGAGCTCCTTTGCGGTTTGGTTCATTAAATCTACAAACGCTTCCATACTGCCGCTGATATGTTCGCCGATGGCATTGCCGCATTCACTGCCGGAGCCCACCAGCAGACCGTAGAGGGATTGTTCCATCGTGATCGCTTCACCGGCTTTGATGCCGATGTTGGAATCACTTCGCCAGTCGATGCTGTGCACCGCGGTATCGGAATATTCGATCATCTCATTTAATTCGCTGTTCTGACGCGCAATGTAGGCAGTCAGAATCTTGGTTGTGCTGGCGGGATAGAGCTTTTCATGGATATTTTTGGCATAAAGGATTGCACCGCTGTCCGCATCCATCAAAATCGCGGAGCGAGCGTTGAGAATCGGACCCTCCGGCCAGTTTTTGATTTCGTTGCTCTCAACCGGGATCGAAAGGTTGGCCTCCGCCAGCGCCTGGTAATCGATGACCTCGGCGCGAGCCGTTAAAACAGCGCCACAAAACAGATTGGCGCCGACTCCAAGTGCTATCATAAAAGAAAAGAAGGATCTTTTCTGGAATAATTTCATGTAAAGTACCGTCCATTATTGAAAGATAGTAACATCATACACTATTTCCAGGCAGATTTTAAGGGCAGAACAGCAAAATTCAAAATTTTTTAAAATTTAGACTACAGTTCCCTCGTGGCATCCCGTGGGCAGAATTCCATGCTTGCATGAGAATTTGCCCACGGGATGCCACGAAGGGAGCGCCGCATTATGAGCAAAAATGAGCTGCGAAGCAGCGGAAAGCGTCGAAGACGCGATTCATGACAATAGAATGTTCGCGGAGCGTGCATTCTATTGTATTGCGAATGGCGCGGGCAGCATTCCCAAAATGCAAAGCTTCCTTTTTATCCCGAAATATAGTAAGATAAATTGATATCAGGATTGTGGGAGTGCGCAGCACGGAACAATCCGTAGGTATCAAAGCCAGGGTCAAAAGGTCTAAGCCCACATGAGCTTGCTCATAGGTGGGAGAAAGACAAAAACCCAATAAAATAATAATGAAAAACAGTGAGGATAATTCATGAGATTGCGCAATATTACAGGCTGTCGGGAAATGATCGGGGAGAGCGAGTTTGTCGTACACGAACCGGAAACGATGAAAGGGAAGTGGAGAGAAGCGTTTGGCAATGACCATCCGGTTTATGTGGAAATCGGCATGGGCAAGGGACGTTTCCTGATGGATATGGCGCGCCTTTACCCGGAAATCAACTTTATCGGTATCGAAAAATATTCCAGCGTGCTGCTGCGCGCGGTTCAGAAGCTGGAGGAAGAAGAGTTGCCTAACGTTCGCCTGATCCGCATGGATGCAGAAGATCTGGAAAATGTTTTCGCGCAGGGAGAGCTGGATCGCATTTACCTGAATTTTTCCGATCCGTGGCCGAAGGACCGCCACGCGAAGCGACGCCTGGAGTCCAGACAGTTTCTGGCAAGATACGATCAAATCCTGAAAAAAGACGGAACGATCGAATTTAAGACGGACAACCGCGCCCTGTTTGATTTTGCACTGGAAGAGGTGGAAGCAGCAGGATGGACCTTGAAGGAAAAAACCTTTGACCTTCACGCGGATGCGCGCTTAAACGAGGGAAACGTCATGACTGAGTATGAGGAACGGTTTTCAGCACAGGGAAATCCGATCTGCAAGTACATTATCAGCAGATGAATCCCCTGCATAGGAAAAGCCGTTTTCCGATATACATAATAAAAAGAGTCGGACGGACAACGGCATGGACAGAATGGAACAATTAAAAGCGGTGCTTTCCCTGTGTCTGATTTTCGGCGTGGCGTTCTGCCTTGGAAGCGTTGTGGGGCATACGGTGAGCGTGCGGGATCAGGCGGTGATGGCGCGTCCTGCACAGAAGGACTGGGGACTTTCCTTTCAGGAGGACAACAAACCGCCTGTGGCGGACGAAAGCATGGAGCAGCTGGCGCAATATGATGCGTTTTATGCGGAGAATACGACGGAAAAGGTTTTGTATCTGACGTTTGACTGCGGATACGAAAATGGAAACACGCCGGCGATTCTCGACGCATTGAAAAAGCATCATGTGCCGGCGGCTTTTTTTATTGTGGGGAATTATCTGGAAAAAAATCCCGACCTGGTCAAACGGATGCGGGCGGAGGGGCATATCATCGGGAACCACAGCTATCATCATCCGGATATGAGCCAGATGGGAAAAGAAGAGTTTCAGAAGGAGCTGGCGCAGCTGGAAGACTTGTACGAGCAGACAACCGGCGAAAAGATGTCGAGGTTTTACCGCCCGCCCCAGGGTAAATATAGCGACAACAATCTGCAGCTGGCAAAGGAGCTTGGGTATCGGACGATTTTCTGGAGCCTTGCCTATGTGGACTGGAAGCAGGAGGAACAGCCGACCCGCGAAGAGGCGATGTCAAAGCTGTTAAAAAGAGTTCATCCGGGGGCGATTGTACTGCTGCACAATACGTCCCGGACGAACGGAGAAATTCTGGATGAGGTTTTAACAAAGTGGGAGGAAATGGGGTATCATTTTGCTTCGCTGGAAGAACTGGTATCCTCCGGCAGCAGGGAAGCACGGAGCTTTTTCTTGACGGATAACCAGGAAAATCCGGTAAAGAGCGCCGCGCCGACCCATGCAGCAGGATCGCAGAAGCAGGCGAGGGGAAAGCTTACAAGCTTCATGGCGATCAGTGCTGTGATCATGCGGGCAAACAGCTCGGCTACGCCGCCCATCATCGGCAGGAAGCTGTAGCCGCAGCCCTGCATGATGTTTCGGAAAATAAAAATCGTGGAAAGCGGAATATAAAAGACCGCACACATATAGATATAGGTTTTTGCCCAGGGCATCAGGGAAGCTATATCGATGTCTCCGGAGAAGAACAGGGAAAGCAGCGGGCGCAGGAACAGACCGACGGTAGCTGCAGCGAGCAGCGAGTAGATGACGCTGATCAGGAGAGCGGAACGGACGCCCTTTTCCAGACGGTGATAATCGCCCTTGCCGTAGTTCTGACCGCCGTAGCTTGCCATTGTCTGTCCCATCGACATCATGCCCTGTGTTACGAGGCTCTGCACCTTGCTGGCAGCAGTAAAGGCAGCGACTGCCACCGAGCCGAACAGATTGATGGCAGCCTGCATCACCATTGCTCCGGATGCAGTAATGGAAAACTGCAGTGCCATTGGAATGCCCATTCTCATCTGATATGCCGTGTCTGATGCGGAAAGTCGCCACTGGGTGCGCTCCGGGCAAAGCACGGGAACGTTCTTATAAATATAGATCAGACACAGTACCGCAGAAACGCCCTGTGAAATATTGGTTGCAATTGCAGCACCTGCCACACCCATATGGAAGCAGAGGATCAGGAGCAGATCGAGCACCACATTCAGACAGGCGGAAAATACAAGGAAAAACAACGGAACCTTACTGTTGCCGATGGCCCGCAGAAGTGAGGAAAACAGGTTATAAAAAATACAGGCAACGACTCCGCTGCAGATCAACATGCTGTAGGTATACGCATCGGCAAAAATATCCTCCGGTGTATTCATAAGGAGAAGCAGAGGCTTCATGGTGCTCAGACCGACCACGGTTATAAGGATTGTGACAAGAACAGAGAGCAGGATACCGTTTGCCACACTGGCGCGGACGGCTTTTTCATCCTTTGCTCCATAACGCTGTGAGGTCAGAATCGTAAATCCGGCGGTAATGCCCTGTGCAAAGCCGATGATCAGAAACATAACTGTGCCGGTGGAGCCAACGGCAGCCAGAGCGTTCGCACCGACGAAGCGGCCGACGATGATCGTATCGGCCATGTTGTAAAACTGCTGGAAAATATTGCCGACTAACAGCGGCAGGGTAAATTTGAGTATGATGGACAACGGTTTGCCCTGAGTCATATCCTGTTCCATAAAAATCCTCCATCGGTTTGGTGTTTTACGGCGCTTATGGGCGCTTTATGTGATTTTTGTAGCAAAAAAGACTGTTGAAATTTCAACAGTCTTTAAAAGTCGAAGCGACGTGATTTGAACACGCGACCTCTGCGTCCCGAACGCAGCGCTCTACCAAACTGAGCCA
>ERZ1673738.3743-NODE-3743-length-16386-cov-5.268263_pt1 | contig 16386 bp, 11 predicted proteins | sample MGYA00580198_ERZ1673738 | MGnify/ENA primary metagenome ERZ1673738 (study PRJEB41218, sample SAMN15661784) | gut metagenome | host: Homo sapiens | place: Canada: London | collected 2015-08-20/2019-03-30 | study: EMG produced TPA metagenomics assembly of... | reverse complement strand
TTTAACGAAAGTTGCAGTTTTTCGTATTTTTTCGCACAAACCCCTTGACTTTATCCATTATCTTTCATTTTATCAATCAAACTGTCTAATACCGATAAACAAAAACTCTCGAACGGCAGATTTTGCCTTCGGGAGTTTCCTTTTTTTCGTTTTCGATGCCCGTCCCGACCGCCCAAACGCCACATTCCGCACACCGGCCGTACACCATGTCCTTCCTCCGCGCCTCGACACGCGCCCGACCTCGCGGCGCGCTTTCCCGTATCTTCGCTTCCGCCCGCACAGCTTCCGAGCGCAAAAAATCGCGGCGGAGGAAAAACAGCAACCTGTTTTTCCACCGCCGCGCGGAAATGTTAAAGTTTATCGGAATCCACGCAATTTCTCACGCGAAACCGGAGTCATTTTCCGTAATCAGACAAGAGATCTGATGAGAAGGATGATGTCCTTCATGTTGACGCTTCCGTCCTCATTGAAGTCAGCAGCAGCCTCATTGATCGTGAGACCGGTCCAGCCTGCCTGATAACGGATAAGAAGGATAACGTCAGCGTTGTTGAGTTTGCCGTCGTCGTTCATATCGCCGGGGGTCATGTTCTTGGGCTTCTCGGAGTAGTAGCCGTCTTCACTGTTGACATTCATCGGATCGTAGTCAACGATGTTTGCCCAGCCGCTATCGCCCTTGCAGCTGCGTCCGAGAGTGCTGGTGAGGAATGCACGGTCGGTGGTGGAAATGTTGTAGTCGGCGAGATCCACATTACCGGTGTTCTTCTCAATATTAAAGGTAAGATCGGTGGTGAACTTGATGTTGTCAACGATCGCCTTGCCGCAGTTGTAAAGGATCGGAGCAAGCTTGTTAAACTTCGGATCCTCGGAATTTGCGGGAACGGTAATGCAATCCTTTTCTGTCTCAACCGCGAGAGCACCGTCAACGTAGAGAGATGCTTTCTTTCCTTCTATCTTGAGAGTGAGTCTGTGCCATGTAGCGGGAACAAGTGCTCCTGCACTCTCATCGGTGTTGGGAAGCGTCCACTCATAGGGAGCGGAAGCAAAGATGTCGGTGCATCCGTTCTCCCAGCCGAAGTTACCGATTACCCATGACTTCGAGTTGTAATCGTAACCTGCGAAGGTGCCGTACTTGGCATTTTCTTCGCCGTCCTTGCCGCCGAATACAAATCCGACAACAGTGGTCTCGGGGTTAACGGGCTTAACGTCGCAGAGAGCGACTTCATACTGCATGATGACATTGGAGCCTGCATCGTAGCGAACGTCATCGGCAGACATGTAAGCCTGACCGTAACCTACTGCGAGAACCTGATCCTTATACGGAACGGGGTCATTAACGGGCTCATACTCGAGGAGTCCGTCGACCTTTTCACCGGTGAGAGCGTCCTTGCCGACGAGAGTGATTGCCTGAGAACCGCCGTAAATGTTCGGATTCAGCTTGCCCTCCTTGTTGGCTTCGGTATCATCCATCGCATAAGTTGTTCTGTCGGTGATACCGGAACCCCACTGAAGGAATCCGGACCAATCCTCGGAGGCTGAGCTGGAGTTAAGATAAACAGCGGACATACCGAGAACCTTACCGATACCGTAGGTAGTCTTGTCGATAGGCTGATCGCCTCTGATGATCATATCCCACGGAAGAGCAACCTCGATGGTAACGAGCTCACCGGTCGCTGCGGGAGTGACCTCCATAGCAAACTGAGCGATGCTGTCGTGGTTCTTGTTCTTCTTGGTGAGGTCGCCGAGACCGGAATCCATGTCGTAGAGCCATCTCGGCTTAGGATCCTTGGTGGATGTGGTGTTGATCGCACATCCGGTGTTCATAAGGTTTTTGACATCTGCCCACGGCTTATCGTACTTTTCCTTGTTGAACGCGGTCACGGTGTGGTCGTAACCATCCTCTGCAGCTGCCTGAGCGGAGTTCGGACCCTTGTCGTCAACACGGAACTGGAAGCAGTCGCCGTTCCAGATATCGCCGCGGCTTCTCTTGTTGTAGTAGCCGTCGTAGTCGTCGATCTCTGCTGCAATGTAGTAGTAGTCATTATCCCAACGGAGCCAGATTCTGTAATTAAGCTGAGCGTGATCGCCGGCTTCCTCTTTCTCATTCCACACGGTGGTGTTTGCTGCGCTTACTGCGGTTGCATCCTTACCTGCAGCTTCAGAGCCCTTTACCTCAACGGTATAATTGCCCCACTCTTCAGCAGAGATTACACCGTCAAAGGTAGGCTTATTTGCGCCGAAAGCAAGAGCATCGAAGTCCTTGTTCGACTGCGCTGCTGAGGTAGGGAGGACGCAAAGCGAAACAAGCATCACACATACCATCAGAAACGAAAGTACCTTTTTCATTTTTTTCTTCTCCTTACAAAGTTGCATGAGTCTTCATGCTTAGTGTATATATATTCTATCATCTCTTTTATTCAAAGTCAATAGTTTTCGAAAATTGAGTTTAACTTTTTGTGCAAATACATGAAAAAAGAAACTCCGCATACCGTGATACGGAGTCTCTTTTTCATAATTAAGACAACACAAACGTCAAATCTTCCCGGAATCGGACAGATTCCGGCTCACTCCTCGCCGTCTTCGCCGTCGCAGACTTTCTTTCCGCAGGCGGGGCAGGTAAGCTCCGAGGGTTCGATCGACTCGTCAAAGTAGATCTCCTCGTTGCAGTGAGGGCAGAACATCATACGGAAATCGTCGTCGCCGCAATCCTCGCCGCAGTCGCAGCAGTTTCCGTCGCATTCCTCATCGTCGTCGTAATAATCGTCGTCGTCCTCGTCGCCGAAGAGATACTCCTCGACATCACCGAGATCGGAATCGACCTCTTCGATGTAGTCGTTGAGCTCCTCGAGATCGGAATCGATCTCATCCATGGAGGAGTCGATCTCGTCGATCGCACCCGCCATCTCGCCCACAAGGTCGATCAGCGCGGTGATAAGCTTGCCCTCAGCGCTCTCTTTGTCGTAATCGAGACCGTCTGCAAGCCCCTTGATATAAGCACTCTTTTCGGAAATTGTCATTTTCGTCCGTTCCTTTCCTTATCATGTGCCGCGGCATGCATACGCATTGCGGTCACGTTGTTTTATGCGGTCAAAGCCGCATTCGTGCAATTCGGAAAAACCGGGCACCGCACTCAAGCTCTTTCGAGATACTCTCCGGTTCTGGTGTCGATGCGGATAACATCGCCCTGGTTGATGAAGAGCGGAACCTTGACCTCGGCTCCGGTCTCGACGGTCGCCGGCTTGGTCGAACCGGTCGCGGTATCGCCGCGGACGCCGGGCTCGGTAGCGGTAACCTCAAGAGTAACGAACATGGGCGGCTCGACGGCAAATACGTTTCCGTTGTAGGAAGCGATCTTGCACATGTCGTTCTCCTTCACGAACTTGAAGTTTGCGGAGAGCTTGTCGGCGTTGAGCGGAAGCTGCTCGAAGGACTCCATGTCCATGAAGTAGTAGAGATCGCCGTCGTTGTAGAGATACTGCATCTCGCGGCGGTCGATGCGCGCGTCCTGGAATTTGTCGGTGGGGTTGAAGGTCGTTTCGGTGACCGCACCGGTGATCACGTTCTTGAGCTTGGTGCGAACGAATGCTGCGCCCTTGCCCGGCTTAACGTGCTGGAATTCGATGACCTGCATGACCTGTCCGTCCATGTCGAAGGTTACACCGTTTTTGAAATCGCCTGCTATTACCATAAAATAAAGCTGTCCGCCCTGGAGCGGGGGACACTCCTTTCAAAAATAATTTTTATACAGTCACTGATATTTTATAACAAATCCTTTCTTTTTGCAATAGGAAACGCACATTTTTTTGCAAAGCGGGGAAATTTATTTGAAAGATCGGAAGAAACGGGCGCATCTCTCCCCCGAAACGGGGATCGCGCGCCTCATTTTTCGCAAAATGAGCGGGAGCGGGGGCGCGGCAGAGAAAACGGGAGGCTGCCGGCGGTTGACGGAGAAAACGCGAGGCGGTCTTCGGGCGGCGAGTGCATTTACTTTGCCGCACATCCGCGCGAGTTTTCCGAAGTCCTTCCGTCCGCCGTGCCCTCCCGCGAAGCCGAAAAGGGAGGGCGCAAAGCCCTCCCTTCCCCTTTCGGGATAATACCGTATTTTTCGTCTGCGGAAAGCTCCGCCCGCCGTCCGAAAATCAGACTATGCCCTGCGCCATCATCGCGTCCGCAACCTTGAGGAAGCCCGCAATGTTCGCGCCCGCAACGAAGTTGCCCTTCATTCCGTACTTCTCGCACGCTTCGGAGACGTTCTTGTAAATGTTCGTCATGATCTCGTGAAGCTTTGCGTCAACCTCCTCGAACGTCCACGAATAACGCGCGGAGTTCTGGCACATCTCGAGCGCACTTGTCGCAACGCCGCCGGCATTCGCCGCCTTTGCGGGTCCGAAGAGGATTCCCTTCTCGAGGAACATCTCGGTCGCCTCGGGAGTCGTGGGCATGTTCGCGCCCTCGGCCACCGCGAAGCATCCGTTCTTTATAAGCATCTCGGCACCCTCGGTGTCAAGCTCGTTCTGCGTTGCGCACGGGAGCGCGATATCGCACGGAATGCTCCAGATTCCCGAGCAGCCCTCATGATACTCCGCATCCGCGTGAACGGAAACGTATTCCCTGATTCTCTTTCTATCGACTTCCTTTAGCTTCTTCACAAGCGCAAGGTCGATTCCGCCCTTGTCGCAGATGTATCCGTCGGAATCGGAGAGCGCAACGACCTTCGCGCCGAGCGCGGTCGCCTTTTCGCAGGCGTAGATCGCCACGTTTCCGGAACCGGAGATCACCACGGTCGCTCCCTTGAAGGACTTGCCCGCCGCGCGGAGCATCTCGTCGGTGAAGTAGCAGAGACCGTATCCGGTCGCTTCGGTGCGCGCAAGGCTTCCGCCGTAGGTGAGTCCCTTTCCGGTGAGAACTCCGGTGAACTCGTTGCGCAGTCTCTTGTACTGACCGTAGAGGTATCCGATCTCGCGTCCGCCGACACCGATATCGCCCGCGGGAACGTCGGTGTCCGCGCCGATGTGCTTGGAAAGCTCGGTCATGAAGCTCTGGCAGAAGCGCATCACCTCGGCGTCGCTCTTGCCCTTGGGATCGAAGTCGGAGCCGCCCTTTCCGCCGCCGATCGGCAGTCCGGTGAGGGAGTTCTTGAAGATCTGCTCGAAGCCGAGGAACTTTATGATGCCTTCGTAAACCGAGGGGTGGAAACGGAGTCCGCCCTTGTACGGTCCGATCGCGGAGTTGAACTGGATGCGGAATCCTCTGTTCACGCGGACCTTGCCGCTGTCGTCGACCCACGGCACGCGGAATTTTATGACTCTCTCCGGCTCGACAAGACGGTCGATTATTCCCGCTTCGACATATTCGGGATGAGCCTCGATCACGGGCTCAAGCGTTTCGAGAACCTCGAGCACCGCCTGATGAAATTCAATCTCGCCCGGATTTCTCTTCTTCACCGTCTCCATAACGCCGCAAAGATACTGATTTTTGAGTTTCATATATTTATTTCCTTCCTTCGGTATTTGTACACCGCTCACCGAAGAGCGAACACCGCATCGGATTTGACTGAAATCCGAACGATTCCTGCACACTGATGAATTAATTATACGGCAGACAGCGCCGTTTGTCAATAAAAAATTGCGTGAAATGAATAAATTTTCTCTCAAACTTGCAAAATGTGTCGTTTTTCGGAGCTTTGACGAACGCATTTTCGCCCCCCGCGATCCGAACGGAAAATCCGTCGGAAAGACACCTTCGCCCGACAGCGCGCGTCCGCAGAAAAATTTTTTCGGCAGACAAGCGGAGCACAGAGCGCGAGTGCGTCCCAACGGCGAAAAAATGATTCCGGCGTAAATCCCGCATTTTCGCCGGAATCTGCGGCAACTCCGCGGCAAATGAAAAAGCCGCACACGGCAGCGAAATCCCGCACACGGCAGCGAAAGCGCAGACGCGGAGGCACAGCCGCCCCGCATTCACGCTCGTTTTATGATTTATAATAATGAAAGAAAATCGCGCAAGCCCGCACGCCGACAGCCGAGGATGCAACCGCCGTGCAAAGCCCCACGAAAATCCGAGCGCAATGCCGGACAGGCCGCCGGGCGCTGCGCTCACCGAACCGCAAATCGGATATCCCCCGCCGACAGGCGGAAGGCGGACAAACCAAAAAGCACCTGCATCCGCAGGTGCTTTTTTTGGAGCTGCTACCCAGATTCGAACTGGGGACCTCATCCTTACCAAGGATGTGCTCTACCAACTGAGCCATAGCAGCATTTGACATCGGCTATTATATCAAATACTTTTCGCTTTGTCAAGTGTTTTTTCACTTTTTTCGTGTTTCGTGCTGTTTTTTCGTCCGCGCCGTCATTTCGAACGCGATCCGGGAGCGAAAAGTCATACTCCGAAGTCCTCCGCCCCCTCACATCAAAGCCCGAATCGGCCCGTCCCGTAAAGTCCTTTGCCGCTCTGCGCCGCACGCTTGACATTTCGCCGTGCAGGGGGTATACTTATCTATATATCAAAAAGGAGGTCGGAAGTGGACAAATTCAAATTGGTTTCACCGTACTCCCCGACGGGCGATCAGCCGCAGGCGATCGACCTGCTCTGCGCGGGGCTTGAAGCGGGAATGCCGTGGCAGACACTCCTCGGCATCACCGGCTCCGGCAAGACCTTCACCATGGCGAACGTGATCGCGCGGCTGAACCGCCCGACGCTCGTGCTCGCCCACAACAAGACCCTTGCCGCACAGCTCTGCACCGAATTCCGCACGTTCTTCCCCGAGAACGCCGTCGAATTCTTCGTGTCGTATTACGACTACTATCAGCCCGAGGCATACGTCCCCGGAAAGGATATATATATTGAAAAGGATTCCTCGGTAAACGAGGAGATCGACCGCCTGCGCCACAGCGCGACGTCCGCACTGTTCGAGCGGCGGGACGTGATCATCGTGGCGTCGGTCTCCTGCATATTCTCGCTCGGTCCGCCGGAGGAATACGCGGGACAGGTCACGTCGATCCGCCCCGGCATGATGCTCTCGCGCGATGATGTAGCGGAGCATCTGATCTCGATCGGCTACAACCGCAACGATATCGAATTCGCGCGCAACAAATTCCGCATGAAGGGCGACACGCTCGAGGTGTTCCCGTCGAACTCAAACGACCGCGCGCTGCGGCTCGAATTCTTCGGCGACGAGATCGACCGTGTGTCCGAGATAAATCCCGTCACCGGCTCGGTCGTGCAGGATCTCACCTATGCCGCCGTATATCCCGCGAATCACTACATCGTGTCCCCGGATATGCGCGAGAGCGCATACGAGGAGATCGAACGGGAGATGGAGGAGCGGGTCGAATACTTCAAATCGCAGAACAAGCTGATCGAGGCTCAGCGGATCGAGGAGCGGACGAGATACGACCTCGAAATGCTCCGCGAGATCGGCTACTGCTCGGGAATCGAGAACTACTCCCGCGTGTTCGCGGGGCGCGAGCCCGGCTCGACGCCGTACACGCTTCTCGACTACTTCCCGAACGATTTCATCACCTTCATCGACGAGAGCCACGTCACGGTGCCGCAGGTGCGCGGCATGAGCGGCGGCGACCGCGCAAGAAAGAAGAATCTCGTCGATTACGGCTTCCGCCTGCCCTCGGCATACGACAACCGCCCGCTCTTCTTCGAGGAATTCGAGAAGAAGCTCGGTCAGACCGTCGCGGTATCCGCGACCCCCGCGGAATACGAGAGAAGCCGCTCCGGTCAGATCGTCGAGCAGATAATCCGCCCGACGGGACTTCTCGATCCGGTGATCGAGGTGCGCCCCGTGGCGACACAGGTGGACGATCTCATCGGGGAGGTGCTCAGCCGCTCGGAGAAGGGAGAGCGCTCCCTCGTCACCACTCTTACGAAAAAGATGGCAGAGGATCTCACGGAATATCTCGACTCGCGCGGCGTGAAGGTCAAGTACATCCACCACAGCGTGGAAACGATGGAGCGGACCGAGCTTCTGCGCAGCCTGCGCGCCGGAGTATACGACGTGCTTGTCGGAATAAACCTGCTGCGCGAGGGAATCGACCTGCCCGAGGTAACGCTCGTTGCGATCCTCGACGCGGACAAGGAAGGGCTGTTCCGTTCGGAAACGTCGCTGATCCAGATGATCGGACGAGCCGCGCGAAACGCAGACGGCCGCGTCATAATGTACGCGGATACCGTGACGAAATCGATGGAGGCGGCGATCGGCGAAACGGCGCGCCGCCGCACGATCCAGGAGGCGTACAACCTCGAGCACGGCATAACCCCGAAGACGATCGTCAAGGAGATCGCGGAGCCGATACGCATCGCCGCCCCGGAGAAGGGCTCGAAGAAGAAACGCGGAGAGAAGGCTCCCTCCATGACGAAGGACGAGCGGAACGCGCAGATCGAAGCGCTGCGGCGTGAAATGAAGGAAGCCGCATCGCAGCTCAGATTCGAGGAGGCAGCCTTCCTGCGCGACAGGATCAAGGCGCTCGAGACCACGAAATAGCCCCCGCCGCGCGAAAACGCGGATTTTATTCATCCCCGAACCTTATTATTTGTGAATTTTACAAAAAACGCTGGATTATTTCCGCAATGTGTGATATAATTTTATATCACATCCATCATTTTGATGTCAACGTAAATGAAAGGTCTGGTACCGAACAAATGGTAAAAACCAAAAATTCCAAGAACAGCCGGCTCAAAACCGTACTCATCACCGTCGCGTGCGTGCTTGCGGTTGCGATAATCGGCTCGGTTTTCACTTACACCCTGCTCGGAAACAACGGATATTTCCTCCGCCACACGGTAGCCGTCAAGAGTGAAAACTATGAAGTAAACAACGCACAGATGTCGTATTTCTTCACTACGAATCTCTCGTCCGAGCTTTCGAAGAATTCGACCGTTTATCAGTATTACGGACTCGACACCTCCAAATCGCTGAAGACCCAGAACTACCCGAGCGGCGGAACATGGTACGACTACTTCATGCAGAGCGTCACCATTCCCTCCGTCAAGCAGATGCTCACTCTCTGCGAGCAGGCGAAGTCCGTAGGATTTGAGCTTTCCGACGATGACCGCGCGTCGATCGACGAATCGATACAGACGATCAAGGACACCGCATCACAGAGAGGCTACTCCGTTTCGCAGTATGTGATGAACTACTACGGCTACGGCGTAAATCTCAAGGACGTGCGCAGCGCAATGGAGATGAGCCAGCTCGCATACAGCTATTACAACAGCGTCATGGATTCCTACGAGCACTCCGACAGCGACCTCGCGGGATACTTCTCCGAGCATGAGAACGACTTCCTCAAGATCGACTACCTCTCCTACACCTTCAAGGTCAGCGACGTAAAGAACGCCGACACCTCAACGGATACCGACACTTCGGCAGATACCGATACTTCAACCGACACCGCCGCATCGACCGATACCCCCGAGACCGCCGACAGCACCTCCGCAGATACCGAAACCTCCGCGGACACCTCGACCGATACCTCCGCCGGAGATGCCGAGAGCACCGACACCGATGCTTCCACCGATACCTCCGCCGAGAGCAAAGAAGAGGACGAGGACGCGGAGTACAAGGCTCAGATCAAGGCAAGCGCCGATTCGCTCGCCGCGATTACCGATGTTGAGCAGTTCAAGGCTTACGTCGAGAATTACCTCAAGACCGTGGTATACGCATCCGAGACCGACACCGACAAGCTCGACGGGAACGTGACCTCCGCAATGTCGAAGCTCGAGACCAAGGGCGCATCCTACAGCGAGGACAGCGACGAGATCAAAGCCCTGTTCGACATGACCGAAGCAAACAAGACCTTCCTTCACACCCATGACGACGGCACCTGCGAAGTATACCTTCTCACCGCACCCAAGTACCGTGAGGAATACACGACGAAGAACGCCCGCGTGATCGCGCTTTCCTCCTCCGATTCCGGAAGCATCACCTCGACGATCGACACCATCAACGAGGCGCTCAATTCCGCAGAGGACAAGGATGCCAAGTTTATCGAGCTCGCCGACGAATACAGCCGCTCCACCGCGAAGGACGCGCTTTACGAGAACATCGGCAAGGACGACTTCGACATTGACGAAATGAACGCATGGCTCTGGGACGAGAGCCGCGCCGACGGCGACCGCGACATCTTCTCGAAGGAGAGCACCTCCTCATCGACCTCCACTTCATCGACTACTTACTACTACATCGTCATGTACAAGGGCGACGGAATGACCAAGTGGAAGTTCGACGTCGATACCGCGATGAAGAACGCGCAGTATGAGGAAGCTTACAAGGGATTCGAAGAGGCTCACGGCGGAGACAAGATCACCGTAAACCTCGATAACATCTACAAGATTCCGACAACCTGACGCCGTTCGGAAATAACGAATAAAGGGGGCGCATACCGCGTCCCCTTTGCACTGTCTTTCAAGGGAAGCACGACACCGCACCGACACTGCAAAACGCCCGCATGACACCGCGCCGATATGCGCATCATATGCCGAAACGCCGCGCGCTTCCCTTACCGATAAAACAAAATTCAAGCCCCACGGGCAAACGGAGTTTATATGAAAAATTCAAGCCGCGCCATATGCGCTCTTCTCGCCGCCATCCTCGCCGCGTCCCTCTTCTCCTGCTCCGAAAAAAAGGATGACTCCGCCGAGACCTCGGGCACCGCAGAGACTTCGGGTGTGACCGATACCGCCGCAGACACCGCACCTGCCGAGTCCTCATCGCCGAAATACAGCCTCGGGCTCGCCGCAGACGGCAAATTTGACGGCATCCGCGCGTCGGACCATGTAAAGCTCTGCGACTACAAAGGCATAAACATTCCCGCGGAGAACTGCACCGCGTCGGATGAAGACATTGATGCGCGGATCAAAACCGTAATTTCGAATTTCCGCTCCACATTAAAGCGCACCGACCGCGCCGTAGCCGACGGCGATACGGTGAACATCGACTATGTGGGATCGATCGACGGCGTCGAATTCGAGAACGGCTCGACCGGCGGAAACGGAACCGATGTCACGATCGGTGTCACCTCCTACATCGACGATTTTCTCGAGCAGCTCATCGGTCATATGCCCGGCGAATCCGTGAATGTCGAGGTCACGTTCCCCGTACCGTATCCGAACAATCCCGACCTCGCGGGCAAGGACGCTCTTTTCGTAACCGAGATCAACTACATCACGGAGTACGCCGACCCCGAATTCACCGATGACTTCGTTAAGGAGAATCTCTACGGCACATACGGACTTTCGACTGTCGCCGAGGTGCGCGAGTACATCGAAAATTCGATCCGCGAAGAGAGCATCACCCAATATATAAAAAGCTGCCTTCTCGAAAACAGCACGGTCGATCTTCCCGACGCGATCTACGATTTCTGCAAGAATACAATGCTCAACTATTACACCGACTACGCGTCACAGTATCAGAAGACCCTCGACGATTACGTTGAGGCTGCCGGATATTCGAGCGTTGACGAGTTTTGCGAAGCAAACAGAGAGGATCTCGAATCCGACGGAAAGATCCGCCTCATATTCCAGGCGATAGCCGAAGCGGAAGGGCTCACGGCGGACGAGGAAGACGTAAAGGAATACATTGCGAAAGCGAACGAAGGAAATTCCTCGTACAGCGAGACAATGTACGATTCCTATATTACTGATTACGGAATGCCGTTCTTCATGCAGGCGGTGCTTCAGGAAAAAGCACTCGCCGTTGTCACGGACAGCGCGGTTCTCGGAGGCTGAGCCTGCCAGGCATACGCCTGATCCGAGACGCTGAGCCGAACGCGAAACACCCTGCGCCGAGACGGTGCCGCCGTACAGCCGGAAAGCGCGGCGGAAACCGATAACCGCGCCGATTCGGCGAGAAAACGCGGCAGATACCGATACTTCGCCGATTCGACGCTCCGGCGCACACCGGCTACGCCCCCCCGGCGCGCATCTTCGATGATGCCGACCACGGTCGGACTTTCCTCACGATACGCGGAGAAACGCAAGCGCGGCAGCGCCCGGCAGTGCCGACACACCTCGGACAGCCTCATACCGAAACGGCATAATCCGCAGCCCCGATCCGGAGATTAGCCGCGAACCGGCATAAATACAAACAAAAGAGAAGGCAGAGCAAATTTGCTCTGCCTTCTCTTTAAGCATTCGCTTAAGCAGTCGATTCTTATCGATCCGTTATTTCGGAAATTTTACCTCACATTCTTCCGATACTCCGCCGACACGGGCGAAAACGGAAATCGCGTTTCCGACCGGGCGGGATGCGCCGAAAGTGCACCCGTCGGCGGTCATGTCCGCCATCCGTTTTCTCCCGTCGGCAAAGCATCCGGAAGCTTTCTTCTTTTATACCTGAATTTTTATATACCCTATGACGACCGACGCGCTCTTCCGAGACGGCGTTTTCCGAATTTCATGCCGCTCGCCGAACACATTCTTCGTCGGCTTTTCGTGTGAACATCTTAATTGCTTTATGCTTCATAATTGATACATGACTTACTCCGAGATTACTCCGTCTCCCCGGAACAGCAGGCAGAACCCGGTTCGGCTCGTATTCTCGGCTTCCGTCTCTGATAAATACCGTGCGGCGCTCCGTCAACCCGCCGCACCGCAGTCGGGCAAAGCTTTCTCAGGAATGGAGCCAGCTTGCCGTGAGCGAAGCAGGAACGCTCGAGATCGCCGTGGACTGTCCGAGATCGATATCCCAATTTGCAACGACCTTCTGAACGAGATCGTTGTCGGCCTCGTCGATCACGCCGTCATGGTTGACATCCGCCGCAAGGAGAGCGGCTCCGGTCAGCGTCTTCTGACCGCTTATGTGCTTCAGGATTGCGATCGAATCGGATATCTTGATCTCTCCGTCGCCGTCCACGTCGCCGAACAGCACCACGAATTTTGCCTTGTAGCAGCGTCCGTTGGTGTTGCTGAAGGTTGCGAGGACCATACCGGTCGCGCTCTTTACGGAGGTATCGGTTATGAGCGTTCCGTCAGCGGTGTACGGGCGGACGGTATATCCGCTGATTTTCTCGGATGCTATGAGAGAAGAAAGCGTGGTCTTTGCGCCCGTGATTCCCGTGAGTACGGAAGTGCTGTAGTATACGGCTTTCGCATTGCTGTAGGTTTCGCTTACGGAGATCGAGCCTCTTTGAGCTGCCAGGCGGAACGTCGTCTGCGAACCGAGCGCGGTCGCCGGGACATTGATAACCATAACATCAACACTGACACCGAACATTTCGCTTCCGTCTACCTCATATGCTGTGTTTCCTACATAAAGTGTAGCTTTTCCGAAGAATCCCGGATAATACACATCGATGTTTGTGCTTCTCGCATCAGCATTGGCACGGTATGTAATGTCAGTCGTGAATGCGCTGATATACAGATCATATTCCCCGGTCGTAGATCCATAAGCGGTGACCTTTACATAGTATGTATTCCCCTTTACAAGGCTGTACTTGATTGCAAAGTTGATCCCGTCGTTGTCGTCGTTGTACGCAAGCTGCGCACGGGATGAATTGTAGAGATAACCTCTCGTATCCGTCGTTCCCTCGGTGTAAATGAGGAAAACTCCGCTTTTCGTAGCGGTAAACTTGAAGTAATCCGCATCTCCGGAAGTTTCAAGTTCGCCGTATACGAAGAAAGAATTCACTGTTCCTCTCGGCTCAAGGGTCGTCGCGGTATCAAAGCTTGAACCGTAATCACCGCTCGCCGAAGAATAAACCGTGAACACCGAGCAGAGCATCACTGCCGCCAGCAAAATGCCGACAATTCTTTTTCCGAGTTTCATTTTTCCATTTCCTTTCTTTGATTTCTTATTTTGCCTGCTGACGTTTCCATTATACACCAAATACCATTATATGTCAATAGGTTGTTTTAATTTTGAGGAAAATATTTTAAAATATTTCATAACAGTATATTTTTTACTGTAAATCGGCAAAAAAGCCGCCCCGCCGTAAACGCCGCCGAGACTTAGCCGAACACAGCACCCGAGAAACGCAGACGCATTCGGATGCACGGGAAATCCCGCAGAGTATCCGAGCGCACCGATGCACATATCCGCCGCACACCGTGTTCCCGCACGCCGCGCATTCTCCAACGCACACCCCATACCCGCGTACAGTCCGCATGTGCCAAGCCGCCGTGCGCATCCCGCACAATCCGTATACCCCCGCCGCACGTTACCTGCCGTCTTAACATCAACCGCCACGCTGTTCGCACTGTCCCGAAATCGCACACATCCGCCCAAGCCGGACACGCCGCAGATACCCAACGAATCGCACACGTCCGCCGCACCCGTTTTCTCTCCTCGGATATTGCCCCCGCGTCCGATACCCCTGCCCCGACCGCCGTCCGCCGGAATGCGAATCCGGAATATTGACAAGAAAGCCTCTTTGTGTTATAATACCGAAAGAGCGGACAAAAGCGCCCTTGCCCGGCGTTCGCACAATACCGATGGGATATGGTGTAACGGCAACACACGAGACTTTGACTCTCGCTTTGCAGGTTCGAGTCCTGCTATCCCAGCCATAAATCCGAGCGGCGGAATGAGCCGTTCGGTAATCCGAGCGGCGGGAAAACGGGAGATTTCGAGAGATTTCTCCCGTTTTTTCGACCCTGAATTTTTACGGAATTTCATAGATCCTTTTTGCCCTTTTCGATGCTGTGTCCGGACTCGGACTCACGAAAAGGGCTTTTTGCGTCTTCCCGAAAGCAATCGGTTCTGCGGCGAGCTTCGGATTTGCGAAGGCGGCGGACAGCGCAAAAAGTCCTGCGTTCGAAAAAACCCCGGGATGTAAAGAGATTTCGGATAGATTTGAACCGGCGAATATAACACAAAATGATAATTTTTCTCTCCGAATGCGTTATTTGTTTCTCGACTTTTCTGTGATATAATGTAGATGTCGACAAAAGAGCAGCCTTGCAGGGCGATAACACAAAAGGAGGAAAATATGAAACTCACAATAGGTGAAAACATCCGTAATTTCAGAAAGAAAAACGATTTGACGCAGGAAACGCTCGCCGATCGCCTGGGTGTAACTTATCAATCGATCAGCCGTTGGGAGAACGGCATTACCTATCCCGATCTCGAGCTGATCCCTGCCATTGCCGAGGTGCTTGCCGTGACTGTCGATGAGCTGCTCGGGATGCCGCAAATTGAAAAAGAAAAACGTGCGGTTCAAACATTTGACGAGCTTCGCCGGGAATGCATAAAGCAGGATTATGATGCCGATAAAATCGTTGATCTTCTCCGCGACATACGGAGAAATTATCTTGACAGCGACTCTGCATGGCGTCCGTGGTGCGACGGGAACGGCAGAGCGTTCCGAGACCCTGCAATACTTCCCGAGGTACGCTTACTTGCAGAAGCTTACCTTGAACGCCACCCCATGTTTCCGCACACAATCAAAACAATGGCGCAAATCGAGGATGAAGAGCATCTGGAAGACTTTTTGGCTAAATATACGACATCCTTTGATTGTTCCGCACGCGCACTGTTGTTTGACAGGTATTTCCGACTCGGTGATACGGAAAAATTCGAGCCGGAGCGGAGATATCAGTTGTATCAGGCATTAAGCACATTGCTTTGCCCATTCTATCTTCTGAAGCAGGGAGAAAGCGGTGAATCCGGACAGGCGGCGGATAAGTTTATGGAAGCCCTGCTTTCGCTGATTCGCTGTGATGCCGAGGATGATCGCCCCGATATGTGGACATTGGATCGTATCGAACTCGGGCTTAAATCCGCGGAGCGATCAATATCTGTCGGCAATCAGACCGAAGCTCTTTCGCAGATAGATACTGTGGTAAAACTGTTAGAAGATGCAATGAAGATTACGGATGAGATTCTGCTGCCGACTTCATGCCGTTTCCTTGACGGAATGGAGTGGCGGGCAAAAGAGGATTGGTCGAGCCGTAATAATGATCCCGACAGTCCGGAAGAGAGATTTATCCATATAGCCACTTATATGAATGACATGAATACCGGCTATTGCCTGTTTCCCGGCATTTATTACGATATGCTCAATGAAAAATCGTTTGACCCTATTCGTAATCACCCGGATTTCGAAAAGCTTTGTGAGAGAGTAAAGGCGCTTACGGTAACAAGGTCAAAAGAAAATTAAAAGCTGCATAAGTCCGCCTGCAGGCATGGCTCAGCAAGCCCGAAAGACAGCGGTCACCTGCAAGCCCCGTTTCACCGAGGAAGAAATGTACCATCGCGGTGCATCAATTCGGCTGACGCAAATTCGGCATCTGAATTGACCCGCGACAAAAACCTCCCGCACAATAGCTGGGTGTACGTAAGACAGTATTGCGCCGAGATCGACGAAGCGGCACGAAACCGCATGAAGCTGATCGTGCGGTCACTGGCAGAGCAAAACGGCGTGACCGAGCAACTGAAAG
>ERZ1673738.3724-NODE-3724-length-16470-cov-26.526592_pt1 | contig 16470 bp, 9 predicted proteins | sample MGYA00580198_ERZ1673738 | MGnify/ENA primary metagenome ERZ1673738 (study PRJEB41218, sample SAMN15661784) | gut metagenome | host: Homo sapiens | place: Canada: London | collected 2015-08-20/2019-03-30 | study: EMG produced TPA metagenomics assembly of... | reverse complement strand
AAGAAATGCACGAAAAAACCGAATGCAGATACTCTTACTTCCCTGTTAAAAGAGGGCGATCTGTTAAAGCTATTCGTTTTGAAGTTGAAACCCTTCCGAAACAATATGAGGCTCCAGAACAGCTCGAAATGCCCGGATTTACTGACTCTGAGCCTGTTTTTGATGTCTCGCAAAGCGAAACTGAGCGCCGCGACCTGTACCGCGACGCCCTCGCTCCTTATGTGGTTACAGACGATCAAATCGATGAGCTTGTGCAGCTCGCACGTAAGCATATCGATGCACACGGACATTTTACTGGGAGCGCTCTGGATCAACAGATCTACAATTATCTGTTATCCGCAAAACGCCACGCAACGACAAATTCACGCGGTGAAATCAAAAATATCTATCGGTACTTGCTGCCGATCATAAAAAACAATGATATGGGGTGGTGATTATGTGGCTGCAGCTTCGTTCAAACCCGGCAATACCGTATATTGGACCGAAACCGGCAATACAATTCGCTCCGGCGTGATCGTCCGGCGCACTGGCAACCGCTATATCATTCGAGCAGGATACGAAGCCGGTGTTTGCCTTCCGGCTGCTCGCTTATATGCGACGTATGAAGACGCAGCTGCCACACTACCACCGCCTGAAGACCATCATTCTGGCAAAGGCCGCTGGCACTGGGATCTCGAGTAGTCCATCCCGATGAGTGTACCGAGTTTGTCAGTGCATCGGTACACTTCTTGTAATTGCTCCATACACTTCTTGTAATTGCTCCATACACTTCCATCCCGAAAACCCGCATAAACACTGGCTTTTTTGATACCCGTAATCAGGGGGAAAATAGCCGTCCCACACTTCTTGGTGTAGCGTCAGCAATAGGAGGTATGCCTACCGATAACATTCTTTTTTGCCTGTAAAATATGTTGTGAGGCGAAAAAGTCTATGTTGTCAAACCTCCGCTATTCAAAAGTACGATTAAAGCTACGTGTTTCGTACCTTTTTGGAAAAAGTCTCGTACCTTTTCAGAATTTCATGGTAACGTATAACCCGAAAATCCCGCATAAACACTGGCTTTTTTGATACCTGTAATCAAGAGAAAAATAGACGCCACCACACTTCTTGGTGTAACATCAGCAATAGGAGTTATCATAACTATTTACTTTTGAAAATCCATATTGTATACTAAATATCAAATACGCAGGACAACTCGGCATAAGGCCGTGCTCCTAGAAAAGAAGAAGAAAAACAACATGGAGAAAATGAAAGATCTGGCATATTATAACGGAAAAATTACCAGCATTGACGATATGATGATCCCGGCCAATGACCGCGGATTTTATTTTGGAGACGGCATTTATGAGGCGGCAATGGTATTTGATTATAAGATCTATGCGCTGCAGGATCATCTGGACCGTATGTTCAACAGCGCAGCCATGCTCCGCATTGAGCTTCCTTATACTAAGGAAGAAGTCGGCGCGCTTCTGACCGACCTGGTACAGAAGCTGGAGAGCAGCTGCCAGTTCCTGTACTGGCAGGTAACCAGAGGAACCTCTCCGAGAAACCATCTGTTCCCGGGTGAGGGCGTTTCCAGTAACCTGTATGTATACAGCAAGCCATGGAAGGGAGTGCAGATGTCCGATGAATACCGTCTCATCAGCATTCCGGATACCCGTTTCTACCACTGTAATATCAAGACCCTGAATCTGATCCCGAATGTGATGGCAGCCCAGCAGGCATCCGAGGCAGGCTGCAATGAGACCGTTTTTGTCCGGGACGGCTATGTGACCGAGTGTTCCCACTCCAATATTTCCATGGTGAAGGATGGCGTGTTCATTACCCATCCGCTGGACAACCTGATTCTTCCGGGAACCGAGCGGAAACACATCATCCGCTGGTGCGGTGAGCTTGGCATTCCGGTGAAGGAGCGGGCCTTTACCCTGGAGGAGCTTTACACCGCAGATGAGATTCTGGTGACCAGCACCAGCCATCCAAGCATGCGTGCCATGGAACTGAATCAGAAAGCCGTCAGCATGAAGAATCCGGAGCTGATTCAGAAACTGCGGGACAAATACTTAAACGAAATCGGAAAATAATCTGCTGCAGCAGTTTCAGATGGAAAGCGGGAGGAATTCATACGTGGAGAGAAATCGAATCCGGGACTTCGGCATTGTGCCGGGGCGCCTGGAGACTGGAAAACGGAATAAGATTACCGATGTACCTGGCGTAAAAGTCGGGCACTGCACCGTAAAAACGGAGGAAAACCATACCGGCATAACGGTGATTGTGCCGGGAGCGGACAATGCCTTTGCGCAAAAGTACACGGCTGCTGCCTATGTCCATAATGGGTTTGGCAAGAGCGCCGGCCTGGTACAGGTGGAAGAGCTTGGTACCCTGGAAACACCCATTGCCCTGACCAATACCTTAAATGTGGGAAAGGTCTGGGATGCTATGGTGGATATTGTGGTGGAACAGTGTGAACAGGATGGTCTGGAGCCTATGAGTATCAATCCGGTCGTAGGCGAGTGCAATGACAGCCGCATCAATCAGATTCAGAAACGGGTTGTGGGAGCAGATGAAGTCCGCCAGGCCTTTGCGTCAGCTTCGGAAGAGTTCGAGGAAGGGGATGTGGGAGCCGGAGCCGGAACCATCTGCTACGGTTTAAAGGGCGGCATTGGTTCTGCTTCCCGCGTGATCCGGATCGGAGAGAAAGAATATACGATTGGCGTGCTGGTGCAGTCCAATTTTGGCGCAACGGAAGATTTTGTGTTAAATGGCGAATCGGTGGGAGCAAAGATTCTGGACTGGAAGCAGGAGAAAGATGATATGGCGGCATCAGAAGAGGATAAGGGCTCCATCATGAGCATCCTCGCCACGGACCTGCCACTGACCAGCCGCCAGTTAAGACGCATTCTCCGGAGAACCGGCGTGGGCATTGCCCGTACTGGCGGTTACACCGGACATGGAAGCGGCGAGGTCATGATCGGGTTTACCACAGCGAACCGGATTCCGTCAGGAGCAGAGGAAGAACTGCTGCAGATTCAGGCAATTCCAGAACATGTGATCAACCGGGCTTTCCTTGCGGCTGCAGAGGCAGAGCAGGAGGCTATTTTAAATTCCATGACGGCAGCAGAGCGGACCCGCGGACAGGCGGGAGAACTTTATTACAGTTTGTCAGAGTACCTGGAAGATCAGGATTCGAAACAGTAACAAATTTGTGCAGACAATCAACAGAAACTGTATAGAAAAAGCGGATTGCAGGATGAGAGAAACGAAATCTCTGTCTGCAGTCCGCTTTTGGTTTTGAAGTTATTTTGACAGATTATTTGTCAGCTGCTTTCTTCGCCGCTTCAATCAGTCCGGTAAACACCGGGAGCATATCATCGGATGCCACCAGCATGGCCTCCGGGTGCCACTGGATACAACGCACGTATAATATAACTAAGAGATTATATACTCATGAAAACCAAGCCAAAAGCCCTCGGGATAGCCATTTCGAGGGCTTTTGGCTTGTACTTTTAGGAAGATAAAATGAGATTTCCTGCCGTTCCGGGTAGTTTGTAAGAATCAGCCGATATTCAGCTGCACGAATCGCTTCCTCACCACATTTGGAAGAAGGAAGCACGCGTTCACTGATGGCCACCTGTTTGATTGTCGCTCGGATCTGGCAGCGCTTGCAGCAGCCGGACATGATCGAGCTGCGTGATGCCAATATCGCTAAATACAACTACGACCCCGACTATTTTCCCTATTAAAGGCGCAGGAGCACGGGAAACCGTGCTCCTGCCTCTTGACGCGCGGTGTTAAATAGGTTATTATATATACTAACCTATATAAGACTGCGCGGAGGTGTTTTTATGAAAGAACAAAGAAGTGAGGGCTATGCCCGCAAGAGCGAACGCGAAACCGACATTTGGTTTGAATCCTGGCATGAACTAATAGATGCGCTGCGTACCGACTATACGCTTAGTTTGCATGACATTTGCCTCACAATGCGTGCTTCGCGCCGCTGGGTAAATCAATACATTCGCCCATTTATCCGCAACACATATATTCGCAATAATCAGCGCGGCGATCACCGAGAGGGACTGAATTGGCTGTCCCTTGCGGCTAAACAAATAGGACGTGACCCTTCTCTTATGACTGATTTAATTTGGTTTCATCGCGCCGATTTTGAAGCTTATATTACCCAAAACATCGTATCGGTCACACAGCAGACCAAAGGCATTCCCGTTACATATTTTATGAGTGCTAATGCTGCATCCGATTACGTTTCCGAACGTACTAAAATGATCGAATCATTTAGAAACGGCACCTATACAGGTGCGCAGGATTTCTGGATCACCTATGAACTTTTACATTGGAAATACATAGATAAACGGCTCCAAACCCCGGCATTAAAGCTGCTTTTTGCCTCCGCCATCCCTTTGACAAAGCGCACCCAAACGCCCCGTATAGCCGTGGATTTGCCCGAAAATTATCTATCAAATTGGAAAGCGATCAGTGACATTAAGGACTATGGTGACACCGATGAAATCGTTTTCCGATCACTGTACAAATACGGGAATATTCGCATTGAGGTGTGTTTGCCGGATGAAGCCGGGCAGCTCAGCAATAAAGTGTTTTACATGGATGACCCCGATGCCTTGGAATGCCCCTACCCATACGAAAAATATTTCACCGTTCCACTTTCTGCATGGCAAACCTATATTGCTTCCATGTCATAACGTAGAATAAAAAATCCATATGGTGCAGAACATTCCAACTACCATATGGATTTTTTTCGCCCGAAAGTGCTTAATAGGTTAGTATATATACTAACCTATTCATTTGACTGCCGGAAGAGCGCCTTAGCGCTCTTCTTCCCAATCGTCTCGTTCTTTTTTGGCGGTCATTTCATAGTATCTACGCGCAGCGCCTTTATCATCATCTTCCATCGCTGCCCCAAAATATCTAAGCACTCGGCTAAGGTTGTGGTCAGCGGCATCCAGATTGCTTCTATCCCTATACCGCGCCGAAAATTCCGCTACGCTGCTCACTTTCGGTCGTGCTGCAGCTGCTCTGGCTGCTGCAAATTGCATTTGCAGCGCCTTCGTAATTTCTCGCACCGCACCGACAAAACCGTCTCGATCAGCTGCACTCTTGCGGTTCATCGTCTGCGCGATCTGCTCCAATTCGTCTGCATGAGCGGCTTCGGGATAGTGCTGCACAAGTGCATCTACGGCTTCGTTATACTCCTGTGCGGTCTTGTTATATACGTCGGCTTTCTTGCTCTTTTCATCTGGCAGCCCTTTTTTCCGGGAGACTTGCTTCAAATACAGCGTGTCTTCCCTGATGAAATCCGCCAATACAAATTCCTTATCTATATTGGCATATCGACACATTTCGGTCATCAAATTCGCGACATCGGCTTTTACTTCTCTTAAAAAGCTCTTTTGGGTCATTCGGCGAACTTTTTGCTCGAAGCGCTCCGGCGGACGCTCCGGCTGCACCTCTCCTTTTTTGACCAAAAAGCACCCCGACAGCAGCTCCTTCGTTTCTGGATTGATGCACTTCTGCTTTACGCTGCGCTTACCGTCCGCATCAAAATACGTGTCCCGTTTCAGCGGCTTTCGAGGCTTTGCAGATTCCGGCGTCACACCTTTTTCACGCGCTTCAGGATTTTCTGACCCAATCGCGTGGAGGTGATAGGACTGTTTCGTTTTATTCCAATGAAGGGCTATCGCCCATCGCGTTCCGGTTTCCTGCTCCAACAAATTTTGAAAGGCATCAGCGATACTATCAGGCGGAATTTTTTTACTAAATTCATTGGGTAGAGGGATAATTAACTCACGCCCTTCACGCGCCCTCTTCCCCGGTGCAGACTTTTGGCAGTACGCTGAAAGATCTTTCCAAAAACCGAGGTCTGCACAGGCTTCATCAGCATATACGAGCTGCTCTTGCCGATCTGGATTGCTGATATAATCTACTCGTCCGGTAACATCATGCAGTGGTGTCGTTTTTATCATCACTCGATGCAGCATCACTAAATCTCCTTTCTGCCGCAGCAGTTTGGTTCCGGGTTATCCCTGGGACAATCGCCCACTCCGGGAGGAGCGCCGAAACACGTTTGTGCTAAATCGTCAGATTTTGCACGAATGTGTGTATCGGCGCTCTCAAGCGGCGAGGCCTCTGACTGCATTATACGCCTACTCGCTGCATTTGTCCAGCCCTGTCATAAAAAATTTGGCTCGACGCATGAGAGAAAAAGCTCCCGATCGGAGCTTTTTACCGCTACGCGGAAATGAAAAAAGCCCCGCTCACGCCGCAGGGCTCTTTTCGTTTCTTCATATCACTAAAAAATGTCGAGGTAAACCGACGTCAGTAGCATAACATCAAAATTAGGAAAAAACTGTCGCTTCGTGCCGAATTTCATAAAAATAATTTTCATATTGCTTTCACTCAATTTTTTTGATATACTGGCATTATACAACTTTCTTTGTACGATGTTTGCACAGCGTTGTTATACAATATTGCACAAACATCGCACAAAAGATGTCCCACTAAAAAAGGAGTGCCACTATGCCGCCTATTTCGATCAAAGACTACGCCAAACAAAAAGGTGTCACCTATGAAGCAATCCGAAAACAAATTAGTCGCTACAAAAACGAGCTTGAAGGTCATATTGTGGTAGATCACCGGCGGCAGCTGCTTGATGAAACCGCCGTTGCTATTCTCGATAAGCACCGCGAGGGAAATCCCGTTATCGTCTACCAACAGGATAAAGACGAAGAGCTGCAGAACCTGCGGGATGAAAACAACAACTTACTCAAACAAACCGTAGCGCTGCTTAACGAAAACAAAGCGCTGATTGAAAAAACAGGGCAAATTAAGCTTCTGGAAGCCGATAACGAAGCAAAGGCACAAAAGCTCGCTGATGCCGAAAAAAGCGCACAGAGCGCAAATTTGAAGCTTTCAGAGGCTACAAAAGCGTTCGAGGATAAAGAGCAGCAGCTGCAAGCCGAGATCGAGCAGCTTCGGCAGCAGTTGGAGAGTGAAAAGCAGCGCCCATTGACGTTGCGGGAAAGATTCTTTGGGCGAAAAAACTGAAAACGACACGGAAAAATGAGCCGGTTTCACACATGGAACCGGCTTTTTGCATTTCAGATTGCAAATTTGGCGTCAGAATAGCGTTAAAATCGCCTGCAATGCCCCTAAAATCGATTTTTATGGCAAAAACATGAAATTATCCATTCAAGAGTTAAAATCGCTTACAGGCGATTTTAGAGCCGTTTACGGCTATTTCGCGTTTTCACATCGGAGGTGTCATTTTTTTGCTCACCTGCGCCAAAATAAGCCAAAATCATTATTTTGTCCAATTCAGGAGCGCCGGAAGCCCGGGGAGAGGGGTAAAAACGGCACAAAAGTTAGATTTTCAAGGATTTTTTGCAGATAGGGTGGTCATGCCGACCACAAGATATAGTGTTCCGCTTGTACCTTTGTGTGAAACATCTCCTGAGCAGAATACCGAAAAAAATCGGGCTGCCGTTTTCGTTCCCGGGCGCGTGCGCCCCTGTTTAGCAAAATCGTGTTGAGATTCTGCAAAAACGTCTCTGAAAAGGCATTTTGTGAGCAAAAAGGTACTATTGCGCATTTGTGCGCTGCGGGGTGTGGGGCAGCAAGCCCCACCCTTTTGTCATCAGCGACCGTAGGTCGCATTGTCTCTTGATTGACTGACTTGATTACTCTCTTGATTACTCTCTTGATTACTCTCTTGATTACGGGTATCAAAAAATCCAGCGTTTATGCGGAATTTTTGGGTTATACGTTACCATCTTCTTCCTGATATGTTACCATCTTCTTCCTGATATGTTACCATCTTCTTCCTGATATGTTACCGTCTTCTTCCTGATATGTTACCGTCTTCTTCCTGATATGTTACCATTTGTTGTTGACAAGCGGTAACATATTTGCTATGATGATTTTATCAACCCAATAAGAGAGAACTGCAGCAAAATAAGAGGTGAAATAATGGCACGAAAAAAAATAGACCCCATTGTTGGATTAGGGTACGAAGACAAGCTAACCGTTCAAAAGAGCTTACCTCTTTTTGCCCTCTGGCGGTCGGATTTGACACTCTCCGAGTTCAAAATTCTGGATACTTACCTTTCACGAATAGACAGCCATAAGCCTGAAAAAAGAGCCATTATTCTTGAAAAGGGTGAAATCGAAAACGCTCTTGGTATTCAAAAAATCAACAATCAAGACTTGAAATTACGACTTAAACATCTTATGGGAAATGTGGTGGAAGTCCCGGACAAGGACGAAAACAAAGGGTTTCAGCTTGTGACGCTCTTTGAAGAAGCCGAAGCAGAGCAGGATGATGACGGACTTTGGAACGTAAAATTGGAATGTACTCAGAAAGCCATGAAGTATTTTTTTAATATCGAGAACCTGGGCTATCTCCGTTACAAGCTCCGTTGCATTACATCGCTTACGAGTCGGTACACTTACATCATGTTTATATACCTTGAAGCAAACCGTTTCCGAAAGTCTTGGGAAATTTCTCTTGAAGAACTAAAAAAAATCCTGCATTGTGAGAATGAAGCAACTTACAACGAGTTTAGGTTTTTCAATGTCAAAATTCTGAAAAAAGTCCAGAAAGAAATGCACGAAAAAACCGAATGCAGATACTCTTACTTCCCTGTTAAAAGAGGGCGATCTGTTAAAGCTATTCGTTTTGAAGTTGAAACCCTTCCGAAACAATATGAGGCTCCAGAACAGCTCGAAATGCCCGGATTTACTGACTCTGAGCCTGTTTTTGATGTCTCGCAAAGCGAAACTGAGCGCCGCGACCTGTACCGCGACGCCCTCGCTCCTTATGTGGTTACAGACGATCAAATCGATGAGCTTGTGCAGCTCGCACGTAAGCATATCGATGCACACGGACATTTTACTGGGAGCGCTCTGGATCAACAGATCTACAATTATCTGTTATCCGCAAAACGCCACGCAACGACAAATTCACGCGGTGAAATCAAAAATATCTATCGGTACTTGCTGCCGATCATAAAAAACAATGATATGGGGTGGTGATTATGTGGCTGCAGCTTCGTTCAAACCCGGCAATACCGTATATTGGACCGAAACCGGCAATACAATTCGCTCCGGCGTGATCGTCCGGCGCACTGGCAACCGCTATATCATTCGAGCAGGATACGAAGCCGGTGTTTGCCTTCCGGCTGCTCGCTTATATGCGACGTATGAAGACGCAGCTGCCACACTACCACCGCCTGAAGACCATCATTCTGGCAAAGGCCGCTGGCACTGGGATCTCGAGTAGTCCATCCCGATGAGTGTACCGAGTTTGTCAGTGCATCGGTACACTTCTTGTAATTGCTCCATACACTTCTTGTAATTGCTCCATACACTTCCATCCCGAAAACCCGCATAAACACTGGCTTTTTTGATACCCGTAATCAGGGGGAAAATAGCCGTCCCACACTTCTTGGTGTAGCGTCAGCAATAGGAGGTATGCCTACCGATAACATTCTTTTTTGCCTGTAAAATATGTTGTGAGGCGAAAAAGTCTATGTTGTCAAACCTCCGCTATTCAAAAGTACGATTAAAGCTACGTGTTTCGTACCTTTTTGGAAAAAGTCTCGTACCTTTTCAGAATTTCATGGTAACGTATAACCCGAAAATCCCGCATAAACACTGGCTTTTTTGATACCTGTAATCAAGAGAAAAATAGACGCCACCACACTTCTTGGTGTAACATCAGCAATAGGAGTTATCATAACTATTTACTTTTGAAAATCCATATTGTATACTAAATATCAAATACGCAGGACAACTCGGCATAAGGCCGTGCTCCTAGAAAAGAAGAAGAAAAACAACATGGAGAAAATGAAAGATCTGGCATATTATAACGGAAAAATTACCAGCATTGACGATATGATGATCCCGGCCAATGACCGCGGATTTTATTTTGGAGACGGCATTTATGAGGCGGCAATGGTATTTGATTATAAGATCTATGCGCTGCAGGATCATCTGGACCGTATGTTCAACAGCGCAGCCATGCTCCGCATTGAGCTTCCTTATACTAAGGAAGAAGTCGGCGCGCTTCTGACCGACCTGGTACAGAAGCTGGAGAGCAGCTGCCAGTTCCTGTACTGGCAGGTAACCAGAGGAACCTCTCCGAGAAACCATCTGTTCCCGGGTGAGGGCGTTTCCAGTAACCTGTATGTATACAGCAAGCCATGGAAGGGAGTGCAGATGTCCGATGAATACCGTCTCATCAGCATTCCGGATACCCGTTTCTACCACTGTAATATCAAGACCCTGAATCTGATCCCGAATGTGATGGCAGCCCAGCAGGCATCCGAGGCAGGCTGCAATGAGACCGTTTTTGTCCGGGACGGCTATGTGACCGAGTGTTCCCACTCCAATATTTCCATGGTGAAGGATGGCGTGTTCATTACCCATCCGCTGGACAACCTGATTCTTCCGGGAACCGAGCGGAAACACATCATCCGCTGGTGCGGTGAGCTTGGCATTCCGGTGAAGGAGCGGGCCTTTACCCTGGAGGAGCTTTACACCGCAGATGAGATTCTGGTGACCAGCACCAGCCATCCAAGCATGCGTGCCATGGAACTGAATCAGAAAGCCGTCAGCATGAAGAATCCGGAGCTGATTCAGAAACTGCGGGACAAATACTTAAACGAAATCGGAAAATAATCTGCTGCAGCAGTTTCAGATGGAAAGCGGGAGGAATTCATACGTGGAGAGAAATCGAATCCGGGACTTCGGCATTGTGCCGGGGCGCCTGGAGACTGGAAAACGGAATAAGATTACCGATGTACCTGGCGTAAAAGTCGGGCACTGCACCGTAAAAACGGAGGAAAACCATACCGGCATAACGGTGATTGTGCCGGGAGCGGACAATGCCTTTGCGCAAAAGTACACGGCTGCTGCCTATGTCCATAATGGGTTTGGCAAGAGCGCCGGCCTGGTACAGGTGGAAGAGCTTGGTACCCTGGAAACACCCATTGCCCTGACCAATACCTTAAATGTGGGAAAGGTCTGGGATGCTATGGTGGATATTGTGGTGGAACAGTGTGAACAGGATGGTCTGGAGCCTATGAGTATCAATCCGGTCGTAGGCGAGTGCAATGACAGCCGCATCAATCAGATTCAGAAACGGGTTGTGGGAGCAGATGAAGTCCGCCAGGCCTTTGCGTCAGCTTCGGAAGAGTTCGAGGAAGGGGATGTGGGAGCCGGAGCCGGAACCATCTGCTACGGTTTAAAGGGCGGCATTGGTTCTGCTTCCCGCGTGATCCGGATCGGAGAGAAAGAATATACGATTGGCGTGCTGGTGCAGTCCAATTTTGGCGCAACGGAAGATTTTGTGTTAAATGGCGAATCGGTGGGAGCAAAGATTCTGGACTGGAAGCAGGAGAAAGATGATATGGCGGCATCAGAAGAGGATAAGGGCTCCATCATGAGCATCCTCGCCACGGACCTGCCACTGACCAGCCGCCAGTTAAGACGCATTCTCCGGAGAACCGGCGTGGGCATTGCCCGTACTGGCGGTTACACCGGACATGGAAGCGGCGAGGTCATGATCGGGTTTACCACAGCGAACCGGATTCCGTCAGGAGCAGAGGAAGAACTGCTGCAGATTCAGGCAATTCCAGAACATGTGATCAACCGGGCTTTCCTTGCGGCTGCAGAGGCAGAGCAGGAGGCTATTTTAAATTCCATGACGGCAGCAGAGCGGACCCGCGGACAGGCGGGAGAACTTTATTACAGTTTGTCAGAGTACCTGGAAGATCAGGATTCGAAACAGTAACAAATTTGTGCAGACAATCAACAGAAACTGTATAGAAAAAGCGGATTGCAGGATGAGAGAAACGAAATCTCTGTCTGCAGTCCGCTTTTGGTTTTGAAGTTATTTTGACAGATTATTTGTCAGCTGCTTTCTTCGCCGCTTCAATCAGTCCGGTAAACACCGGGAGCATATCATCGGATGCCACCAGCATGGCCTCCGGGTGCCACTGGATACAACGCACGTATAATATAACTAAGAGATTATATACTCATGAAAACCAAGCCAAAAGCCCTCGGGATAGCCATTTCGAGGGCTTTTGGCTTGTACTTTTAGGAAGATAAAATGAGATTTCCTGCCGTTCCGGGTAGTTTGTAAGAATCAGCCGATATTCAGCTGCACGAATCGCTTCCTCACCACATTTGGAAGAAGGAAGCACGCGTTCACTGATGGCCACCTGTTTGATTGTCGCTCGGATCTGGCAGCGCTTGCAGCAGCCGGACATGATCGAGCTGCGTGATGCCAATATCGCTAAATACAACTACGACCCCGACTATTTTCCCTATTAAAGGCGCAGGAGCACGGGAAACCGTGCTCCTGCCTCTTGACGCGCGGTGTTAAATAGGTTATTATATATACTAACCTATATAAGACTGCGCGGAGGTGTTTTTATGAAAGAACAAAGAAGTGAGGGCTATGCCCGCAAGAGCGAACGCGAAACCGACATTTGGTTTGAATCCTGGCATGAACTAATAGATGCGCTGCGTACCGACTATACGCTTAGTTTGCATGACATTTGCCTCACAATGCGTGCTTCGCGCCGCTGGGTAAATCAATACATTCGCCCATTTATCCGCAACACATATATTCGCAATAATCAGCGCGGCGATCACCGAGAGGGACTGAATTGGCTGTCCCTTGCGGCTAAACAAATAGGACGTGACCCTTCTCTTATGACTGATTTAATTTGGTTTCATCGCGCCGATTTTGAAGCTTATATTACCCAAAACATCGTATCGGTCACACAGCAGACCAAAGGCATTCCCGTTACATATTTTATGAGTGCTAATGCTGCATCCGATTACGTTTCCGAACGTACTAAAATGATCGAATCATTTAGAAACGGCACCTATACAGGTGCGCAGGATTTCTGGATCACCTATGAACTTTTACATTGGAAATACATAGATAAACGGCTCCAAACCCCGGCATTAAAGCTGCTTTTTGCCTCCGCCATCCCTTTGACAAAGCGCACCCAAACGCCCCGTATAGCCGTGGATTTGCCCGAAAATTATCTATCAAATTGGAAAGCGATCAGTGACATTAAGGACTATGGTGACACCGATGAAATCGTTTTCCGATCACTGTACAAATACGGGAATATTCGCATTGAGGTGTGTTTGCCGGATGAAGCCGGGCAGCTCAGCAATAAAGTGTTTTACATGGATGACCCCGATGCCTTGGAATGCCCCTACCCATACGAAAAATATTTCACCGTTCCACTTTCTGCATGGCAAACCTATATTGCTTCCATGTCATAACGTAGAATAAAAAATCCATATGGTGCAGAACATTCCAACTACCATATGGATTTTTTTCGCCCGAAAGTGCTTAATAGGTTAGTATATATACTAACCTATTCATTTGACTGCCGGAAGAGCGCCTTAGCGCTCTTCTTCCCAATCGTCTCGTTCTTTTTTGGCGGTCATTTCATAGTATCTACGCGCAGCGCCTTTATCATCATCTTCCATCGCTGCCCCAAAATATCTAAGCACTCGGCTAAGGTTGTGGTCAGCGGCATCCAGATTGCTTCTATCCCTATACCGCGCCGAAAATTCCGCTACGCTGCTCACTTTCGGTCGTGCTGCAGCTGCTCTGGCTGCTGCAAATTGCATTTGCAGCGCCTTCGTAATTTCTCGCACCGCACCGACAAAACCGTCTCGATCAGCTGCACTCTTGCGGTTCATCGTCTGCGCGATCTGCTCCAATTCGTCTGCATGAGCGGCTTCGGGATAGTGCTGCACAAGTGCATCTACGGCTTCGTTATACTCCTGTGCGGTCTTGTTATATACGTCGGCTTTCTTGCTCTTTTCATCTGGCAGCCCTTTTTTCCGGGAGACTTGCTTCAAATACAGCGTGTCTTCCCTGATGAAATCCGCCAATACAAATTCCTTATCTATATTGGCATATCGACACATTTCGGTCATCAAATTCGCGACATCGGCTTTTACTTCTCTTAAAAAGCTCTTTTGGGTCATTCGGCGAACTTTTTGCTCGAAGCGCTCCGGCGGACGCTCCGGCTGCACCTCTCCTTTTTTGACCAAAAAGCACCCCGACAGCAGCTCCTTCGTTTCTGGATTGATGCACTTCTGCTTTACGCTGCGCTTACCGTCCGCATCAAAATACGTGTCCCGTTTCAGCGGCTTTCGAGGCTTTGCAGATTCCGGCGTCACACCTTTTTCACGCGCTTCAGGATTTTCTGACCCAATCGCGTGGAGGTGATAGGACTGTTTCGTTTTATTCCAATGAAGGGCTATCGCCCATCGCGTTCCGGTTTCCTGCTCCAACAAATTTTGAAAGGCATCAGCGATACTATCAGGCGGAATTTTTTTACTAAATTCATTGGGTAGAGGGATAATTAACTCACGCCCTTCACGCGCCCTCTTCCCCGGTGCAGACTTTTGGCAGTACGCTGAAAGATCTTTCCAAAAACCGAGGTCTGCACAGGCTTCATCAGCATATACGAGCTGCTCTTGCCGATCTGGATTGCTGATATAATCTACTCGTCCGGTAACATCATGCAGTGGTGTCGTTTTTATCATCACTCGATGCAGCATCACTAAATCTCCTTTCTGCCGCAGCAGTTTGGTTCCGGGTTATCCCTGGGACAATCGCCCACTCCGGGAGGAGCGCCGAAACACGTTTGTGCTAAATCGTCAGATTTTGCACGAATGTGTGTATCGGCGCTCTCAAGCGGCGAGGCCTCTGACTGCATTATACGCCTACTCGCTGCATTTGTCCAGCCCTGTCATAAAAAATTTGGCTCGACGCATGAGAGAAAAAGCTCCCGATCGGAGCTTTTTACCGCTACGCGGAAATGAAAAAAGCCCCGCTCACGCCGCAGGGCTCTTTTCGTTTCTTCATATCACTAAAAAATGTCGAGGTAAACCGACGTCAGTAGCATAACATCAAAATTAGGAAAAAACTGTCGCTTCGTGCCGAATTTCATAAAAATAATTTTCATATTGCTTTCACTCAATTTTTTTGATATACTGGCATTATACAACTTTCTTTGTACGATGTTTGCACAGCGTTGTTATACAATATTGCACAAACATCGCACAAAAGATGTCCCACTAAAAAAGGAGTGCCACTATGCCGCCTATTTCGATCAAAGACTACGCCAAACAAAAAGGTGTCACCTATGAAGCAATCCGAAAACAAATTAGTCGCTACAAAAACGAGCTTGAAGGTCATATTGTGGTAGATCACCGGCGGCAGCTGCTTGATGAAACCGCCGTTGCTATTCTCGATAAGCACCGCGAGGGAAATCCCGTTATCGTCTACCAACAGGATAAAGACGAAGAGCTGCAGAACCTGCGGGATGAAAACAACAACTTACTCAAACAAACCGTAGCGCTGCTTAACGAAAACAAAGCGCTGATTGAAAAAACAGGGCAAATTAAGCTTCTGGAAGCCGATAACGAAGCAAAGGCACAAAAGCTCGCTGATGCCGAAAAAAGCGCACAGAGCGCAAATTTGAAGCTTTCAGAGGCTACAAAAGCGTTCGAGGATAAAGAGCAGCAGCTGCAAGCCGAGATCGAGCAGCTTCGGCAGCAGTTGGAGAGTGAAAAGCAGCGCCCATTGACGTTGCGGGAAAGATTCTTTGGGCGAAAAAACTGAAAACGACACGGAAAAATGAGCCGGTTTCACACATGGAACCGGCTTTTTGCATTTCAGATTGCAAATTTGGCGTCAGAATAGCGTTAAAATCGCCTGCAATGCCCCTAAAATCGATTTTTATGGCAAAAACATGAAATTATCCATTCAAGAGTTAAAATCGCTTACAGGCGATTTTAGAGCCGTTTACGGCTATTTCGCGTTTTCACATCGGAGGTGTCATTTTTTTGCTCACCTGCGCCAAAATAAGCCAAAATCATTATTTTGTCCAATTCAGGAGCGCCGGAAGCCCGGGGAGAGGGGTAAAAACGGCACAAAAGTTAGATTTTCAAGGATTTTTTGCAGATAGGGTGGTCATGCCGACCACAAGATATAGTGTTCCGCTTGTACCTTTGTGTGAAACATCTCCTGAGCAGAATACCGAAAAAAATCGGGCTGCCGTTTTCGTTCCCGGGCGCGTGCGCCCCTGTTTAGCAAAATCGTGTTGAGATTCTGCAAAAACGTCTCTGAAAAGGCATTTTGTGAGCAAAAAGGTACTATTGCGCATTTGTGCGCTGCGGGGTGTGGGGCAGCAAGCCCCACCCTTTTGTCATCAGCGACCGTAGGTCGCATTGTCTCTTGATTGACTGACTTGATTATCTACTTGATTACGCTCTTGATTACTTACTTGATTACGGATGCTAAAAAAGCCAGTAAATACGAGGCTTGTAAGAGTTATAGGACATAAAGAAATCCACGAAAGGACATAAAGAAATCCACGAAAGGACATAAAG
>ERZ1673738.3720-NODE-3720-length-16487-cov-6.443221_pt1 | contig 16487 bp, 13 predicted proteins | sample MGYA00580198_ERZ1673738 | MGnify/ENA primary metagenome ERZ1673738 (study PRJEB41218, sample SAMN15661784) | gut metagenome | host: Homo sapiens | place: Canada: London | collected 2015-08-20/2019-03-30 | study: EMG produced TPA metagenomics assembly of... | reverse complement strand
GGGAAACATTTGAACATTTGAACAATCGAACAATTCAACAATCGAAGGAAGAAAGGGAAAATAAGGCAGGGAGCGAATTGACATCGCCGGAATGAAACACCATTTTTACAAGTTTTCTTCATGAGTAACTCCGACAGGGTGAAATCATCTCTTTTCGTCCTGTCCATACACTTATTTTTCTGCTTGTTCATCCTTGTTTTTCCTTCTCTTACATTTTCAAATTTAATTCCGGAAAGTCCGTACCGTTCGTGCTTGTCAGCTGCCTTTCTTATACGGCAAACTCATTTCGGCGGAGCCGATGTACTTTGCCCTTGAGTAAGTTACAAAGAAATCATATTTTCAGAATTCAACCTCCCGGGATAGTATGATTGATTTTTGTTTCCGCATTGCACCCAATTTGAAAAATTATCATAACGCCTTTTCCAGATTACCGCCGAAGAGGGCGAACAAATCTTTTCTGGCTGTTTCTATTCTGCCGCGTATGGCATCCGGTTCAACCAGATGAATGCCATCGCGTTTCATTACTTGCTCCGTACCGGCGATTTGTACGTTGGCATACTTGATGTCTGCAACGCCTCTGTGCTTCTCTGCGAACACGGCGCGTGGATTGTTGTAGATCATGTAAAGATTTTCCACCCTGCCTTTCTGTCTGTCATGCGCTTTTCCCGTCATCCACAGCGAGCCGGAAAAACTGTCCGCAAACATGTAGATATTCCTGAATGTATTGTTTGTCCCCGCGGTAAGATACAGTTCGCGGCCGGAAATACGCTCCGCATAAACATTTTCATGAGCGGCAACTGCTTCCTGGACATGGCAGACGACAGTGGAGCAGCCGATCGCAACCAGATTTTTTACGGAAATACTGCACTTTTCGTGGGCGCTGACCGCATCATCGCCGCAGTCGACCGCAGCAATATTCTCAAAATGAATACCGGTGCATTCGCCATGAATATTGTATCCGTCATTGATGAAATTCCTGACGATCATATTGCGTAGAACAATATGGCTGACTTTTCCGTCAATGAGAACTCCGGAAGGTTTTTCGACAAGAGGTTCTTCCACTCCGGAGTTTTCCAGCTGTCTGCCTTCCGGCAGACGGACGAAGTATTCCGTTTCGAAATGAGGGTGAGGCTCCTTGGAGGGAACCTGTCTGCCGATCACGACCGTCCATTCTCCGGGGGCGAGCTCCGCCGGTTTTTTCAAGCTTTTTCCGGAAGCGGCGGCTTTCTGCAACCTGCCCATACGGTTTATCCTGCCGTCAAAGGTCAGATAGAAACGGCTTGACCAATTTCTGCCGGTGACGATCTTTTTCCGATAGAGCCCGGGGGAAACTTCCCGCCAGTCTTCCGGCGTGATCGGCACTGTCCCCAGAAAGATATTGTTCATGCCGTCGACCGTGACCGGCGCATCGGGTGTTCCGGAGAGATTGCAGATGCTGATATGGTCGCGGATCGGCTTGTCCGAAGGCAGAATGTAGACGGTATCCCCCGGTTTCACTTTTTCAAGCGCGTGGCGGAACGTCGGCAGAGGCGAGTCTTTGCTGCCGGAGTTGTGTTCCTTGCCCGTGTTGTAGTCGACATAAATGTCGGCGGCATAAACTGTTGTGGCGCAAAACAATGCAATCGCAAGTCTTTTGATCATTCCGGGGCTTTCCTTTCGATGCCGCCGCTGTCCGGATGAATGGACAGCGGTAGTTTGAAATTCCTTTGCTTCTTATTTGATCTGAAGTGCATAGACCGTTCCGTCAAACGCCGTGAGATAGATCATGTCTCCTGCGACTGCCGGATCTCCTTTGAACGCGCTGCCTGTAGACAGGATGGCTGTCGGGCGCGCGGTAGCGGGATCGACCCGGTAGACGCCGCCGTCATCTCCGGCTATGATCACTTTGTCATTGACAGTGACCGGAGCCGCCGTGTTTGCAAGAAACTGGTATTTGCTGCCTGCCGAAGCCGGCAGCGGCTGAAGATTCACACGGTTCAGGCGTTTTCCCGTCGCATCCTCGAGGTTGATGATGGCGTTGGTGGAGAATGCGAGCAGTTTGCCGTCCGGCGCCGGAGTGATGCCGCCGATGCTGTTGACGCTTCCCGGCATTCCCTGTTTCCAGATGATTTTTCCGGTTGCCGGGTCAACCTTGCGCAGGGATGCCCGAAGATAATAATAAACCGCGTTCCCGGCGATGACCGGAGCCGCTTTGCTGGATTTGATTCTTTCATTGGTTCTCCAGATATCGGTTCCGCTGTTCAGGTCCAGCGCTCCGTAACAGCCGGTTCCGATGAAGTATATCCTGCCGTCTGCGACGTTGAAAGCATTGGCTCTTTCGCCAAAGCCCAGGAAAACAGGTTTTTCCCATAAGGCTTTTCCTGTAACGGGGTCGAAATATTGCAGATAGCCGGCGCCGTTGCGGAACAGGTGTATCAGCAGTTTGCCATTCACGAGCCGCATCGGAACCTGTACCAGCCTCCAGTAGGCATGTGACTCTTTCAAAGTGCCGAATTCCGGCGTCTGTTTCCGGAGCAGTCTGCCGTCCGCACAATCCAGAGTAAGCAGTTCCCCTTCATTGGTAAGTGCATAAACCGCCTTGCCGTCTGTGACTGCCGACGAAACATTGACTCCCTGCTGGACTCGCCAGATCTGTTTTCCTGTCATTCTGTCCAGGCAGAGTACGCCGCCGGAAGTCTTGTCACGGTTTCCTGCGCCCAGTCCGAGGAACAGTCTGTCGCCATGGACAGATGGCACAGGATAATGGTGGAAAGTATTGCCGGTGGGATGGCTCCACAGCAGTTCCTTTGGAGAGGATGGAATGGTCTCTGCAGACCATTTTCCCGTTGCGGCTTCCACTTCAAATTTCAGCTTTTTCCCCCGGAATGTTTCCGGCAGTTCTGCGGTCCAGATGAATTCCCCGACCTGTTTCAGCTGTATTTTCTGTCCATCCGGAGCGATGCACCGGGCTTGTTCGGGAGCATGGACTGTATCATACAGAAATGCCGTCAGTCTGTTTTTTGCATCCAGAACGGCGTGAATCCGTTTGCGCTGATTGAGATAACGCATCTTTGTCTCCGGAATTCCGTCCCTGGCGGAACATCTGATCAGCCTGACTTTTTTCGTGAATGTGCCGGAATCATGTGATCTGAGCGGTGCATTGTAGAAAGAGGGGATTCCCCCGGACAGGAATGTATTGTCAAAGTGATAATGTGCTCCCAGCCATGCCAGAAGGCGCAACTTCTTTCCGGCAATGCTTTTTTTCATCTGTTCCCCGAGATACAGGGGGTCATGGGTGACGATAATGACCGGTGTGCCCGGTGCAAGAAGCGCAAGATCCGCTTCGATCCATTTGAACTGTCTCTCCCGTTCCGGGGCGGTCAGAAGCCGGACTTCCGAAATCGGGGCGATGAAATGAATGCCGGCATAATTCCATGAATAGTACGGCGCGCCCATGATCTGCGTGAAGTTTTTCAGTTTCGGTTTGGAGCGCAGCCCGTCATGGCCGCCCCAGATCGGGAAATGCGGAAAGTCTGCCCGGTCCAGCTCTTCTTTGAGTATTTTCAACTGGTGCGGCTCCCCGAACTCCGTCATGTCGCCGGGAAAGGTGATGAACGCGCATTTGTGTTCCTTGATGATGTCCCGGAGTTCCTCCATGTCATTGCGCAGCTCTCCCCGTTTCTGCTGAAAATCATACTGGATATCGCTGCCGTGGATGAATGTGAATGCATCCGGTATGGAAAGCCTTTTTTTCAAGGTGAAGGAGAACTCGTTTTTCCCCGGTTTCAGAGCTTTTGTGAATGCTCCGTCCGCTTCCATTTCATCCGGGAAATAAAGATAAAGGAATGGTTCACATTCCGTATTCAGCGTGAATTCGCAGATGCCGTCACTTCCGACACGGTGAAACCGTTCGCCGTCGCAGATCATGACTTTTTTCAGATCCGGCGCTGTGATCCTGCATGTGACATGATATTCCGCCGCCCATCCGGAAAGCAGGAAAAGCAGCATTGCGATACCGGAAAAAATTTTACTCTTTTTCATGGTGCCATCTCCTTGTTTTTTTATATTGTCTCAAGTATGCCTGACTTAAATTTCATCATGAATGATTCATTACATTGCGCAATGCCGTTACAACATCATCCGCCTGCGGTACAACATAATCTTCCAGCACTTCACTGAAAGGCGTCGGGACGTCGCGGCCGCCGACTGCAAGCGGCGGCGCATCAAGCAGGTCGAATCCCTCTTCCGCAATCCGGCGTATGACTTCCGCTGCGACGCCGTTGATCAGCGGAGCTTCCTGCGCGACGATTACTCTCCCGGTTCTGGAGAGGGAAGCAAGGATCAGTTCCATATCAAGCGGCTTGATTGAGCGCAGGTCAATGATCTCAACCGAGATTTCATTGCTCAGCTTTTCCGCCGCTTCCAACGCTTTGTAACGCATATACCCCATGGTAAGCAGCGTCACATCGGAACCGGAACGGATGATCTCGCCTTTTCCGAACGGGATCAGATATTCTTCTTCCGGGACGGGCTGTTCGGTATAATAAACCCTGCGGCTTTCAATAAAAACAACCGGGGTATCAGTCCGGAGAGCCGTTTTCATCATTCCCTTGGCGTCCGCCGCCGTCGCAGGCATGACGACTTGGAATCCGGGCAGATGATTAAACCATGCTTCCAGGTTCTGCGAATGCTGTGCCGCCTCCCTGGTTCCTGTTCCGGAAGCGCACATGCGGAGAACTGCCGGCATTTTCACCTGATTCCCGAACATGAGCTTTGCCTTGGCGATCTGGTTTGCAACCTGATCCATTGCGACGTGGACAAAATCCACATACATGAAATGCACAACCGGGCGGAGACCGCACAATGCCGCTCCCGCCGCCAGCCCGGTGAATCCGGCTTCCGAGATCGGCGTACCTATGACTCTGCGGCTTCCGAAGCGTTCTTTCAGCCCCGCAGTTTCATTCCATACACCACCGTCAATATCCACGTCTTCTCCTATGACAAAGATATTTTCATCACGTTCCATTTCCTCATGCAGGGCTTCGTTCACTGCGTCAATATAAGTCAACAACTTCATTTCATCACACTCCGAATTCTTTCCGGAACACTTCCACATCGGGGAAAGGTGCGTTCATGGCTTGTTCCACCGCCGTTTCAACTGTTTCCTGCGCCGTCGCTTCACATTGCCGGAGATGTTCTTCCGTGAAAATCTCCGGATAACGGCGCGCAAGAACCAGCAGAGGATCTTTTTCTTCGCACCATTTCCGGTGGATTGTTTTGTCTCTGGTGTCTTTGATGATGCCGCAATGCGGTTCCATGCGGTAGGTCCGCAGGTCAAGCAGATAAGGACCTTTCCCGGAACGGATATGAGCCACCGCTTCCTGCGCCGCCGCGGCAACGGCTTCGACGTCATTGCCGTCTACGGTCTTTGCAGGAATATTGTAAGCCGCAGCCAGTTTACCCCGGTCGGCATCGGCAGTGACATGTTCCGTCAGTGTTGTCGCTCCCACTCCATTGTTCTCGCAGACGGCCAGATACGGGAGGCGTAACACACTGCACATGTTCAGTGTCTCATGCAGAACACCCTGATTTGCCGCGCCATCTCCGAAAAAAGCGGCACCGATTGAAGTTTCCCCATGAAATTTTTTTGCAAATGCCGCACCCATTGCCAGCGGAATCCCCCCTCCCACAATACCGTTGCTGCCCAGGAAGCCCTTGCCTCTGTTGAACATATGCATACTGCCGCCGTGCCCGCGGGAACAGCCGGTTGCCCTGCCAAGTAGTTCCGCCATCGCGCCGTTGACATCATGGGTTTTAGCCAGATAATGGCCATGACTGCGATGTGTGCTGAAAATATAATCGTCATCCCGCAGAACACTGCATACTCCGACCGCAACCGCCTCTTCCCCGATATAGAGATGAAGCGCGCCTTGGAGCATCCCGGTTCTGTAAATGGCTTTTGCCCGTTCTTCGAACCTGCGCAGAATCAGCATCCACTGATAAAATTCAATTCTATTGAAGCTTTTGTGTTCCATTGTTATTCCCTGTTCAGGATTCTTCATCCCAGAGACTGTGATTGAAATTCAAACGGTAATCTTTTTCCAGGCTGCCTGTGCTGTTGATGCGGTAAAGGGAACGAATCGGGTGCTCCGAGCACCCGCAGCTTCCGCCGGTCCAAAGTTTCGGGGTGACGTCTATTTTACTCAGGATTACTCCGTTGATCTTTTTCCGGATGCGTTCGAGGATCAGTTCCGCGCATTGTTCCGCAATCTGATGGATCGGCTGAATCACTGTGGTCAGAGTCGGTGTCGTATATTCTATGAAACTGTTTCCGTCACATCCTGCAACTGCGATGTCGCCCGGAATGTTCCAGCCGGACATGCTGAGGCAGCGCATCACTTTGCCTGCCAGAAAGTCATTGGAACAGAACAATGCCGTAACTTTTTCTTTGCGGAGGATTTCTTTCAGACGTTCCGCAGAACCTTCCAGAGACTGAAGATCAATGGATATCCCTCCGGCTCCATAGTCCTGCAGGGCGCGCTTCCAGCCGTTTTTTCTTAATCTTGTCCCTGAGTGATGAATTCCCAGATATGCAACAGTTTTATGACCGTGTTCAAGCAGATGCGCCGTTCCGATATAGCCGGTGTCTTCTCTGTTGACGTCGATATCGGAAGTGCCGTCTATGGTGCGGCAGAACACCAGGGGGATCTCCGGCATGAAAAGTTTCGCGGGAGTCCTCGGTGCGCCTGCCACAATGATTCCGTCCACTCCGCGCGAGGCGAGAGACTGGCATACTTGAGGCAGTTCCGTAATTTCCGGTATCAGATCTGTTGCCAGATAGCTGTAACCGCGAGTCCGCAGGACCTGGCATATCTCTGCAAAAACCGCATCAGAGTACGGCATGCCCGGAGACGAGATAATGCCGATCGTTTTTGTCGTTCCGCCTTTCAGACTGCGTGCAGCCGCATTGGGGATATAATTCAATTCACGTGCGACTTTCAGAACCTTTTCTCTGGTTTCCTGTGAGACTCTGGTGTGTCCATTGCCTTCCAGTGCGGCTGCGACAGCCTGCCGGGACACTCCGATCAGCGCTGCAATATCTTTCATGGTGACAGGCATAAAAAGACCTCATAAAGTATAATTAGATTGCTCGTGCAGTCATAATTATAAGGAAAAGTCTTTGAAATGCAAGGGGGCAATCAAAAATATTTCATTTATTTTGCTGTTGAAGCCTGTTTTCCGTGACAGGAACAGGAAAATGCAGCACAGGGACAAACGGAAATCCAGCCGCTCCGCGAAACATTTCCATCCCATGCCCGCAGGCGGAAATGCGTTTCCTGATGGCAGCTTCAAAGGTGCGGGCATGCCTTTTCGAAGGCATCCAGGTCACTCATGAGTTTTGCTGTGACAAGCAATGCCGCTCCTACGGCTCCGCATTCTTCATCAGCGCCACGGCAGATCAGTTTCAGCCCCTGCGAAGCAAAAGGGAAAAGCAGTGTGCGGATACGCTCTTCCAGTGCATGGAAAAACGTTTTTCCCAATTCTGTCAGTTCACCGGTCAGGATCAGATATCCGGGCGACAGATTGTTGATCTGATTTGCCAATGCGACAGAGAGAAAACGGAGAGGAATATCAAGCAGCTGTTCCGCTTTCCGGTCTCCATTGCGGTAGAGTTCCGCCAGAGCGGGGAAAGTCAGTTCCGGGTCCCGGAACGCTTTCTGCGCTTCCAGCAGTATCGCATCAGTGGAGCATCGTGTTTCAAGACACCCTTTTCTGCCGCAGGCGCATGGAATGCCATCCGGTTCACAGATATTGTGCCCCAGTTCTCCGCCATGGCGTTCTTTTCCATGAATAATCTTTCCATCGACCGCCATTGCCATGCCGATGCCGCTTCCGGCAGAGACCATCAGAGTGTTTCCCTGCCTGCTTTCCGGATGCCGGATCAGTTCGTCATACATGCGGCAGATCATCATATCGGAAAATTCCGGTTCGATCTGGAATTTTGCAACAAAAAAGTCCCGCAGGTTCAGATTGTTCAGTTCCGGAAAGTTGGCGATATCATTCAGATGTGTTCCGGACTCCATGCCCGCTCCGAAGGTGGATACGCCGACTCCCGCCAGTTTATCATCCGCGAAACGGATCAGGCGTCTTGTGATATTCTCCAGCGTTTCCAGAAAAAGAGAACGTGTGCGCTGCATCTGAAAGAACGCCTGTTCACGCACCTTGACTCTGCCGCGCAGATCAGTTACGGTCCCGATGATTCCATTGGGGTCCAGAGCGATGCCGATCACATATTTCCCGTCCGGATTCAGTGTAAGCTGTTCACGGGGCCTGCCGTGGCGCAATTCCGTTTTTCCGCTGGAAATCAGCAGTCCGCGTTCCAGGAGATCGCGTACCGCCCGCGTTACCGTGGTATTGTCGCAATTCATCTTGTGCGCCAGTTCGATCCGGGAAAGGGAATCATGCTGAAGCAGGAGTTCCAGCAGTGCCAGCATATTACGTGCTTTGATGTCATTCAGCTTCAGTATTTTTTCTTTTTTCATGGGAACCTTTCTATGCTTTGGCCATGTAAAATACCATAGATTCTGCAATTTGTCAAAAAAAATTGGAAAAGACGATTGACAAAAAAGGAAAGACGATATATAATAGATAAGAGAAAATAAATATCGGTTCTATAACAGACAGGAGTTGAAGCAATGAACGATATTCAAAAAAAAGAGTGCCTTGATTTGGCGCGGAAGGTCAGATTGCATTGTCTGAACATGGTTTACCGTGGAAAAAGCGGACACATTGGCAGTATGCTTTCAACTGCGGATGTTTATTCCGTTCTTTACACTCGGGTATTAAATGTTTCTCCGGAGCAGCCGGAAAAAGAAAGCCGTGACCGTTTTATCCTCAGCAAAGGGCACGGCGGAGCCGCTCTGCTGGCAACTCTCGCCGAGCGCGGTTTTTTCCCGATGGAATGGCTGAATGGTTATTATCAGGACAACGGCAAATTGAGCGGTCATATCTCCCATCACATTCCGGGAGTGGAGTTTTCCACCGGCTCCCTGGGGCATGGGCTGCCGGTCGCCTGCGGCATGGCGATGGCTGCAAAACAGGCAAAAAAGACTCACAGAGTATTCTGCATGGTCAGCGACGGCGATCTGAATGAAGGATCATCCTGAGAAGCGATCATGCTCGCCGGCCAGCACCGCTGGGACAATCTGATCATGCTGGTGGACTACAACCGTCTTCAGGCGCTCGGAGCATCGGAGGATATTATTGACCTGGAACCGCTTGCCCCGAAACTGGAAATGTTCGGCTGGAAAGTTGCGGCAGTCGACGGTCACGACTGCGAAGCGATCGAAGACGTTCTGCTGAAACTGCCGCTGGAATCCGGCAGACCGAGCGCCGTCATTTTCAAAACGGTAAAAGGCAAGGGAGTCAGCTTCATGGAAAACGACTACAAGTGGCATTACGGCGGTTTGACCGCTGAACTTCTCGAACAGGCAATCAAGGAAGTGGAAGGTGCGGAATGAGAAAAGCATTTAATCAGGAGTTGCTGAAAATCGCGGAGAAAGATCCCCGTGTGTTTATGATTCTTGCGGATATCGGGTATGGCGAAATCGAAGGATTTGCCAATGCGTTCCCGGATCGTTTCATCAACTGCGGTGTGGCGGAGCAGAATATGACCGGCGTCGCCTGCGGCGTTGCGATGGAAGGGAATATTGCAATCACTTACTCCATTGCGAACTTTCCGACTCTGCGCTGTCTGGAACAGATCCGCAACGATGTGTGCTATCACAATGCCAATGTCAAGATCGTAATCATCGGCGGCGGCGTTGCTTACGGCGAATTGGGAATTTCACACCATTCCACGGAGGATATTGCGGTTATGCGTGCCTTGCCGAATATGGTGGTGCTTGCCCCCTGCGATATTGCTGAAGCCCGTGCGGCAACCCATGCGATGATGGCTTACAACGGACCGGTCTACTACCGCTGCGGCTATAAGAACGAACCGGATATCCATGAACAGCCCGTTCAGTTCAGGATCGGCGGTTCGATCCGTGTCCGTGACGGGAATGCCGCAACAGTGTTCTTTTCCGGTACAGTCGGCATCAATGCCAAGCGTGCGGTGGACGCACTGGCGGCGGAAGGAATCCGCTGCCGTCTGGTGAGCTTGCACTCCATCAAGCCCATTGACAAAGAAGCGATTGTTTCCGCCGCAAAGGAAACCGGCGGAATTATCGTGGTGGAGGAGCATAACCTTTCCGGCGGAGTCGGAAGCGCGGTCGCTGAAGTGCTCATGGATGAAGGCTGCGGCAATATTCCTTTCCGGAGAACTGCATTTCAGGATGTGAATGTGACAAAAGTCGGTTCACAGATCTGGCTGCGCGATCAGTACGGACTTGGTGTCTGCGATATCGTCAACGCTGTGAAAAGCATCGGGAAACGGGGATGAAGAAGATCTGGCTCTTTCTGCCGGCGCTGCTGCTCGGAGGCTGTACTGCCCGGACTCCGGAAATGGCAGCAGGATATACGGATGATCCGGCTGTCATGGAGTCCGGAGACGCCTGGAAAAAAGCCGCGGCTTACGATCTTTACGGAGCTGCGGAACAGTTCAGGGATGCGCATCCGGAAATACGCAGACTCTATGACAACAAAGTGCAGTGTCCGGGGAAAGTGTCCCTGCTGTATGACAGCCGATATCTCTACGTCCATGCAGAACTTCAGGATGATGATCTGGTTGCGGAATCAGACGGCGACCAGGTCATGCTGTGCAATTTCGGGGATGTATTTGAGATCTTCCTGAAACCGGCGGATGCCAACCATTACTGGGAAATCCACATCTCACCGAAAAATCAGAAACTGGTTCTTTTTTATCCCGGGCGCGGATATCATTTCCTGCCCTCTGTCGGACCGCGGAAGAAAAGCCCGCTGCCGGGGCTGAAAAGTTCCGTGCGCCTGAACGGGACACTGAACCGGCGCATGGACAAAGACCGGTCCTGGAGTGTCACAGTTGCAATTCCGCTTGCCGAACTTGCGGCGCAGGGAATCGGATTGAAACCGGGAAGCAGATGGAAAATACTGACTGCCCGCTACAACTATTCCAGTCATCAGCCGAACAGGGAGCTGACAACCTGTCCACAACTGAAGAAACTGAATTTTCATGCTCATGAAGAATATGCAGAGCTTATTCTGAAAGATGCAGAATGAATCCTGCTGCCACTCGTTGCAGAGTTTATCCAGAGGCTCTCTGAGACCCGGCAGGAATCATTGATCTTTTCTGCATCGCAGTTTCCGGATTCTGCCATGGGGCGGGGAATTGATTATAGACGGCGGTTATGCCGCCATGGAAAGGAAAAATCGAATTTATGAAACGTCTTGAAGGAAAAACGGTGCTGATTACCGGGGGAGCCCGGGGAATCGGACGCACCGGTGCGGAACTTTTCGCCAAAGAAGGTGCAAAAGTTGTAATTGCAGATATCAATGAAAAACTCGGTGCGGAAACGGCACAGGCAATCGGAGCGGAATTTATCCGCTGTGATGTATCGTGCTCGGAAGATGTGCGGTCCCTGATTGACAGCCTCCCCGCATTGGATGTCATTTACAACAACGCATCAATCTACTGGGTAGGACATGATACCCGGATTACGGATATTACAGAGGAAGATTGGGACCGGATCATTGCGATTAATCTCAAGAGTGTTTATCTGTTCTGCAAATACGGTATTCCCCGCCTGATGGAACGCGGCGGGTCGGTAATCAATACGGCATCCAGCGCCGGCGTGATCGGTATTCCGGGCTGCGATGCCTATACCGCAGCCAAAGGCGCCACGGTGCAGTTGACAAAATCCATGGCTGCCGAATACGGCAGATACGGAATCCGGGTGAACTGCATTGCTCCTGCGGCGATTATGACCCCCATGATGCGGCAGAGCAATCCGGAGAATTCGACGTTTGATGAGGAACGTTTTCTGAAACTGCGTACTCCGCTGCGCCGTTACGGGACGCCGGAGGAAATCGCAAAGATCGCGCTTTTCCTTGCGTCCGATGAATCAAGTTATCTGAATGGTGCGATTATTGTGGCAGATGGCGGGATCACGATCAACGGAGATTTATCCTATCCGGACTGAAATATCCTGGATTCCGAAAAAACACTCCGCAGAACTGAGTTCGGGGATAATTTTAACGTCACATTCAAATCGGCTGGTACCATATTTTTCCAAAAGCAGTTTGAAAAAAAATTATTTTCAGGTTATCTTTCGGAATGTTACTTTGAACTGACAGAATAAGGTAGTGAAAGGGAAAGATAAAATGCGAATCGGTTATTTTGAACATTGGTCCAGACCAACCTGGAGTTTTATGGATTTTCTGCGTGAACAGGGGTATGATGTGGAAAAGATTGACTATTCCCGCAAAAATTATCTGGAGCAGTATGATGTTGCCCTGATCGAACAGAATGGTTTTAATGATTACATTGAAAATGATGAACTTTATATTCGCGATTGGGTCGGACGCGGGGGGATTTGCCTGTTCATGCATCAGGATTACCAGCGCTGGGCTCCCTGTTTTCTGCCGCATGAACTGGGGTATACGCAGCTGATCCACCGTTATGTGCCGACCATAAACGGAGAAGGTCCTGATGCGGAACCTTATATGTGTTACATGATGCCCTGGCCGGAAGGCGACGGGAAACAACTTTTCAATATCCCGGAAAAAATCACCGTTGATGAGATGCTGGACTGGAAGATACAAGTCCACACATTCAACATTCTGCGCAAGCAGAAGGATTCTGCTGAAACTGTCCGCAGTGCTGCGCTTTCCTGCTTTCTTGCAAATCCTGCGTGGGATGTTCTCGGGACTTATATGGATCCTGCTGTGAGGGATGGCGCCCTGATCCTTCAGGGAAAGTACGGGAAAGGCATGTACTTTCTGAACCAGATCCTGGTTCCTGAAATACTGGATAAAGGGGCGGAACGATGTCTGGCGTTCTGGAAAAAATATATGCGGAATCTGATTGCCTGTTTTGAGAATTTCAAAGCCGGGATCAGGCCGGCAATTGCTTCTGCAGGTTCTCTTGCCGCCGGTCGGAGAAATTATAAACTGGCAATCCATATGCATTCTCTTGACTGGTATGGCTGCGACAGCGCCCCGGGGACGATTCATGCGATGATGCGTTATAAAAACTATGATATCTGCGCATTGTCCGTCAAAGACGCTGCCCCCTATAACGGTAAACTTGATCCGGCAAAATATTCTGATGACAAGGTGCTTTTCCTGGATGGTCAGGAATATCACCCTTTCAACTGGAATGACAGGTATGACCGCATCAGTCATAATAATTACCATATTCTGGCTGTCGGGACGGATCACGATGCCTATACGCAGGAGTTTACCCGGAGCCTTTTTTCCGATGAGGAGATCGACGGTTATCTGCATCGGGCTCTGACCTATATCCGTGAGCATAACGGGGCGTCGGTCGCAACCCATCCATGGTGTCCTTACTGGTATGATTATCCCTTTGATGCAGTTGATATGGAGCCGCTGAGGACACTGGAGGGAAGTGATGTGGAGCGTTACTGGCTTTCCGGCAGAAGGATTGGCATGATGGTGTCTGTAGATCTGTTCGGTTTTCGGCGGATCATTGATAATCCGGCAGCCAACTTTATTTATCTGAATGGCGAAACTCCGTCCCGTGACAGTGTTGTAAAAGCCGTCAGAGCCGGGCATGTGATTGCAGCTTGCGGGTTTGATGCGGCAGATGTTACCTGTGATGGGCAGATTCCCGGCGGCGAGGTCAGGAAATCAGCTTCCATGAAGCTCCATGTTACTGCTGCTATGGCAGAGAATTACGGGAATATCAAAGAAATCCGTATTTATGCCGATGACAGAATCATTCACCGGGAACTGCTGGATCTGAATAAGGTCGACATGGATTTTACTGTTTCCGGCATGGATGCCCGATATTTTATCCGTGTGGAGATTGCCGCAGAAAACGAACATCGGCTTGCCGTCCCGACGCCATTCTATTTTCAGCGGGGATAAGTCATTCCCCGATGTCAGCGGTTCCTGAGAATACGTCCATGGAGAGTTTATTTATGGACAGGTATCTTCTCAGCCCGGTAATTCATCCTGATAATTTCTGATGGATTATAGTTCATTCGGAAAGCCTTGTCAGGATCTTACCGAAAGGAAAAACGGCATTGTTCCGGATCAATGGCGGTGCGGGCGTTGACCGAGATGTTTTCTTTTGTGTTGAGAAGCCTTCTTGTATTTTGGAACAGGTGATTTGCTGTTCCTGGCAGGAAGGTTTCAGTTTTCAGCATTTGAAAATTTGTCCGCAGGCATGGGCGTGTATTGCAGATGATGTTTCCATTGTGTGGAGTATGATTGAACAGAATGGCGGACGTGTCTCCTTAATGATTTTATTTCCTGAACGGTAATCAGATTTCTTATCCGACAATCATTGATTTTTGGTAAATGTAAGATTTCCGAGAATCTCCTGACGTTGCCCATGATCTTTTAGACGGTAATTGCGGGGAGAACAGCCTGTAAACTTGCGGAACTGACGCGAAAAATACAGGGAGTCTGAAAAACCGGTCGCAGCGGCAATTTCCGCGATTGTCATATCTGACCGGATCAGGAACTCCATCGCCCTGTGGATCCGTAACTGCAGCAGCCACTTCATTGGCGGCATCCCGAATTCATTGTTGAATTTCCGGTAAAATGAGCTTTCTGAAAGATTCGCCATCTTGGATAACTGGGGCAGATGAAGGATGTTCTGATAATTGCGCAGCATGAATGAGACAGCCGGCGCGATATCGCTGTTGCCGTGAATCATTTTTTCTTGAGACAGTTTCTGAATGATCAAAACTAAAACATTGATCAGATGAGTGGTCAAAAGAAGTGAACTCCATGGCATTTGCCGCCGGCTTTCCATTGCCATTGTATTCAGGAGAATGTCCAGTTCTGCAATCGTTGCAGAGTCTACATGGAATTCACTTTTCGGAGTGCCGCGTTGAAAAAGCTGCTTATATCCGGGTAAATCTGCAAGTCGCCTCCGGAAAGAACGCAGACTTGTGGAATCAAACATGAAATTCAGCAAAGTCAGCGGACTGGAATATTCATAGTGGTGGTATTCCCCCGGACAAAGCAGAAATATGCTGCCCGGACGAATTTGCATTTTCTGATCAGCCACGATATGAAAGCCGGCTCCGCGAAGAACAATTGCCAATTCATAAAAATTATGCGTATGATTTTTTGTACAGGAAAAACTGTCCTGCTGCTTGTCCATGAAATGTACGGATTTCAAAGCCGCAATATGATACCCATTCGAATAAGTATTAAGCTTCAGGGCAATATTCTTTTCAGACTTTTTCATTTTTTGAGAGAATCGTCCATATTTTTGAGAAAACAGCACCTTGTCTTTTTTTATTCATTATATATAATATATACCAGGGAAAATTCAAAATCAAATCATGTGCAGGATATGCAGAAAGGAAATAAAACCTATGTAAATTTGCCTTTTAGCCTGGGAACGGCATGGTCATGCCGGATATGTATGATGTAGCGTGAATGAATAATAAGACAAAGGAAATTACTGAAAAATGAAAAACGGTAACCTTTATGTTTGCGGAAATAAAGCAAAAATGCAGAAGATAAATCAACAGAACTTTCATGGATTTTTTACCTTGATAGAACTCCTGATCGTGATTGCGATCATTGCTGTTTTGGCTGCAATGCTTTTACCTGCTTTAAATAAAGCCAAGGAAAAAGCCAAAGAAATTTCATGTCTCAGTAATTTAAAACAGTGTGGAGTGGGGCATTCCATGTATAGTTTGGATTTTAATGGATATTTCTTTACTTCGACCGGCGGTTGGGGAAATCCCTGTAACTGGGGAGATAAGTATGGAGATGTCAAAGATTTACGTAATTATATGAGCGAAGCTATGATCAATAATGTTTTGAAATACAAAGGAGCCCTTGCCTATCTGCCCAATATGAAAAGCATGTTCTGTCCTTCAATATCTTTACCGGATGATCACAAGAGTTATGGCACCTATTATACTTATGGGACAGTAATAAATGCTTATTCACAAAGTAATAGTTTTGACAATTTAAATACCTGGATGGAGAGTAAATTGTGTGGTGCAATTCCCATAACAAACTGTCGAACACCGGCAACCACAATAATGAGTGCGGATTCCCAAGCTCTCAAGGGAGGAAAATTGCTCCCACGCCATAATATGAGTAACAATATATGGGCAAATGATTATAATATTGTTATTCGTCATAATAAACGTGTAAATATTGTGCTTGTTGATGGACATGCGCAAAGTTTCACCGCAAATCAGTTGCGTGATTTGTACATTTATAATTATAGGGGATACGGTGAAAGAGATGCCTCGCCATATTATAAACTTGGTGGATATTCCTTACCGAACGGTCTTTCTGTCTCATTTAATAATAATAATGAGTTGTGCGAAATGAGCGGATAAAGCTTGCCAGGGAAAAAAGCTATC
>ERZ1673738.3712-NODE-3712-length-16516-cov-7.406962_pt1 | contig 16516 bp, 8 predicted proteins | sample MGYA00580198_ERZ1673738 | MGnify/ENA primary metagenome ERZ1673738 (study PRJEB41218, sample SAMN15661784) | gut metagenome | host: Homo sapiens | place: Canada: London | collected 2015-08-20/2019-03-30 | study: EMG produced TPA metagenomics assembly of... | reverse complement strand
TATGAGGGCATTTCCGCCCGGCAGAACCGCGTGTGCCCTTGTCAATCGACGCTAACGCCTGATTTTTCAAGGAGTGTAATATAGTATTATGGCATCGTTCTTTCCGGCGGCTATGGAAAATCTCATCGACGGCTTCGCCTCGCTCCCCGGCATCGGGCGCAAAAGCGCGCAGCGGCTGGCGTTTCATGTGCTCTCGCTCCCGCAGGAGGAAGCGGACCGCTTTGCCAACGCTGTGCTCGAAGCGAAGAAGAGCGTCCACACCTGCCCGGTGTGCCAGAACCTGACGGACGGCGAGCTCTGCCCGGTGTGCGCGTCCGACAGCCGGGACAAAACGACGATCTGCGTCGTATCCGAGCCGCGCGATGTGCTCAGCATCGAGCGCAGCCGGGAATACCACGGCGTATACCATGTGCTCCACGGCGCTCTCTCGCCGATGAACCGCGTCGGGCCGGACGATCTGCGCATCCGCGAGCTTCTCGAGCGCGTGGCGCAGGGCGGGGTGGAGGAGGTCATCCTCGCCACGAACCCCGACACCGAAGGCGATGCTACGGCAATGTACCTCTCGCGCCTTTTGAAGCCCTTCGGCATCCGCATCACGCGCCTCGGCTTCGGCGTGCCGGTCGGATCAAATCTCGAATACGCGGACGACGCCACCATGCTCAAAGCGCTCGAAGGCCGCCGCGAAATGTAACGGAGGTATAAACCTCCCCAACTGCGAACATAATCCGGTAAGGGCGCGGCCCGTCCGGATACATATCTAAATCTATCTAACAGGAGTAACTATTATTTTATGGCACAAAAACTGAAGATCATTCCCCTTGGCGGTCTCAACGAGATCGGCAAGAACCTCACGGCGTACGAGTACGGCCGGGACATCATAGTCGTGGACTGCGGCATGGGCTTCCCGGACGACGATATGTACGGCGTGGATGTTGTCATTCCCGACGTGAGCTATCTTGTGAAGAACAAGAGCCGCATCCGCGGTGTGTTTCTCACGCACGGCCACGAGGACCACATCGGCGCGCTGCCGTATGTGATGGACCGGATCAACCCGCCCATCTATACGACGCGCCTGACCGCGGGGCTCGTGCAGCTCAAGCTGCAGGAGCGCGGCCTGCTCGATAAAACGAAGATCGTCACCGTTGAGGCGGGCGAGACGATCTCCGCCGGGTGCTTCAAGGTGGAGTTCATCCACGTGAACCACTCGATCGCCGATTCCGTGGCGTTTGCGATCAAAACGCCGATCGGCACCGTTGTCCAGACCGGCGACTTCAAGATCGACGTCACGCCCCTGCAGGGCGAGATGACCGATCTCACGCGCTTCGGCGAGCTGGGGCGCGAGGGCGTGCTCGCGCTTCTCATGGACTCCACGAACGTGGAGCGCCCCGGCCACTCGCTCTCCGAAAGCAAGGTGCACGACCGCTTCGACCAGCTCTTCAAGGACTGCGACAAGCGCATCATCGTAACGACGTTCGCCTCGAACGTGGACCGCATCCGCCAGATCATCGATCTCGCCGTCAAGTACAAGCGCAAGGTCGGCATCACGGGGCGGAGCATGGAAAACGTGGTGAAGCTCTGTGTGGAGCTCGGCTATATGAAGGTGCCGGACGGCATTCTTGTGGACATGAAGCGCATCGGCTCCGTGCCGCGCAATAAGCTCGTCATCCTTTCCACCGGCAGCCAGGGCGAGAGCATGTCCGCGCTCTACCGCATGGCGTTTTCCGAGCATAAGCAGGTGGACATCGGCTCGGGTGACCGCGTCATCATCTCCGCGAGCGCCATTCCCGGCAACGAGACGACGATCTCCCGCGTTATTGACGAGCTCTTCGCCAAGGGCGCGGAGGTCATCTACGAGCGCGGCACCGATCTGCACGTATCGGGCCACGCCTGCCAGGAAGAGCTCAAAATGATGTACGCGCTCGTAAAGCCGAAGTTCTTCATCCCCGTGCACGGCGAGCGCCGCATGCTCCACAAGAGCGGCGACATGATCGTGGGTATGGGTCACGACCGCCGGAACATCATCATCGGCGAGAACGGCAGAGTCATTGAGCTGACCGCCAAATCCGCCAAGCTCGGCGCGACCGTCCCGTCCGGCCGCGTGCTCGTGGACGGCATGGGCGTCGGCGACGTCGGCACCGTGGTGCTGCGCGACCGCAAGCTCCTTGCCGACGAGGGCATGGTCGTCGTCGTTATGACGCTCTCGGCGGAGAACGCGCAGCTCATCTCCGGCCCGGACATCATCAGCCGCGGCTTTGTCTATGAAAAGGAAAACGACAAGCTCATCGACGAGCTGCGCCGCGTGGCGATGGAGAGCATCGCCTACTGCGAGGATAACGGCATCACCGACTGGGCAAGCATCAAAAGCCGCGTGAAGTCCGGCCTTTCCGGTTATCTCTTCAAAAAGACCCGCCGCAGCCCAATGATTTTGCCGATCATCATGGAAGTCTAAACGAGGAAAACCCCTCCGTCAAAAACTTCGTTTTTGCCACCTCCCCTGTTAGGGGAGGCAAGACCGTTTTTCGCAAACCCACTTGGCTCCCCTGACAGGGGAGCTGTCACGGCGCAAGCCGTGACTGAGGGGTTCCCCCTTGAAAATATAGAAAAAGGAGACTATCGCCATGGCTCTGCCGTACTGCATCCCGTATTTCGACGCTCACTGCGACACTCTGACGAAGTTCAATTCCCTGCGTCAGAGCAGCCGGAACCACATCGATCTTCTGCGTCTGCACCACTACGCCCCCGCCGCGCAGGTCATGGCGATCTGGGCACCGCCGGGCTTTGACGGCCCCACGGCGTTCCGCCGCATCATGCTCACCGTTGAGCGTGAGCTGAAGGAAAACCGCGATCTCGCCGCGCTCTGCACGAGCGTCGCGGAGGCCGACGCCGCCGCGAAGGACGATATGGTCGCCGTGTTCCTCTCGGTCGAGGGCGCCAATCTCCTCCGGTGCAGCGTCGCGGGTCTGCTCGACGGCTACCGCCGCGGCGTGCGCATGGTGACGCTCTGCTGGAACAAGGATAACCGCCTGTGCGGTTCGGCAATGGATACCGGCGCGGGCCTGACCGCCGACGGCGTCCGCTTCGTGAACGCCTGCTGGGAAAAAGGCGTCGCGGTCGATCTCTCCCACGCCTCGGAAAAAACATTCTGGGACGTGATGCGCATTGCGAAGCGCCCGGTGCTGTGCAGCCACTCGAACGCGAAGTCCGTGTGCGACCATCCGCGCAATCTGACCGACGCGCAGATCAGCGCCATCGTCCACAACGAGGGCGTCATCGGGCTGAATCTCTGCCCCGGCTTTCTCGGTCTCGGGCGGAATATGGACGCCGTGCTCGCGCACATCGACCATTTCCTCTGCATGGACGCGCGCGAAAATCTCTGTCTCGGCACCGATTTTGACGGCATCGAGTCGCTGCCGGAGGGCATCACCGGCGTGGAGAGCATGGAAGAGCTGTATGAGCAGATGCTCGCGCACCGCTTCAGCGAAGCGCTCGTGCAGGATATCTTCTTCCACAACCTCCACCGGTTCCTGGGGGAAGCGCTGTGAACATACAGATTTTCGGCAAAAGCAAATGCTTTGACACGAAAAAGGCGGAGCGGTACTTCAAGGAGCGCCGCATCAAATACCAGTACATCGATCTCAACCGCTACGGCATCAGCCGCGGCGAGCTGCAAAGCGTGAAAAACGCCGTGGGGCTTGAGGATCTCATCGACGAAAAGCACCCGGACGCGGCGCTGCTGCGCTATCTTGCCCGCGCGGACGATAAGCTCGAGCGCATTCTGGAAGACCCCACGCTTTTGAAAACGCCCGTTGTCCGCAACGGAAAACAGGCCACCGCCGGGTACTGCCCGGACGTGTGGAAGCAATGGGAATAAAGCCGTATGCCCCCGGAAAAAGCCGGGGGCATATCTTTTTAAAAATGATATGGCAGTAATTTAAAATAAATATATTAAGAAAGGAAAAAGCCAGAATTTTGCCAAAAAATGCCGGTGCCAAACCTTGACTTTTCCAAGACACCCGGTATAATTTATTTAGAATTGAATATGGATCTATCGGACAGGTAGCCGTTTGCTGTAAAGGCTTTTTTGAAAGTCAGGCGGCGGTGAAAAAGGAAAGGGGTGCGAATCCCCTGCACGCACGGTACTGTATGCGCGAGTCCGGATCGAAGCGGCGGAGAGCCGCAGGGACGAAAGTCCGCCATTTCGGGGCAACCAGCCTCGGGAGAAGGTAGATTCCGGACGAGGAAAAGAAAAACTTTTCACGCAGCGCGAGCCAGGAGAATTACCAAAGTCCGGAACCCAAGACAGCGGGCGAGCTCTCCGTATGTTTTTACTGATTGCAGATCCGCCAACGACCCTCCCTATGGGGGCAGTTCAGTTAACTGAACTGCGTCCGGCCTATAGGGTGTCCGTTGGCGTTCCTTTTGCGCACAAACAGCCCTCTGTCTTATCGACGGAGGGCTGTTTTTTGTCAAAACGGCGCTCGGAAAAAAGGAGATGAAGATCGGAATGACGACAGCGATGCCGGACGAAATGACGAAAACCGTTCCGCCGGAGCAGACGGAACAGGACGAGGAGATCCTGCGCCTGATCCGCGAGCTGGGTTATGGCAAGATCGTGATCACGGTGAAAAACGGCCAGCCCGTCCACGCGGAACTCCAGAAGAGTGTTCTTCTTTAAGGAATGATCGTATGAGAAGAAATTTACAAAAAACACTGGCGCTGCTTCTTTCGGCGGCGATGCTCGCGGCAGTTTCGCCGGCTGCGCTGGCGGCCGACGCCGATGAACCGGCGGCGACGGCGGCTGCGGAACCTGCGCCGGAGATAACGCCGAGGCCGGAAGCGTTCCCCAAACCGGAGAAGACATCCGCACCGAAGGAGACCCCCGCGGCGGAGGACGTCCCGGAAACCGGAGAAGCGTCCGGGCCGGAGAAAATGCCCGAACCGGAGGTAACCCCGGAACCGACGGAAGCCCCGGAAGCGGCGGAAACGCCCGAACCGGCGGAAACGCCCGAACCGGCGGAGTCCCCCGAACCGGCGGAAACGCCCGAACCGGCGGAAACGCCCGAACCGGCGGAATCCCCGGAACCGACGGAAACCCCGGAACCGACGGAAACGCCCGAACCGACGGAATCCCCGGAACCGACGGCAACGCCCGAACCGGAACTTGAAGCTCTCGAAACGCGGGAGACCGCCGTGGAGCCGAGCGAGTATTTTCCCGTCCTTACCGAGGGACTCCCGTTCCCGCAGGCACTGGACGCTCTCCTTGACGGCCTTGTGCAGACGCTCGTGCTGACCGAAGCGGAACAGAGCGCCGAGAAAGAGATCGAAGAGATAACGCTCGCCTACGGAAACGGTACGCTCACCGACAACATGGACGCGCTGCCGTTCATCGCCGCGGCGTTCGCCGCGAAGACCGGCAAAACGGCGGACGAGTTGACGGAGGCCGATCTCACGGCAAAGGAGCTCTCCGTGCTCCGCACGGTGTTCGGCGCTATGAGCGCCGTTTCCTGCACACTCATGGAAACGGACATGACCGACGGCACGCTCAATGATGAGACCGGCGAGCCGAACGTTATAAAAACGAAGTATGCGCTTTCTTTTAAGATATTGCTCTCGCGCAGCGCATCGGCGCTTCTCGTGACCGCGGAAGAGCAGGAGCGCTATCAGGCGCTGTGCACCGGGGATGAGTGGGACAAGCTCCTCTCTCTCTGGCGCGGGTACGGCTGGGTCGAGTCCGGCGCGGGGGAGAGGGTATATACGCTCCGCGAGGATGTGGTCCGTCTCGCGCTCGCGCAGCAGGGAAGGATCGAATATCTCTGGGGCGGCAAGTATAACGACCTGGGCCGCAGCCCCTTCTGGGGCTTCCCGCAGCAGAACGAGAACGGCGAAATATTCACCGACGGTCTGGACTGCTCCGGCTTTGTGACGTGGGTGCTGCTCAACGCCGCCGGGACGGTCGAGGCGCTTCCCACCATCGGCGAGGGGACGAGCGCGCAGCGTCTTGCGTGCGAAGCGATAACGCGCGAAGAGCTGCGGCCCGGCGATCTCGTCTTCGGCGGCGAGGGCACGGCGGAAACCGACCACGTCGGCATCGTGACGGGCTTTGCGGACGATGGGCGCGTGCTCATGTGCCACTGCATGCGCGGCGGCGTCACGGTCTCCTATGCCGAGGATTTCGGCATGGATAACTATTACCGCCCCGCGGCGTACTATGCGGCATACGAAACGCCTGAAACCCTGCCGGAGATATCCGTGACGGAATACGCCGGGAGCGAGGACGGTGCGGTGTATCTCGTGAAGGTCGCGGCCGAGCCCGGCACGCGCTGCCGCTGGACATTGGACGGCGCGGAAATGCTCTACTCGGAAACCTACGGCGCGTGGTGCGCGCTGACAACGGCCAACGATGCGGCGGCGCGCGTTTCCCGCGTGCGGTGCAGCGGCGGCAGCGATACGGTCTGCTACGACGGGGACGTGAACGGCTCCGGCGTTACGGAGATCAATGACGCGCAGAGGATCTATTCCATCAGCTGCGGACAGCAGCGCTTCGAGACGAAGAACGCCGAAGCCTGGCTGAAGGCCGATCTGAACGGTGACGGGAGGATCACGGCGGAAGATGCCTCGGAGATTCTGCGCTTGATATAAATATAAAAGGTAAGTTCAAGGAATCATCGGAAAGGAAGGGAAAAAACCAATGCAAACGGGTAAGAAAGGTCTTGCATTGCTTCTCGCGCTGCTGATGGTGTTCTCGCTGCTGCCGGTATCGGCGCTCGCGGCGGACGGATGCCTCACGGCGACGGGTGCGGACAAAACCTTTACAGCAAAGCAGGGAGAGAACCTTACGGTTCAGCTTGCGCAGTATTTCACCGACAGCAAAGGCCATACGCTGACCTATACGCTGGACAACGGCGATTACGGCGAGCATACCCAAATCGCCGAGGTCGATGGGCAACAGTGTCTCTCGTTCACGAACTCCGCCATGGGCACGTATACTCCGACTGTCACGGCGGCGTGCTCCAACGGCGAGACGGCCAGCGTGCAGCTCACGATCACCGTCACGGAGGCCCCGAAGGGCGACGAGAACCAGTACCGCTACGATGAGTCGCCCGCCAATTCGGTCACGGTGTATGTGACGATCTCGAGCGACGGCATGCCTGTTCAGGGCAAGGACGGCACGCCCATCTCGCATCTTGAGGTGACCGTCCCGTACTTCGATCTGGCCAACCAGGATCTTGGCGCGTATTACCGTTACCACACGGAAAACGGCTCGGGCAAGTATGTGGATGAGAAGATCGTCGAGCGTCCGACGGCGCTGCATCTGTATCTTTACATGATTGGCGTATACTATCTCGGGCTGAATCCGGCGGAGGTCACGAGCGGCAGCACGAAGATCGTCGACCACGCCGGCGGCGCCGGTGTCTCGTGGATAAGCGGCGATAAGGCGTATGACGATACGGGCGCTGCTCTCAGTCTCTCCGGCAGCGCCACGTCCATGTACATGGAGAATTTCTGGGGTCACGACCAGAATCTCATGTACTACCGCAACCATATCTATCCTCTGATGAGCGCGGGCTGGGGTTCGACGGCGGACTACATCCTCCTCTCGGACGGCGACACGATCGACGTCGCCATGTACAGCAACTGGAGCTTCTGGTCGGACGGCGGCGCGTTCGCGCGCTTCGATCAGGATGCCTACAGCGTTGCGCCGGGCGGCACGGTCAGTTTTTCCACGCTCAAGTATGACACCAAATCCGTCTCCGACGGCGGCAGCGATACGTTCACCGCCGTGACCGGCATGGATGTCGGCGTTTACGACGAAAATATGACGCTTCTGGACGCTGTTTTGCCCGAGCAGGACGGCGGCAGCAGCTACGCCTATACGTTTGAAAACGCTGGTACGTATTACCTGATGGCGATGGACACGAATTGCTGCACGACCGACGCGCGCCTTGCTCCCGCGACGGCGAAGGTCACCGTTGGCAGCAGCTCGAAGCCCTTCGACCCGGCGGAGCATTATAAGAACTTCGATTTTGCCTCCATCACGCTCGACGCAGAGGGCACGCAGTATATCTACAACATCGAAGAGAGTTCGATTTATGTAGAGCATTTCAAGGTTCCGGGCGATAAGAAGCTCTACACGGTGACCGTTCCGGAAGGCACGGACTATGTATACGTCAATTACCCGGCGGACTTTAAATATACGTTCCTGAGCTTTTGCGCTCTGCTTGATACCACAGGCGCTGTTGCCGGCTACGACTGTCCTGGCTTTGAACTGCTGGACAACGCCTCCGGCGGCAAGACGCTGAAGCTCCCGGTCCCGTATCTTGTTGAGAACAGCCGGTACTTCGCTGCCGAAGAGCAGAGCAATTACGACTACTTCAACTGCTTCGGCTTTGTGTATGGCGATAACACCGCCCCCGGCGGCGCGGTTGCCGTCACGGGCGTGACGCTGGATAAGAGCGAGCTTTCGCTCATCCGCCGCGAAGAGGCGACGCTTACCGCGACCGTGGAGCCGCAGAACGCGGACAACCCCCGTGTTAGCTGGAAGAGCAGTAACACGGACGTTGCCACCGTCAGCACGAAGGGTGTTGTTACCGGCGTGGGCACCGGTACGGCGACCATTACCGTCACCACGGCGGACGGCGGCTTCACCGCGAAGTGCACCGTTACCGTCACCGACCCGAGCAAGCCCGCTCTCGCGGAAGACGGCTATTATGAGATCTCGAACGCCGCGCAGCTCAAGTGGTTCACCGACGAGGTCAACGCCGGAAAATCCACGCTCAACGCCCGTCTGACGGACGACATCGATCTCAGCGGCATCTGCAGCTCGGCGAACCCGTGGACGCCGATCGGCGATCACGCGAATAACAGAATATACAGCGGCACTTTTGATGGCCAGGGCCACAAGATCACCGGTTTGTATCTCAAGGGCAACGCCTCGAACTATACGAACGGCAACACCTATTACATCGGCCTCTTCGGCGAGTGCGACGGCGTGACGATCAAGAACCTCTCGGTCTACGGCACGGCGATGGCCGTGACCCGCATGGTCGGCGGTCTTGCCGGACGCACGTGCGGCGTTTCCACGCACCGCCGTTCCACTGTCGAGAACTGCCACAACTATGTGACTCTCACCGGCTCTGCGACAAACGATGATATTTTCTCCCACGGCGGTCTTGTCGGCAGCGCGCAGGAGACCGACTTCATCGGCTGCTCCAACGAAGTGGACATCACCGGCTATCAGGGGCAGGTCGGCGGCATCGTCGGCAATACCGGCATCGGCGGCGTAACGCTGACGAACTGCTGGAACAGCGGCCACGTCCATCTGCGCGGCTACAAGAGCACGTTTGAGGGCGTCGGCGGTCTTGTCGGCAGCGGCAGCAACACCCTGACGCTCACGAACTGCTACAACACCGGCGCGGTGGACTTCTATTACCGAACCGCGGCGGAAAAACAGTATGTCGGCGGTCTTGTCGGCTGCTTCGGTGATTCCTATGGGACGCAAACGCTCACCATGACCGGCTGCTACAGCACCGGCAAGATCAGCGGCGACAAAGCCGATGAAGCTCTCATGGGCGCTCTTGTCGGAGGCACGAAGAGCGGCACGAGCAACAAAGTCGAAGTCATTGCCGCGAACGCCTATTATCTCGAAGGCACGGCGGCGGTCTCCGGCGTGGAGAGCAGCGCGGCAGCCTTCACCGCCGAAGAGGGGCTCAGCGCCTCCCAGCTCGGCGAGGGCTATGTGGATAGCTGCCCGGCCCCCGTGCTCAGCGGCCAGACCGTGGTCGAGCATGCGGACGCGGACGGCGACGGCAAGTGCGATACCTGCGGCAAGCAGCTCGCGGAGATCGCCGTGCCGACGCGCAAAGCGGATTATCCGGCCAATACCAGCGACAAGGCGCAGATCGGCAAGGCCTATGTCCTCAGCGATCTGCAGGCCAACAAGATCTTCGATCCCGCAGAAGGCCAGACGCTGTCCTACAAGAACTACTACTACGAGCGCTCCGCCGACGGTGGCGCGACCTGGAGCGCAAAGCAGACCTTCCCCGAGGCCCTCTTCGGCATGACGACCATCCAGATCACGGAAAACGAAGCCGGAACGTACATCTACCGCTTCTACGCCTCCCACGACGGCAAGCACTTCTCCAAGGACACCTGGACGCTCACTCTCACCGTAGAGGAAGCGCCGAAGCTGAACTTCTCGTTCTTTGTCGGCAAGGACTATACCGGCAATTACCCCGTTATCAAGCTCTACAATGTCACAACTGACGAGGAAGGCAACGAGGTCCTCGGCGACGAGATTACGAACGTGTTCCTCTACAGCGACTTCACGAGCACGCTGCCCGAGGGCGAGACCAAATACGATCCCGCGCAGGGCAAGCTCGTTAACAATTACCAGATGTTCTATGCCAGCCTCACCGCGGGCCGCTATGCTTACCGCGCGTTCGCCAAGAACGCCGATACCGGCGCATACGACATCGCGCTCGGCGGTATGACGCTTGACCTGCCGACCGACAAAAACGTTGACGGCGGCGCGGGCGGCGGCACGAGCATCTATCTCCAGTGCAACTCGTTCTACACGAACTCGAAGAAGACGGACAACACGTACTTCACGGCGGACGAATACCACGTCAAACTGGACTGCCCAATTATGGGCACGACCGCTGCAATGGGCACGCCTTACACCAAGAGCAGCTACGCCTACTACCCGACGGTGCTCTACGCCGCGGGCAACGCCTGCCTCTACAACGCGTATGCCTATCCCGATATCGACGGCTATATGTTCACGCAAGCCATCAACCAGACGTTCCGCGCCGGCTACTCCGCCGGTACAAAGTCCCTCACGATCAACACGGCAATCGTCCTGACCGTCACCGTGCCGCAGAACGCGGCGTTCGGCCTGTACTTCCAGTGGAACAACTTCAACACCACCGAAGTTGAGCCCGACGGCAGCTGGAAGCTCAACGACGACGGCACGATGTATGCGCAGTACACCATTTCCAAAGGCAACGGCAACTACACGTGGCGTCTGAGCGACGATACCCACGTCACGCAGGCCGGCTGGCTCCCGAGCCTGAGCGAGAGCACGGACGCGAGCTTCTCCTTCGATGAGAACGCCGCGACGAACCGTGTCTCCCACGATTTCAGCCGGCTCGGTTCGCAGACGGCCAAACGCGACGAGGCCGACCTGCAGGTGAACCTCGATCCCTCCGGCTATGAGGCCATTTCCGGCACGACGCGCGTGCGCGCCTACCGTCACTGGCAGCTCATCAACTCCGACGCCGGAAACATCATGGTCGAGCCGGACTTCCACTGGAACCTTGAGACCGGCGACGCCTCGATCCAGACCGTGAACGGCGGAAACACCACCGCGAACTGGGCGGACGTTACCCCCGGCACGGAAGACTCCATCATCACCGTTTACTATGACAGCGTTGACGTGAACCACGGCAGCTACGGCACGCACGGCGGTTACTATCCTGCGACGCAGCCGCAGCGCATCGGCGTCATCGTTGTCGGCGGCACGGGCGTGGCCCACGGCACCGCGGATGCGGATGTGGACTTCAACATGGCTCCGGGCACCACGACGACCCGCTCCATGGATTGGGACTACAACTACGACACCTGGTTCTACGGCGCGAACGAGGCCGACCCGGCGCTCGACTTTGCCGTCACCGCCACCGGCGATGTGACCGTTGAATACGCCTTCGTCACCGCGGACAACGCCATGAACCGCATCCGCACCGAGTTCGCCGCCATCGAAGCGGGCGGGGACGGACGCTACACCGTGCCTCTTGCTAAGTTCGGCGAGATCGGCAACGGCATGGGCGGCACCGTCATCATCAAGATGACCGACGATACCGGCGTGAGCTACCGTCTCGTGCGCGTGGCGAAGGTCACCGTCTCCGCCGAGAACGTCTCCCACCCGGAGGAAGACATCATGCCCGGCGATCAGGTCAAGCTCACCTTCAGCGGCATGTTCCGCGCGGTGAACAAGATCTCCGGCATCTTCAACCCGACGACCTTCAAGCCGACGTACTACGCCGGTGGAACGAAGTTCGAGGGCACGCTCGGCCAGTATCAGAAGATGGACAACGCCTCCGTTACCGTGACCATCCCCACGGACGTGGAGTTCGCCGAGGGCGCGGAGACGGCAACGTACAGCTTCACCAACGGCTATACCTTCGGCAGCATGTACTCCGCGGCCAACCCGTTTGCGTTCCTTTACAATATGACCGACGCCGGCGTCGGCACGAACTTCAACGCTGTGACCGTTACCTACTATATGAACCACTACGCGGACGCAGCCGTCACCGTGCACCGCAAGGTGACCTACGATACGAAGCTCGTCGTTCCCGATGCCTCCGGCAATGCGGTCGAGGGCGTCAAGATCACGCTGACCGGCTCGGACGGCAAGGCCGTCGAGACCAATGAGAACAACCGCTACACGCTCGGCTACGGCGATTACACCTATGTTCTTACCAAGGACGGCTATGTTGTCACGCGCGGCGCCTTCTCGCTTGGCAGCGCCGATGCGGAGAAGATCAAAGACGGCATCCTCACCGTCACGACCGCGGCGTTCCTCCCGGCGGGCGAAAACGCCTGGGACGGCACGGCGAAGACCGAGCCTGCGAAGGACGCCGACGGCGTTTACCAGATCGGTACGGCCTCCGAGCTCGCGTGGTTCGGCGCGAACGGCAGCAATGCCTCGGCGGTGCTCACCGCGGACATCGATCTCGCGGGCTACGACTGGACGCCGCTGAATAAGTTCTACGGCAGCTTCAACGGCGACGGCCACACCATCCGCAACCTCTATATCAACAGCGCGAGCTACCCGGTCGGCCTGTTCGGTTATGTGAAAACCGGCGCTTCCGTCACGAAGCTCGGCATCACCGGCAATGTGACGACGACCAACAAGTCCTATGGACAGGCAGGCGGCATCGCGGGCTACATGGAGAGCGACACCTCCGTTACGAAGAGCTGGAGCTCCGTGAACGTCACGTGCGGTAAGCACGGCGGCGGCATCGCAGGCTACACGGCCGGCGGTTCGGCCATCACCGACTGCTACGCCACCGGCACGATCCGCACCATCTCCGCGAACGAGTGCTATCTCGGCGGTATCTGCGGCTCGTACTTCAGCAACACCGACGGCGCGACGATCACCAACTGCTACAGCACCTCCACCGTCATCGGCTCGGGCGGCAACGCCTCCTATGTCGGCGGCCTGTCCCCGATAAAAGCGGAAGCGAACTATGTCAACAGCTACTATCTGGAAGGCGCCGTTTCCGGCGCGAGCCCGAAGTACGGCATCACCGGCCTCGGCACCGCCAAGACCGCGGATGAGCTCAAGGCCCTGGCCGCCACGCTCGGCGGCAGCTTCGCCGGGGACAGCGAAAACATCAACGGCGGTTACCCGATCCTCGCGTGGCAGGGCGCAAAGCAGCCTCTCGCGGGCGACGTGAACGCCGACGGCACGGTCGATGTGACTGACGCCGGGCTTGTGTACAATTATTCCATCGGCGCGGGTGAACTCACCGAAGCGGAGCTTATCCTTGCGGATATGGACGGCGACGGCCATATCACCGCGAAGGACGCAGCGATGATCTACGTGATCATCGCCGCGCCTCTCGCGGCCGTGACGGAATAAACCGGACGACAAACAGGAGGACGATATGAAAAAAATCTTTTCGCTTGTCCTTGTTCTGGCTCTGACGCTGGCGCTGGGTATCCCGGCGCTGGCGGCGGAAGCCGATGAGACGGCGGTGCCGGAGATCACTCTCTCGGCAGACGCGGAGAAGGTCCCGGCCGGAAAAACGGTCACGCTGACGCTCTCTCTCACCGGCGAACTGAAGGACATCAACAGCTTTGAGTATTACATCCGCTATGATCCCGCGGTCGTTGAGCTGGCCGAAAGCAAGGCGGGCGCGGCGAGCGATCTCACGAAGATCGGCACGCCCCCCGAGGCGAACTACAAGACCGGCGAGGAGGACACCTCCAGGGCCGTCACGGTCAGCGCCGTGAAGCTCGCGGATACCGGCGTGTTCTCCATGACCGGGGGCACGGTCGCTGAACTGACGTTCACCGTGAAGGCCGACGCTGCAACCGGCGCTTCCGCCGGGTTCACGCTCGAAAAGGTCGCCGTGTGCGATAAGACGTTCGTGAATGACGCCGTGAAGGTGCAGACCGGCGCTGCGCCCAAAGTCACCGTCGGCAGTGCGGTAGTGCTGGGCGACGTGAACGGCGACGGCAAGGTGAACAACGTGGACGCGGCGCTGGTTTACGCTTACCACAACAAGAAGCTCACTCTGACCGAGGATCAGCTTGCCGCGGCTGACGTGAACGGCGACGGCAAGGTGAACAATGTGGACGCGGCGCTGATCTATGCCTATCACAACAAGAAGCTCACGAAGTTTTCTGCTGCGTAAGGAAGGAGAGATAACATGAAGAAAACATTATCCATTCTGCTTGCCGTAGTGCTGCTGCTGAGTCTCTCGGTAAATGCACTGGCCGCAGAAATGACCCCGACGGCGAACAAAAACACTTTGTCCGCCGGGGAGGAAGTCGTCGTAACGATCTCGCTCAACGAGGACATCAAAGACATCGTAACGATGAACTATAAGCTGTACTTTGACAATTCGGTGTTTGAGCTGACCAAAACCGAGCAGGTCAATCCAAGCATCAATGTTGCAGCACGCGAAGATACGGACAAAGACGGCACGTTCTATAACATCAGCTGCATGGACGTACTCTCCGAGGGCATCACCATTGCCAGGGGCGATCTTTGCCGGCTGACGTTCAGGGCAAAGACCGACCTGACGGAAAACAAGGAGAGCAGCTTCCGCCTGGTGTTCGATAACGCCATGGACAACAAGTTCGACTCCAACATCGTCCACACTGCCGGTGAAGCGGCGAAGGTGAGCGTGTCCCCGGCTGGCGAAGAGCTGACGCTCTACGGTCGCATCTACGGCAAGAGTGTCAACAGTGCGTTTGCGGACCTGACCGGCAGCGCCGGCAGCAACGGCGTGGAATACGTGTGCAAAAACATTGAAAAGAAGACCGGTCTTGACGTTATCAAGGGCGTCCTGGAAGCCAGCGGCTACACCTATGTTGCCACGGAGACCGCCATCACCAGCATTACCGACCCCAGCGGCGTGACGCTCGCCAACGGCGACGCGGCCTACGGCCCGAAATCCGCCTGGGTCGCCACGATCAACGGTGAAAAGCCGACGACGACGCTTGCCGGTTACGTCGTGGATAACGAATCCACCGGCTTTGACGGCGACGAGTTTGTTCTGACGTTCACTGAGTGCCCGGGCAGCACGGACGGCAAGCACAACTTTAAAAACGGCGTTTGCAGCGTGTGCGGCATGAAGAAGGAAACGGGCTCCTACACTCTCACGCTGCCCGCCGATAAGACCGTGAACGCGGGCGAGGCCGTGGCCGTCCCCGTGACGCTCGGCCACACGGGAGACGAGACCACGTTCCACGCGGCGGACATGGTTTTCACCTACGATGCCGGTAAACTGGAGTACACCGGCATCAGCGACACGACAAACTACATCGTAGACGCGGCCACGGCCGGCACGATCCATGTGCAGGCCTACGGCGAGGCGAAAAACCTCGGCGAGGCGTTCACGCTGAACTTCAAGGTCAAGACCACGGCGACGGGCGCCGCGACGGTGGCTGTGACGAGCGCGAAGATCGACAAGTCGGCGAACGCCGTTGCGAAGGACGCGCCGGAAGCGCAGCTTCTGGATGCGGAAACGGTGCTCACGATCAAGGCGACGCACAGCGTCACTCTGCCCAACATCTTTGAGGGCAAAACGACCGTGGAGGACGGCGCGGACTACACCTTCTTCAAGACGGATAAGGACGAGAGCCACTACGAATACACCGACGTCAAGGCGACGGTGGACGGCAAGGATGTTGAAGTTGTCGATAACCGCGACGGCACCTATACCGTCAAGAACGTCACCGGCGATCTCACCGTGACCGGTAAGAGAACGGCGAAGAAGTACCCGATCACCGTGGACGGCAACGCCAAGAGCTGTATTAGCGTTGCGGATGACGTTCCTTACGGTGAGGATTATGGTTTTATGGCGGACAACCTTGAAACGGACAAATACGATTACACGCTGACGATGACGATCAACGGGAAACCGTATACGCCGGAATTTGAAGATCTCTCTGAATTTACAAACTCTTATTTGTATACCATTAAGGGCGACGCTATCACCGGCAACATCCACATCACCTTCACGCAGACGAAAAAGGGCGTGGCGGAGACGACTACGGTCAACTTCACCGGCAGCGGCGCGGCGGACGTCACCGGCGGCAACCCGCAGACCGCGACGACCGGCGCGGACTTCACGTTCACCGTGAACGAGGACGCGAAGTACAACTACACTGTGAAGCTCGGCAATGAGGTGCTCACCGGCACGAATGGCAGCTACACGATCCCCGGCACCAAGGTCGTCTCCGGTACGATCACCGTGACGGTCGAAAAGACGGTCAGCACGCA
>ERZ1673738.3706-NODE-3706-length-16543-cov-5.290332_pt1 | contig 16543 bp, 14 predicted proteins | sample MGYA00580198_ERZ1673738 | MGnify/ENA primary metagenome ERZ1673738 (study PRJEB41218, sample SAMN15661784) | gut metagenome | host: Homo sapiens | place: Canada: London | collected 2015-08-20/2019-03-30 | study: EMG produced TPA metagenomics assembly of... | reverse complement strand
TTTTTCTTTTTCAACAATCCCTTCCTTCTTTTTCCGAACCTTAACAAATCTTTAGGTTTCCTCAAGGTCCCCGCAAGAGAAAAGAGGTACGATAGATGCAAAGGACGGGGAATAACGGACAGCCTGCTCCCCCGCCCGGAAAAACATCACAGAAACAGCGTTCGGAAAAGGAGGCGGGGCGATGGGAACCATCAGTCCGCGTGACAGACCTATCATTGAGGTGCGCAATCTGCGCAAGGAGTATCCGCTCGGAAGCGAGACGGTTGTCGCACTGGGAAACATCAATCTGCAGATCATGCGCGGGGAGATCTGCTGTATCTTCGGCACCTCCGGTTCCGGAAAAAGCACGCTGCTCAACCAGCTCGCCGGCATGGAAAAACCGACCCGCGGCGAAGTACGGATCGGAGGCGCGTGCGTCTCCCGCATGAACGAGAATGAGCTGGCGGCCTTCCGACAAAACCATCTGGGCTTCGTGTTTCAGGCATACAATCTTCTGCCGTACCTGACCATCACGGAAAACGTGGCGATGCCGCTGATGTTCCGCGGCGTACTGCGGGCCAAAAGGGAAAAAATGGCCCGGCAGCTTCTGTGCCGCGTGGGTCTCGCCCACCGCCTCGATCACTTTCCCGGTCAGACATCCGGCGGCCAACAGCAGCGCGCCGGCATTGCCCGCGCCTTTATCGCACGCCCCGACGTCGTCTTCGCTGACGAGCCGACAGGCAATCTCGACTCCAAAACGACCGTGGAGATCATGGAAATGATCTGCGGCTTTGCGCGAACCTATCACCAGACCATCGTACTCGTCACACACGACCCCGAGATGGCGTCATACGCCGACCGTGTCGTTCACCTGATTGACGGCGCGATTGTCGGAGATGAAATTCAGAAAAGGAGGTAACGCCGATGCGTCCTGTCATCTTCAAAAAGGCCGCGGCCCTTGTACTCGCTGCCGCTCTTCTGTTCTCCCTGTGCCTCCCCGTTTTCGCTGATTCCCCGGAATCGGGAGAGGGTTCCTTCTTTGCTACCGGCTACACAATCTCCAAGGGCCGTCTCACACGCGGCGCGGCCACGGACATCACCGTTTTCGTCAAGAACGTCTCCCTCACCGCGGACACGTTCCAGCCGTCCAACTACGATTTCAGCAAACTGATCGACAGCTTTTCCGGCGGCAGTGTCTCCGTGGAGAAAAAATCCACTGGCTCCGACCCTCTTGAACTGCGCGTACGCTTCTCCAAGCTCAAATATTCCGGCACGGGTCAGGCCCTGCGCTTTCAGATTACCCCCAGGGACAGCGGCGTTCCGCAGCTCATCGAATTAACGATCGCGGAAGCAGGCATAACCGAGGACAAGCCGAAGACGGACAACGATTCCCCCGCGGCTGAGCCGATGGTACTGATCTCCTGCAGCGAACAGAAGGAGCCTCTTGCCCCCGGCGGGGAAACAGAGCTGACCGTCTCCTTCCGCAACCTGAGCGATCTCGAGCTGCGTTCCCCGGTCGTTACCTTCACCCCCTCGGATTCCCTGACCATCCCCGGCGGTTCGTATTCCTTCCTCCTCGACGCCATCAGGGGCAAGCAGACCGGCTCCGTCAAAGTCAAAATCCGGGCTCTTGCGTCCGTCTCGTCTCCAAACCAGTCCCTCCAGGCCGATCTCAAATTCACCTACTTCAACAATGTCGCGGACGCGCAGGCGAGCGTCTCAGAAAAGTTACCCGTGGCGGCCGCCGTATCCGGCAGCACAGCTCCGCCTGTCGTGCTTGCGTCGCGCTCCGAGCTCAAAAAGCCAATCGCTGCAGGCGAAACGGCGGAACTCACCGTAACCTTCCGCAACATGGGAAGCACCAAACTTCTCTCCCCGCTGGCCTCGTTCACCCCATCCGAGTCTCTGCTGATCGAGAGCAGCACGGGCAGCACCCTCCTTCCCGACCTGGAGCCGGGCAAGAGTGCCTCCGTAACGCTCAAGCTCCGGGCGCTCCCGGAAATTTCCTCCGCCAACCAGTCGATCCAGACGGAGCTCAAATACTCCTATGACGCTTCCGGCACGATGACGCAGGGCGACTCCTCCGACCGTCTGACGATCCCCGCCGCAGCGGCCTCGTCCGCCGCGGGAAAAGAGAGCACGGAAGCCCCGGTGCCGCATGTGGTCGTCTCCGACTTTTCCTTCGGCGGGGAGAGCGTCGACGCCGGAAGTGATTTTGAGCTTCGCTTCCGCTTTGAGAACACGGGAAAGCTCCCCATCGAGAACGTCCTCATGACGGTCGACGGCGGAGAAAACTTCACCATCTCCGGTGGAACCAGCAGCTTTTTCTACACTTCCCTTGCCGCCGGAGCCAAACAGGAGCAGACGCTTCCCCTGCAGGCTCTGCCGGGCGCAAAAAGCGGTGCGCAGAGTGTTTCTCTTTCCTTCAAATACGAATACGTCGATGCGGGAAAACGGGCTTCGGCAAGCGAAGACGTCCGGCTTTCCATGCCCGTTGTGCAGCCGGACCGCCTCGAGATCAGCGAGCCGAAGCCGCCTGAGTCCCTGTCCGTAGGCGAGGAAGCCGTTTTGACGCTCCCGTACGTCAACAAAGGAAAGGGAGAGATCGCCAACGTGGAAGCTACGGTGGAGGGCGAGGGCGTCGAGACGCCGTCCAAAACGCAATATGTGGGCAACATCGGCGCGGGCGCGAGCGGCAGCATCGGTTTTGTGTTTACGCCGCAGGAGGCGGGTGTGCTCCCGCTGGTCATCAAAGTGACGTACGAGGACGCAAACGAAAAAGTGCAGACAAAGGAATTTCCCGTGGAGCTGATCGCGGAGGATCCCTCCATCGACGCCATGCTTGACGACGAATTTCCGCAGGAAGAACCGGAGGAAAACAGCTTTCCGTGGCTTCCCGTTCTCGGCGGTACAGGCGCGGCGGTTTTCCTTGCGGCAGCGGCCGCCATCCTGATCCGCCGCAAAAGGAGCAAGCCGCAGGAAACGGACGCTGCATGGAGCGAATGGGAAGACCCGGAATCCGAACCGGAGGATCCCGGGAAGACGGAGGAATGAGGTATGAACCGAAACGATCTGGTCCGCACCTGTGTGCAGAATCTTCTGCGGCGAAAGTCGCGCACCATGCTGACTGTGCTCGGCGTTGTCATCGGCTGCTGCTCCATCGTGGTGATGGCGTCCATCGGCTTCGGTATGCGGGAGTCCCAGGAACGTCTGCTGTCGCAAATGGGAGATCTGACCATCATTACCGTCACGCCGCCGCAGAAGGGACGCGGGAAACAGCAGCTCGACGACACGCTTATTGCAAAGCTCCGATCCATGCGCGGCGTACAGGCGGTTACCCCCAAGCAGGAGCTTGACGGAGTGTCCGTTTCCCTGCAGACCGGAGCGAACGGGCGTTTTCGGACAGACTGGGCCACCGTTGCCGGATATGACACGTCACAGCTCGAGGCCATGGGCTACCGGCTCAAGGAAGGGCGCTGGCCCAAGCAGAAGGGCGAAATACTCGTGGGACAATACTTTGCCTACGCCTTCCGAGATACTTTGCGCCCGGAAGGATCCGACACCATCGATCGGTGGAGCGGGGAGCCGGACGAAGACGGGAACTATTCCAATCCTCCCGATCCGTACTTTTCCCCGCTTTCCCAATCCGTCACCCTGACTGCGGAGACAGAAACCCAAAGCTTTCCTTTTACGTACAAGGTGGTCGGCGTTTTGAAGGAGGACAGCTCCAAAGGCTACGAAACAACGGAGGGCATCCTGATGACGCTTTCCGATTTACAGGACATCCTTTCCAAAACACAGAAGCCGGGGGCAAAAAAGCAAGGCTACGGCTCTCTCCTGGTCAAGACGGATGAGCTTTCCCTCGTTGCCCCGATAGAAAAAGAGATTAAGACGCTCGGCTTTCCCACCGACTCCATGGAGAGCATCCGCAAACCGATGGAGGAGGAAGCACGGCAAAAACAGCTTATGCTCGCGGGACTTGGCGCCGTTGCCCTCGTCGTCGCGGCGCTCGGCATCGCCAATACGATGATGACGTCCATCTCCGAGCGGACACGCGAGATTGGCATTATGAAATCGCTCGGCTGCTACGTATACGACGTCCGAAAACTGTTTCTCCTCGAGGCCGCCGTCATCGGTTTCGTCGGAGGGCTGACCGGATGCTTCATCAGTTTTCTCGTTTCCACGTCAATTAACTTTTTCTCTCTCGGGCCTCCCGCTGTGGAAAACCTTCTTCCCGCTATCGTGGGCGGAGAAAGCATTTCGCGTGTTTCCGTCATTCCCCTCTGGCTGTACGGCTTTTCCATCTTGTTTTCCGTCCTGATCGGCGTTGGTTCCGGATTCTACCCGGCCAACAAGGCTGTGCGTATTCCGGCTCTCGAGGCCATTCGCTGAATCTTCTGCCTCTCACATCTTCTGCCTCTCACAAAGGAGCGCCCTCCGCCCGTCCCGGAAGACGCTCCTTTTTTCTTGGAACACAGGGGCGGCAATCGTGCAAATTATCTCGCAAAAGCCCACTTTCTTACCCAAAAAAGAGAAATTTATCCTTGGAGCTTTTAATTAAGTTGCACAATCCCAAAAAAGGCATTATAATATTGGGTAGATTACACAGAGAAGTTCTGCGTCCAAAATACTTGACAGAAAGGTGTGCGCCAAGGTACAGACCCCGAACGCAACAGGAGGTCTATCTATGAATTCCACCCACTACATCATGCCTCCCACTGACGGCTCGGCTGTCGAAGAATCCAACGCCAGACTGCTGTATATCAGCTGCGCCCAGTTCAGCCAGGAATGGAACTCCACGCTCCACACCCATTCCTGCGCCGAGCTGTTCTTTGTGACCGGCGGAAGAGGGCGCTTTCAGCTGCAGGAGGACAGTTTTCCCGTATCTGTCGGCGATTTGCTCGTGGTAAACGCGACGGTACCGCATACGGAGCTGAGCCAGGCAGGCTCTCCGATGGAATACACGGTTCTCGGCGTGGACGGTCTGGAAATTCTCGCCGACACAGAGAGCTTTGCAAAGCTGCATCTCGACTCCGGCTGGGAGGAAATCATGTGGTGCCTGCGCCTGATTACCCAGGAGGCCCGCGGCGGACAGACCGGGTATCAGACGGTCTGCAATCATCTGCTGCACGTGATTCTGCTGCGTCTGCTGCGGCGGGACGGTCTTTCCCTTGCCTCGGATACGCCGGAGCGCAAAATCAGCAAGGAGTGCAGCCTGGTACGGCGGTACATCGACAACCATTTCAAGGAAAATCTCACGCTTGATCAGCTTGCGGATGTGGCCCACATGAATAAATATTACTTGGTCCACGCATTCCGGAGAGAATACAACGTCTCGCCGATCAGCTACCTCATCGCGCGGAGTACACAGGAAAGCCGTTTCCTTCTCTCCAACACCGATCATACACTCTCCCAAATCGCGCAAATTCTCGGGTTCTCGTCTCCGAGCTACTTCTCGCAGAGCTTCCGGCGCATGGAAGGCATCAGCCCTCTTGAGTACCGCAAAAGCTTCCGGCGCGTCGGCGAGCGGGAAAAGTCCGACAAGTAAAGGAGGCCCCGCATGGCGTATACTCCGCTGCACCCGCAAAAGCCTCTTTCCGTCGAGGCCCTCTATACCGTGCATTACTTTGAATATTCCGGCAGCTACGCTTTTCCGGGCGAAACCCATGATTTCTGGGAATTTCTCTATGTGGACAAAGGAATTCTGCGCGTCACGGCGGGGGAACGCACCTGGGAACTTTCCACCGGGCAGATGATCTTTCATCAGCCCGGCGAGTTTCATGCGCTCTCCGCGCTCGGCGTCGCCCCCGATCTCGTGGTGGTAAGCTTTGCGTGCCAAAGTCCGTGCATGGATTTCTTTCGGAACCTCATCACACATGCGGGAGCGGAAGAACGCGCTCTGCTTGCCCGCATCATCGAGGAAAGCCGGGCCGCCTTTTCGACGCCTCTGAATTCTCCTTATACGACTCTGATGGAGCGAAGGACGGAACAGCCCTTCGGCAGCGAACAGCTGATCTGTGCCGCGCTCGAGGAGCTGCTGATCCGTCTGATCCGCCATGGCAATCATCCTGCCGTCAAGCCGCTGCCCACCGGCTCCCAGGATGAAACCATCGCGCGGGTAACAGCTTATCTGAAACAGCATGTGGAAAACACTCTGACGATGGAACAAATCTGCCGTGACAATCTGATCGGCCGCAGCCAGCTGCAGAAGCTTTTCCACGCGCAGACGGGCGGCGGCGTCATGGAATATTTCAGCCGTCTGAAAATTCAGGCGGCCCGCCGTCTGATCCGGGAAGGGAGACTGAATTTCACACAGATTGCCTCTCGTCTCGGCTATCAGTCCATCCATTATTTTTCCCGGCGTTTTCACCTGATTACCGGTATGACGCCGAGCGAATATGCGCACAGTGTAAAAATGCTCGCGGAGCTGCCGGGAACGTCTGTGGACGATCGTACAAACAATGGATAAGATTGTCTATTTCCTTTCCGGCGCATTCGGGCTACAATGAAAGCAGAAAGAAGGGAACGCGGCAAAGCGTTCCGGGGAGTCAAGTTCAACATTTTGATTGGAGAGGATGGTTTTCATGAGCAAACCGGTTCTTGTTGTGATGGCCGCGGGCATGGGAAGCCGCTACGGAGGACTGAAGCAGATTGACCCTGTGGGAAACCACAACCAGCTCATCATTGACTACTCGATTTACGATGCGCGCCGCGCCGGATTCGAGACAGTCGTCTTCGTCATCAAGCATGAGATCGAGGAAACCTTCAAGAGCGCCATCGGCGACAGGCTGTCGAAGATCATCCATGTCGAGTACGCCTATCAGGAGCTCGCTGACCTTCCGGCAGGCTATTCCATCCCCGAAGGCCGCGTCAAGCCCTGGGGCACGGCGCATGCCATTCTGGCCGCCCGCAAGGTCGTTGACGGTCCGTTCGCCGTCATCAACGCCGACGACTACTACGGCCCGGATGCTTTCCGCACCATCTATCAGTACCTGGAGGAGCACCCCGACCAGCCGGATTGCTATGAGTTTGCGATGGTCGCGTATCTTCTGGGCAACACGGTCACGGAGAACGGCCACGTCGCCCGCGGTGTGTGCGAGGAGGACGAAAACGGCTATCTCGTACGCGTCACCGAGCGCACCCGCATTGAGAAGGACGGCGAAAACGCCCGCTTCACCGAGGACGACGGCAAAACCTGGACGGAGCTTCCCGGCAGTACCATTGTTTCGATGAACCTGTGGGGCTTCACCCGCAGCTTTATCGACGAGGCGGAAAAGCGCTTCCCCGCTTTCCTGGATAAGGCGGTTGTCGAAAATCCGCTCAAGGGCGAATATTTCCTGCCGAGTGTCGTGACGCAGCTGCTCGAAGAAAATAAAGCGCGCGTCAAGGTGCTGCGCAGCACGGACAAATGGTACGGCGTAACATACCGCGACGATAAACCGGTCGTCGTCAAGGCGATCGCCGATATGACCGCGAGCGGGCTGTACCCCGACAAGCTTTGGGAGGATTGAAAAGAAATGGGACAGGCGGAACAATATCTCCAGGACGCGCTCAGCGCGTTTGATTTCGGCGGAGAAGTTGTCGGCGCCGTGCGGTATGGCATGGGCCACATCAACGACACCTTCTGCGTCCATACCCAGCCCGGCGAGGATCCCTGCCGCCGTTTTATCCTGCAGCGGATCAGTTCCGGCGCGTTTCATCATCCGGATCAGCTCATGGCCAACATCGTGGGCGTGACTTCCTTCCTGAGCAAGGAAATTGCCGCTGCAGGCGGCGACCCGGCCCGCGAGACGATGCAGGTCATTCAGACGAAGGACGGCAAGAGCTTCTACTCGGACGCGGAAGGCAGCGCATGGCGTGTGTACCCCTTCATTGAGGATACCGTCTGTCTGCAGACCGCTGAAACGCCCGAGCTTTTTGAGGCTTCCGCCTTTGCCTTCGGCAACTTCCAGCGCATGCTCAAGGATTATCCAGCCGACACGCTGTATGAGACGATTCCCCACTTCCATGACACGGAGGATCGCCTCAGAAAGCTCAAAGCGGCGGTGGCCGCCGACGCTATGGGCCGCGTAAAGGACGTACAGCCCGAGCTCGATTTTGTCGCCGCCCGCGAGGCCGACTGTTCCGTCGCTCTGCAGGCCCTGCGCGACGGGAAGCTCCCCCTGCGCGTCACCCACAACGATACGAAACTCAACAATGTCCTGATTGATCGCGCCACCGGCAAGGGGGTTTGCGTCATTGATCTCGACACCGTCATGCCGGGGCTTTCGATCAACGATTTCGGCGACTCGATCCGTTTCGGCGCGAACCACAGCGCGGAGGATGAGCGCGATCTCTCGAAGGTCAACTTCGACATCTCCCTCTTTGACGTCTACACGAGGGGCTACCTCGAGGGCGCGGCCGGCGCGCTGACCGACGCGGAGCTTGATTATCTGCCCTGGGGCGCGAAGCTCATGACGCTTGAGTGCGGCATCCGCTTCCTGACCGACTATCTTGAGGGCGATCACTACTTCCGCACGCACCGCGAGGGCCAGAATCTCGACCGCTGCCGTACCCAGTTGAAGCTCGTCTCTGACATGGAGCAGCAGTGGGACGATATGAAGGCGGTTGTAGACAAGTACAGAGCATAAACCGCTTGCCCTCATCCGGCAAAATGGAATGGCCGCGGCATGAACATGCCACAGCAAGCTGCATAAAAGAACAGAAGTCCACAAAAAAACCGGTCTCAAGAGGAGCGATTCCTGCTTCCTTTTGAGGCCGGGTTTTTTAATATATTCTTGTTTGGCGCAGCTGTTTTGCAGTCCCGCGCGAGCCTGCCGAAAAGAGGTGAGGGCCTGTGAAATCGCAGGGGGGAAAAACCAAACGGCTGGGTGCTGAAAAGTACGGGGGCGCCGTCAGGCTGCGCTGTTGAAGCGGGGCTTCACGCCGGTCCGGCGAGGCAAAGCCTCTTCCTTATCGAAGGAAGGTTTTATAATCCTCATAGTTTGCCGCGAGAAGACGGGGCGTATCAAGGCCGTAAGGGCAATGATTGGCACAGTGGTTGCAGTGAATGCAATTTTCCACCCGCTTCATCTTTTCCTGTGACTCCTCCGACAGGAGATTCTCCGTCGGGGAACGGCGAAGAAGCAGAGCCATGCGCGCCGCGGTGGGGATATCGATCCCGGCGGGACAGGGCAGGCAATAACCGCAGCCGCGGCAGAAGTCGCCTGCGAGCTCCTTTCTGTCGCGTTCAATCACAGCTGCAAGCTCCGGCGTCAGGACCGGGGGATTTTCAATGTAGGAGAGGAACTCGCTGAGCTCGCTCTCGCGCTGCACGCCCCAAATCGGCAGCACATTCTCATACTGCGCAAGGGCGGCGTACGCTGCGGCGGAGTTCGTGATAAGGCCGCCTGAGAGCGCCTTCATCGCCACAAAACCGACGTTCTTCTCCGCGCACAAGTGCACAAGCTCCACATCCTTCGCGTCCGCGAGATAGCTGAACGGGAACTGCAGCACGTCGTAGAGGCCGGACTCAACCGCCTCGCGTGCAACGGGCAGGCGGTGATTCGTCAGACCGATGAACCGGATTTTCCCCTGCCGTTTTGCCTCGAGCATCGCCTCGTAAAGGCCGGTGCCGTCTCCCGGCTTCGGGCAGAAAGAGGGATTGTGAAACTGATACACATCAATATAGTCCGTGTGCATCAGACGCAGGCTCGTCTCGAGATCCTTCCAGAACCCCTCCGCCGTCTGAGACGGCGTTTTTGTCGCAATGTACAGCTTTTGGCGCAGTCCGTTCCCGAAGGCCGCGCCAATCTTTTCCTCGCTGTCAGTATAGCTGCGGGCTGTATCGAAATAGCGGATTCCGCCTTCGTAGGCTTTTTGCAGCAGGGAAGCGGCGGCGTCAAGCGCGATACGCTGAATCGGCAGAGCGCCGAACCCGTTTTTTTCCACTTCAATGCCTGTTCTTCCCAGTAAAACGGTTGCCATAGTCATCTCTTCCCTTTTCCCGCCCTTTTCAGGCGATTGATATACAAGCGTTCCGGAGAAAGAAGCGGGCTCTCACCGCCCGTCTTCCTCCCGGTCCGCCGTTTCACTTCCGAAAGCCATGCTTCGGAAACGGTTTCCCCCATAGAAAAAAGGGGGGGAAAATTAAAGTCAGCTCTCCCTCGCGCGCTGCCGGCGGCGGAAGGAAAGATATTCTTCCAGAATCACGACAGCAGCCACCGCGTCCACAACCGCCTTTCGCTTTTTGCCGCGCGTGTTCGTGTCGTTGAGATAGCCGTGCGCCGTCACCGTGGTCAGGCGCTCGTCGCGCAGGACGACCGGCAAACCGGTCAGCTCCCCGAGCACGGCGGCAAACTCCCGCGCGCCCTGCGCGCTCTCGCCTTCGCTGCCGTCCATATTCCGCGGCAAACCGACAACGAGCTCGCCGACAGCAAGCTCGCGGGCCTTTGCAGCCACCTCCTGCGCGAGCTTCTCACGGTTATACTGTGTGATGACGGCGACGGGGCTCGCAAGGATTTCCCCTTCGTCGCAGACAGCAAGACCGGTGCGGGCCTTGCCAAGATCGACTGCCAGTATTTTCATGCGTCCCACCAGTCCTGTTTAGCCATCGACGACGTCTCAGGCGTAAGATGCGACGCATCGTTGAGCTTTACGATGCGGGGCGTGTCGTCGTCCGCAAAATCGATCGTCGAAAAGCCTGTGTTGTCCGACCACGGCGTATCGCCGAGCCGATCGATCGTACCATAGAGAATCCGGCAGATTGCGTTGCGAATCGCGCTGCCGTGCGACACAACGCAGACCGTCTGCCCGCGGTGATCCCGCACCACGGCGAGCAGCCCTCTCCAGATCCGCTCATAAACCTCGCGCATGGTGTCGCCGTGCGGCGCTTCAAAGTTGGCCGGATCGTGATACCACTTGTCATTCTGCTCCGGAAAACGAACCGGCAGCTCGCTCCAGAGCGTTCCGTTGTAGTCGCCGCCATCAATCTCGATGAGATCATCGTATATTTCTACCGGCAGATGATGGAAGCGGTTGATTCCCTCCGCCGTGCGGCGAGCGCGCAGCAGCGGACTCGTCGCAATCGCGTCGAGCGGAACGTTGCGCAGGCGGATGCTGAGCAAATCCAGCTGTTTTTTTCCGTTCTCACTCACATCGCAGTCAATGTGGCCCTGAAAGATCCCCATGTCGTTGCCGACGGACTCGCCGTGGCGCACGAGAAGAATCCGCGTTTGTCTGCCGAAAAGACGGCGCAGCAGTGTCAATGCCTGCTCTTCGTCAAAGCCTCCGGGAACATTCGCATAGTTTTTAACGCCGGTCAAGCGGCTGCGAAGCGCGTCCATCTCCTCATTTGTCATTCGGATGGAGGCGCAGTCGGCAAGCTCGGAAAACACCTCGGAGAAACGCTGAAGCGGAACGCCGAGGAGGTCGAGCAGACGCTGTGCGTGCGTACAGCCGCGGTCAAGCGCAAGATAGAGCAGCGACGGGGCAAAAACGGCGCAGGCCCGCCCATGCGGAATCCCAAAGCGCTCCGTCAGCACATAGCCGAGCGGGTGCGGATAGGCAGTTCCGAGGGTATTGAGCACCAGACCGGCCGTGAGCGAATCCTCATAGAGCGATTCATGCATCGCCTCAGTAAGCGGCTCCCCCTCGTGCAGAGCTAAAAGCGCACGCCACAGCGAGGGCAGACAACCCTCTGCGAGCGACGCGGAAATCCGGTCACAGTGCGGCGAAAGATATCCCTCCATCGCGTGGCAGAAAGCGTCTAGACCGGTGGAGATCGTCTCCGCACGGCTCATCGTGAAGGTGTATTTCGGATCGCCGAAGGCAAAAGCTGCATAGAGATCGTCGCCCTTGATCGAACGTTTGCGGCCCGATGCATCCGTAAGCACGGAAACGGCGCTGACCTCGCTGCCCGTCCCGCTTGTCGTCCCCACAAGGACGATCGGCAGAGCGCGCTTGCGCGGGGCGGAGGAGTAAAGCGAAGCGCCGCTCATTCCGGGGTTCGCGGCGAGCACGGCCACTGCCTTCGCCGCATCCATCGGCGAACCTCCGCCGATCCCCACGACAAAATCCGCGCCAAAGCCGGCGCACGCCTGTGCGGCGCGCTCACAGTCTTCAAGGAGCGGGTTGGCTCCAATCTCATCAAACACGCGCCAGGCGATCCCCTGAGAGTCGAGAGCAGCCGTCACATCGGCGAGAGCGCCGCTTTTTCTGGCGGCGGCACGGCCCGTCACAAGCAGGCATCGCGCCCCCAGAGCGGCAAAACGCGCCGACTCGCGGCGCACCGCGTCCCGTCCGCAGAGCAGCCGGACGGGGAGATAAAAGTGATAATCCAAAGCGGTACGGCCTCCTTCGCTCACCAGGGCCGGATTCCGCCGGTCAGCTCCGTGACGGAGGAAAGTCCCTCCTCGTCCAGGAAGCGGTTCAGGCCCTCGAGGATCTTGACCGGCGCGTATGGATCGGTAAACAGGACGGTGCCGATCTGCAGTGCCGTCGCGCCGGCAAGCAGCATCTCCACCGCATCCTGCCAGGCCGCGATGCCGCCGAGGCCGACGACCGGGATCTTCACCCGCTGGGACGCCTGCCACACCATACGCACGGCAACCGGGAAAACAGCCGGGCCGCTCAGGCCGCCGGTGTTGTTGCGGATGATCGGGCGGCGCGTGCGAATATCAATGCGCATGCCCGTGAGCGTGTTAATCAGCGAGATCGCATCCGCGCCTGCCGCCTCCGCCGCCGCGGCGATCTCGCCGATATCGGAAACGTTCGGGGAAAGCTTGACCATCAGCGGCTTCTTACAGTGTTTGCGCACGGCCGCCGTAATGGAGCCGACGCCCTCGCAGGAGGTACCGAACTGGACGCCGCCCTGCTTGACGTTCGGGCAGGAAATGTTCATCTCAATCATATCGACGTCGGAATCCGAAAGCTTCTCCGCCATCGCGCAGTAATCCTCCGGCGTGTTGCCCGCGATATTCGCGATCACAGCCGTGCCCTGCTGCCGCAGCCACGGCAGATCCTTCTCGATGAAATGATCGACGCCGGGGTTCTGCAGGCCGACGGCGTTGAGCATGCCGGAAGGCGTCTCCGCAATGCGCGGAGGCGGGTTGCCCGGGCGCTCCTGAAGCGTGATGCCCTTACAGGAAATGCCGCCGAGCGTGGACAGAGGATAAAATTCCGCGTATTCGCGGCCAAATCCAAACGTCCCGGAGGCCGCGATCAGGGGATTGGCCAGCTCAACGCCGGCAACCGTTACTTTTAAATCCGCCATTTCCGCTCCTCCTCTCAGTCAAACGCGACGATCCGCGCATCAAAAACAGGACCGTCCTTGCACACATGACCGTGCCGCCAGCCGCCGTCCTCCGTTTTGAGCTTCACGGCACAGCCGAGGCACGCACCGATACCGCAGGCCATCCGCTGCTCAAGCGAAATCTGGCACTCGATGCCGCGCTTTTCGGCCTCGGCGGTCAGGGCACGGAGCATCGGGGTCGGGCCGCAGGCAAAAAGAACCTCGCAGTCGTCAGGCAGGCATTCGGTCACCAGGCCGTGATGTCCCGCGGAACCATCGTCCGTAGCGAGAATGACGCGGTTTCCGTTCTTCGTAAAGTCATCCTGTAAAATAACGGCGCTCTTGCTGCGGAAACCCGTCACAACCACAGCGTTCGCTCCGAAGGACTTCGCGGCCGCAAGAAGGGGAGGCACGCCGATACCGCCGCCGACAAAGCACGCCTTCCGCGCCGTATTACCGAGTTCAAAGCCATGTCCGAGCGGAGCAAGAATATCCCAGGAATCTCCCACACGGGTTTGAGAAAGAATGGCCGTCCCTTCCCCGCGGATCTGGAAGACAAAGCGCAGTTTGTCGCCCTCCGCGTCGCAGATCGAGATCGGGCGGCGCAGCGTCTTGCCGGGAACATAGATCTGCGCGAACTGGCCGGGCCGCGCCATACGGGCCAGCTCTCCCGCATCGACCCAGGCGCTGTAAATGTCCGCCGTAAGCTGTGCAAATTCTGTCACGCGGCACTGCCGCACATCATACTGCTTCACAGCGCGCCTCCCACTGGCAGGCGGATTTCGCCCACCTCGCTCATGATATCATCGCGCATGCGGACAGCCTCCGCGGCGGCGGCCTTCGCGTAATCCTCGGGCGCGGCGTTCGTCTTTTTCCACGCACAGAGAATGGAACGCGAGGCGTTCACAATCGCTCCGAGACCATTTTTGTCAAAGCCGGGAGCAACGTCCTTCGCGCCGCCTCCCTGTGCACCGTAACCGGGCACAAGGAAGAAGGTCGAGGGCATGGCCGCACGCAGCTCGCCGAGCTGTGCCGGATAGGTTGCGCCGACCACTGCGCCGACCCCGGAATAGCCATACTTGCCGGGAAGAGACTTGCCCCAATTCTCGCAGAAACGGCCCATCGTGCGGTAAATCGTCTCACCGTTCTCCAGCTTCTGATCCTGCAGCTCGCCGGAAGACGGATTGGAGGTCTTGACAAGGACAAAGATGCCGCGTCCCTGCTCGCCGCAAACCTTGAGCAGCGGATTGATGCCGTCGCTGCCGAGATAACCGTTCACCGTCAGGCTGTCCGCGCCGAACGGCTCGGCAAGCTCGTTTTCCACCGCCGTCAAACCAAGCCAGGCCGCGGCGTAGGATTCCATCGTCGCGCCAATGTCGTTGCGCTTGCCGTCGAGAATCACGTACATGCCCTTCTCGTGCGCATAGCGGATCGTCTCATACAGGGTACGAACACCCTGCCATCCGTACATCTCGTAGTAAGCAGCCTGCGGCTTGACAGCAGGCACAATGCCGCACAGGGCGTCGATCAGGCCCTTGTTGTAGGCGAGGATCGCCGCCGCGGCGCCCTCGAGCGTCCGGCCGTGCCTGGCATAAGCCTCTTCTCTGAGGTACTGCGGAATATAGTCGAGCTTTGGATCGAGACCCGCAACCGTGGGGTTCTGCAGGGCGGCAATCTTTTCGATCATCTTGTCAAGAGACATACAAAATACCCTCCATCATGGCGGGACGGCATGCCGTCCCTGTTTTGTTTTCTGTTCTATGGTTTCGCCCCTTCCGGGCGGAAATCGCGGGACAGATGCAAGTTTTACACACTCTCGCGCCAGACAAAGCGGCCGCGGCAAACAGTCGCCTTCACGCGGCCCGTAAGCTCCCGGCCCTTAAAGACAGCGTTGCGGCTTTTGCCGTGCAGGGCGTTCGGATCCACCGTCCAGACCTCGTCCGGGTCGAAAACAACGACGTCGGCAGGCGCTCCCTCGGCGAGCGTTCCGGCGTGCAGATGCAGCAGCCGGGCCGGGGATGTACTCATCAGGCGGATCAGCTCCGAAAGCGTGAGCAGACCCGGCTTCACAAGATACGTGATGCCCGCGGCCAGCGACGTCTCCATTCCGATGCTGCCGTTGGGAGCCTTCGCAAAGTCGGCCTTCTCCTGGACGGTATGCGGCGCATGATCGGTCGCGATGGCTTGCAGCGTGCCGTCGCGCAGCGCCTCAATCACCGTGAGGCGATCTTCCTCGGTACGGAGCGGCGGGCTCATCCGCTTGTCCGCGTCGCGGCCGCGCAGTTCCTCGTCCGTGAGAGCGAAATAATGCGGGGCCGTCTCGCCGGTCACCTGCACGCCGCGGCGGCGCGCGTCACGGATCATGGCCACACTTGTTTTGGTACTGACGTGGCAAATGTGCACCGGGACGCCGTAAGCGGCGGCCAGCGCAATCTCACGGGCAGTGCCGCAGTCCTCGGCTGCCGCCGGAACCCCCGGAACCCCGAGCTCCCGGCTGACGGCCCCCTCGTTCATCAGGCCGCCCGCCGAGAGAAAAAGATCCTCACAGTGGGAGACGACCGGCACGCCGAGACGGGCAGCCGTCTTGAGCGTCTCAGCCATCTTGCGGGAATCGACCACAGGACGGCCGTCGTTGCTGAAAGCAGAAGCGCCCGCGGCCCGCAGCGCTTCGAGATCACAAAGCTCTGCCGCGTCGCCGAGCCCCTTCGTAATGGCGGCGGCCACATAAACACGCGCATCGGCATGCTCCGCTTTCTCCAGAATATAGCGGACTGTCTCCGGCGTATCAACGGCGGGCTTTGTATTCGGCATGCACAAAAGACTCGTCACACCGCCCGCGGCAGCGGCACGGCAGCCGGTGAGAATATCCTCCTTGGCGGTAAAACCGGGATCGCGCAGGTGGACGTGCATGTCCACCAGTCCGGGGGCGGCGCACAGGCAGCCCTGACCGTCGATGACCTCCGAGTCGCGCATCTCAATCCGCTGCCCGACAGCGCGGATCACGCCCTCCTCCAAAAGGATATCGGCGACGGCTCCGTCCCGCTTGGAGGCGGGATCATAGACCTTGACGTTCTTCAGTAAAATATTGCTCACTGTTTCACAACCTTTCCTATGCGGCGCTTCCCCACACGGCCCAAGCCGCAGCCGGGCACCGGGAGACTGTCCTTTCATTATACAATAGGCGTACAGGATTGACAAGGCTTGGAGTGCGCTCCGGATCGGAAGAACACACCTCACAATACAAAGCGAAAAGCTTCACAGCCAGGCAAAAAAGAGCTGCTTTGTCAGAGCCAG
>ERZ1673738.3705-NODE-3705-length-16550-cov-16.045468_pt1 | contig 16550 bp, 15 predicted proteins | sample MGYA00580198_ERZ1673738 | MGnify/ENA primary metagenome ERZ1673738 (study PRJEB41218, sample SAMN15661784) | gut metagenome | host: Homo sapiens | place: Canada: London | collected 2015-08-20/2019-03-30 | study: EMG produced TPA metagenomics assembly of... | reverse complement strand
TTTTGGTTGACCCTCCGTTTCAAGATGATTCTCAGGCGCCGATGATCAGGCCCAGAATACCACCAAAGATGGCATCCAGCAGGATCATCACAACCGCTGCGATCGCGACGGTCACAAGCACGACGATGGTGTTGGTCTTGACGTCCTGCTTGGACGGCCAGACCACCTTCTTCAGCTCGCTCTTGGTATCGCGGAAGAACTTTGCGACCCGTGCGCAGAAGCCCTTGACAGCGGCTTTAGCTTTGGCCACAAAGCCCGGCTTTTTCTCGGTTTTGTCTGCCATTATGCTCCGCCTTTCTTTTACTTGGTTTCGCGATGAACGGTGTGCTTCTTGCAGAAACGGCAGTACTTCTTCATCTCGAGACGATCGGGGTTGTTCTTCTTGTTCTTCGTGGTGTTGTAGTTGCGCTGCTTGCACTCGGTGCAGGCCAGAGTGATTTTAACGGTCATTTGTTGACACCTCCATTATAACGGTTGTTTTGAACCTCCCTCGGGTGCGGGTGGCAGCTGTAAAAACAGGCGCACTTAATAACCCCGCAAAAGAGGTGATATCATTGTACCACGCGTTTTTCAATCCGTCAAGCAGAAAAAAGCGATTTTGAGAAACTTTTTTCGCAGCCGCTGTCTTTTTGTCCCAACGCAGCTTTTTTGCATTCTGCTTGCATCGCGGGCGTAGATATTGTATAATGAATCGAAACGGCATTTTACCGGTTTGAAGCCGCCCCTTTACCGGGGCTCTATAAATAGGAGTGAGATATCATGCAGTCTGCAAATAAAATGTGCGTGGCTCTGTTGTTTGGCGGTATGTCCAGCGAACATGAGGTCAGCTGTGTCTCTGTGGGCAACTTTGTCCGCAACATCGACCGCAGCAAATACGAGGTGCTCACCGTGGGCATCACCAAGGAGGGCCGCTGGCTCTATACCGAGGCCACGGCGGAACAGATGGCCGATGGCAGCTGGGAAGAGCTGCCCGGCAATATGCCCTGCGTGATCAGCCCGGACCGCGCCGACCACGGCATGATCCTGTTTACCCCGGACGGCCGGGTGGAGAAGATGCACCTTGACGTGGTGATCCCGGTGCTCCACGGCCTGTGGGGCGAGGACGGCACCGTGCAGGGCCTGCTGGAGCTGGCAGGCATCGCCTATGTGGGCTGCGGCGTGCTGGCAAGCTCTGTGTGCATGGACAAGGCTGTGGCCAACGCCCTGTTCGAGGCCAACGGTGTGCCCCACACCAAGTGGGTAGCCGCCAACCGCTGGGAGATCGAGAAGGATCTGGAGGGCGTTTGCGCCGGTGTGGAACAAAAGCTGGGCTGGCCGGTGTTCGTCAAGCCCGCCAACGCAGGCTCCAGTGTGGGCATCTCCAAGGTGTCCAGTCAGGAGGAGCTGAAGGCTGCCATCGCCCTTGCACTGGAAAACGACCGCAAGGTGGTATTTGAGGCCTTTGTGGACGGACAGGAGGTGGAGTGCGCCGTCATCGGTTCTGACCCCGCTGTTGCCACCCGTCCCGGTGAGATCCTTGCCGGTGCAGAGTTCTACACCTATGATGATAAGTACAAGAACGGCGTGAGCCAGACCGTCATCCCGGCACATCTGCCGGAGGCCAAGCTGGACGAGGTAAAGACCTACGCCGCCATGGCCTACACCGCACTGAACTGCGAGGGTCTGGCACGGTGCGATTTCTTTGTGGAAAAGAACACCGGCCGGGTGCTCATCAACGAGATCAACACCTTCCCCGGCTTTACCGCCATCAGCATGTACCCCAAGCTCATGGAGCACGAGGGTCTGCCGGTGCCGCAGCTCATCGACCGCCTGATCGCACTGGCGGTGGAAAGGACGGAAAAGCAGCATGGATAATCGCCCCATCGGTGTGTTCGACAGCGGTCTGGGCGGCCTGACCGGTGTGCGGGAGCTGCGCAAGCGCCTGCCCCATGAGGATATCATCTACTTCGGCGATACAGGCCGGGTGCCCTACGGCAGCCGCAGCCCGGAGACCATTCTGCAGTACGCCCGGCAGGATGTGGCCTTTCTGCTTTCCAAAAACGTCAAGTGCATCATGGCGGCCTGCGGTACGGTGTCCAGCACCTACCCGGCTGCGGAGGCAGCGCAGCTGCCGGTGCCCTACCTTGGCGTAGTGGATGCCGCCGCCCGGGAAGCAGCCTTTGTCACCCGCAACCGCCGCATCGGCGTCATTGGTACAGCCGCCACCATCCGCTCCCGCAGCTACGAAAAGCTGCTGCGGCAGCTGGTGCCCGGGGTGGAGATCACCGCCCGCGCCTGCCCGCTGTTTGTACCGCTGGTGGAGGCCGGGTATGTGGATCACAGCGAGGCCGGAAAGCAGCAGATCACGAAGCTGGTCATTGCCCAGTACCTGACCGAGGTGCGCGAAGCCGGGGTGGATACCCTGATTTTGGGCTGCACCCACTACCCGCTGCTGAAAAGCATGATCGGGGAGTTTATGGGCCCGGGTGTCACGCTGGTGGACCCCGCCATGACCGCCGCCCATCATCTGGAGCGGATGCTTGCCGAGCGCGGGCTGCGCGCCAGCCACGAGAACGGGCAGGCGCACTTTTACGTCAGCGATGTGCCGGACTGCTTTGTGCAGACGGCAGACCTGTTTCTGGGCGAGTACAAGGGCGGCCCGGTGGAACAGATCGCCATTGATAAATATTGATAAGGAAAAACAACGTGAGCAAGCCACTAAAGGAAGACTATATCATCCGCATCAAAAGCCGCATTGAGCAGCGGCTGGACGAACCGGCTGCGGAGGAAGAAAAAGAAGAATTTGTGGAGCTGATGACCCGGGGCAGCTTTGTGCTGAAGGGCGGCAGCTACTATGTGACCTACCGCGAGACCGAGACCACCGGCTACGAGGGCTGCACCACCACCCTGAAGATCGCCGCAGACGGCAGCCGGGTGGCGATGCTGCGGTTCGGCAAGGGCGGCGGGGCTGGTACCCAACTGCTGATTGAAAAAGGCCGCCGCAACCTGTGCCACTACGAGACCGGCTTCGGCTCTATGACCTTGGGCGTGACTGCGGACGAGATCGACTGTCAGCTGACCGAAAAGGGCGGCACCGCCCGGTTTGCCTACCTGCTGGATGCCGACAGCGCCGAGCTGGTGAGCCGCAACCGGCTGGAAGTTACCGTGACCCATGTGAATTGATGAAGTCCCCTGAGACTGTGAAAGGAATCCGACCCATGACTGATTTTGAAAAGACCTACCAGAACTACAACCCCCGGCAGGCTGCACTGGACGAGGCACGCGCTCTGCTGACCGCAGCCGCCAAGGCTGCCATGGCAGACGGCACCCTGCCCGAGGCAGAACTGCCCGCCTTTATCGTGGAGATCCCCGCCGACGTGAAAAACGGCGATATCGCCTCCAACCTCGCCATGGCCGGTGCACGCACTTGGCGCAAGGCTCCCAAGATGATCGCAGACGCCCTGCTGGCACACCTGCCCTCCCTTGAGAACAGCGTGTTCTCCAAGGTGGAGGTTGCCGGCCCCGGCTTCATCAACCTGTTCCTGTCCCAGAGCTTCTGGGCAGGTGTTGTGCTGGGTGCCTGCGCCAACAAGGAGTACGGCCGCACCGACCACGGCAAGGGCGCAAAGTACAATGTGGAGTTCGTTTCTGCCAACCCCACCGGCCCCATGCACATGGGCAACGCCCGCGGCGGCGCACTGGGCGACTGTCTGGCCGCTGTGCTGGACTGGTCCGGCTACGATGTAACCCGCGAGTTCTATATCAACGACGCCGGCAACCAGATCCAGAAGTTCGGCAAAAGTCTGGCGGTGCGCTACCTGCAGCAGTTCTGCGGTGAGGATGCCTATCCCCTGCCCAAGGAGTGCTATCAGGGCGGCGATATCAAGGTGCTGGCCGGTGAGTTCGCTGAGCTGAACGGTGACAAGTACGTTGCCGCCTGCTCCGGGCTGAGCGAGGAGGCTCTGTTTGAGAGCGAGGCCTTTGCCGCCCTGAAGGACGCACTGGTGGCCTACGCCCTGCCTAAGAACATTGCTGCCCTGAAGCGCGACCTCGGCAAGTACCGCATTGATTACGACGTCTGGTTCCACGAGAGCACCCTGCACGAGTCCGGCGCAGTGCTGGCTGTGGTGGACAAGCTGCTGGAGCTGGGTGCCTGCTACAAGGCCGAGGACGGTGCTATCATGTACCGCAGCGCCCAGTACGCTGCCAAGTACGGCACCGTGAACAAGAAAAAGACCGAGGACGGCACCGAGGAGGAAGCCAAGGACGAGGTGCTGGTCCGTGCCAACGGCATCCCCACCTACTTTGCCGCCGATATCGCCTACCACTACAACAAGCTGGCTACCCGCGGTTTTGCCAAGGCCATCGACGTGTGGGGCGCAGACCACCATGGCCATGTGGCCCGCATGAAGGGTGCGATGGATGCCATCGGCCTGCACGGCGAGGATCTGGACGTTGTATTGATGCAGATGGTCAACCTGATGCGGGACGGCCAGCCTGTCCGTATGTCCAAGCGCACCGGCAATGCCATCACCCTGACCGACCTGCTGGAGGAAGTGCCCATCGACAGCGCACGCTTCCTGTTCAATATGCACGACGCCGGCAGCGGCATCGACTTTGATCTGGATCAGGCCGTCAAGACCGACAACGACAACCCCGTGTACTATGTGCAGTACGCCCACGCCCGCATCTGCTCCATCCTGAAGAAGATGGAGAGCGAGGGTGTGCAGTTTGCCGGTGCGGAGCACATCGACGCCACCCTGCTTACCGAGCCTTCCGAGATGGATCTGATCCGGATGCTGGCTGCCTTCCCGCAGGAGATCGTGATGGCTGCCGAGAAATACGACCCCAGCCGCATCAACCGCTTTGTCATCGACCTTGCAAGCGCCTTCCATCGCTTCTACGGCAACTGCCGCATTCAGGGCGCAGACCCCGCCGTGCAGCAGGCACGTCTTGCCCTGTGCATCGGCGTGAAGAACGCCATCTTCAACGTGCTCACCATGTTCAAGATCAACGTGCCCGAGAAGATGTAACATAAAACCACAGGGGCTGTTGCACCAAACAATGTGCAGCAGCCCCTTTTTGATAAAACAGATACAAGGAGAACCCATGGAACCTTTGAAGATCGGCAATATCACCCTGCCCCACCGGGCGGTGTTCGGCCCTATGGCGGGCTTTACGGATGCCCCCTGCCGCCGCCTGATGGCGCAGCACGGCGCTGGCTTTACCGTCAGCGAGATGGTATCCAGCCGGGCGCTGGTGTACGGCGACCATAAGACCGTCAGCCTGCTGAAGGCAGCGCCCAACGGCGCACCCTACGGGGTGCAGATCTTCGGCGAGGTGCCGGAGATCATGGGCGAGGCCACCGCCGCCATTGAGCAGTATGAATTTGACTTTGTGGACATCAACATGGGCTGCCCTGCCCCCAAGATCGTTTCCGGCGGGGCGGGCAGCAAGCTGATGCTGGACCCCGACCGCTGCGGGCGTATCGTGGAGCAGGTGGTGGCGCACACCAAGCGCCCTGTTACCGTAAAGATGCGCAAGGGCTGGGACGCCGACCACATCACCGCCGTGGAATGCGCCAAGGCCTGCGAGCAGGCGGGCGCGGCACTGGTGGCGGTGCACGCCCGCACCCGGGAGCAGATGTACACCCCGGGCATCGACCCGGAGATCATCGCCCGGGTAAAGGATGCGGTAAAGGTGCCAGTGCTGGGCAACGGCGATATCCACTGCGCCGAGGATGCCCTGCGCATGGTGCGGGAGACAAACTGCGACGGCGTGATGATCGCCCGGGGCGCACTGGGCGACCCGTGGCTGTTTGAGCGGGTGAACGCCGCGCTGGAGGGTCTGCCCGCCCCCAAGGAGCCGAACCTGCAAGCGCGGATGAACGCGCTGCGCCGTCAGGTGGAGGAGATGGTAGAGCAGAAGGGCGAGTTTGTGGCTATGCCGCAGGCGCGCGCCCAAACCATGCACTACATGAAGGGGCTGAAGGGCGCTGCCGCCCTGCGCCGCTACTGCTGCACCCTGACCCATTTAGAGGACTTGGACGAGCTGATCGCCGCCGTGTTTGAAGAGCAGCGCAAAGCCGGGCTGGACCCTGACGATGTGCGGGAAGTACCGTTCCCGTAATTTGACCCGAAGCAGAGCAATGCCGGGCAGCCTGTGGGCTGTCCGGCATTGTATTTTTTTACAGCTTCGTCAGCTCGTCCAGATTCTGGGTATAGCATGGCAGGCAGTGCTCCAAAAACCAGTCGGCCTCCGGGCAGTGCATGGCCAGCAGCGCGGCGCGCTGCTGCGTGAGCGCGGCGTCAAATTCGTGGTTGCCGCTGCGCTGCTCCTCGGTGCATTTGATCAGCGCGCTTAGCCGGTCGGCGGCCTTGAGCAGCCGGTGCTCCTCTACGGTGAGTGCCGTGCCATCCATGCAGGGGGTCAGCTCTGCAGCCAGCTCTGCGGGCAGCAGAGCCGCCATGGAGCGCACGCTCTCGGTCTCCAGCGCCTTGTAGGCGTCCCGCAGCGCTGGGGAGTGGTACTTGACCGGCGTGGGCATATCCCCGGTGATAATCTCCGGCGCGTCGTGGTACAGCGCCGCCACTGCCACCACCTCGGGGCGGCAGGGTGTGCCGGTGTAGTGCTTGGCGATGAGACACAGCAGGTGCGCCAGCAGGGCGGTGTCACAGGTGTGCTCGCTGAGGGATTCCGCCCGGGTGGAGTGCATCAGGCTCCACCGGGTAATATACTTCATGCGCGCCAGCAGGGCGCTGAAGGGATACAGCATGGCAATACGCCTCCTTTTCTTCACCATACCCGCCCCGTGTGCGCTTGTCAAGCCCTTTTTTCTTGCGCGCCGCCGTGCTATACTACAAGGTGACATCAAATCCACTTCCGCGCCGGTGCGCGGAGAAAGAGGAACGCTATGGAAAAGTTCAAAAAACCACGGCTGCTCACCCCAAGGGGGCAGAGCCATAAAAAATTCTGGCAGGCGGTGGGGCTGTGCGCCCTGACGGCGGCCATCTTCTTTTTGCCGTTCTACATTCTTGACGGTGGCTTTTTCCACTATGCAGGCGATTTTAACAGCCAGCAGATCACCTTTTACCGGTATATGAACGGCTTCGTCAAGGGCGCAGGTTACCCGGACAGTGCCTTTGCCGGTGCGCCGCGCAATACCTTTTCGTGGGCGACCGACCTTGGCAGCGGGGTGATGAACGCCTACTCCTTCTACCTGTACGGCTCGCCGTTCTTCTGGCTGTCGGTGCTGCTGCCGCAGAGCTGGCTGCCCTATATGATGGTGCCGCTGCTGGTGCTCAAGTTCGGCGTGGCGGGCGGCGGCGCGTTTCTGTATCTGCGCCGCTACGTCAAAAACGAGAACTACGCGGTGCTGGGTGCCTGCCTGTATGCGCTTTCCGGCTTTGCGGTGTACAACGTGTTCTTCAACCACTTTGTGGATGTGGTGGCGCTGTTCCCCTATCTGCTCTGGGCGCTGGACGAGGCCATTTATGAAAACCGTCACGGCCTGTTCGCCTTCTGGGTGGCGGTGAACCTGCTGAACAACTACTTCTTCTTTGTGGGACAGGTCATTTTCCTGTGTATCTACTTTGTGTGCAAGCTGACCGCCAAGGACTTCCGGCTGACCGGGCGCAAGTTCGGGCATCTCTTGTGGGAGAGCGTGCTGGGCGTTGCCATAGGTTGTCTGCTGCTGTTCCCGGCAGTGCTTAGCCTGCTGCAGAACCCGCGCACCATTGACCTTTCCTCCGGCTGGGGCTTTTTGACCTACGCCAAGGTGCAGCAGTATCTGGCTATCCTGCTCAGCTGGATCTTGCCGCCGGACTCTCCTTACCTTACCTCGGTGTGGTCGGAAGGCGTGATCAAGTGGACGAGCATGACGGCCTACCTGCCCCTGTGCAGTCTGGCTGGTGCCATGGCCTACTGGCGCAGCCGCAAGGCCGACAGCAAAAAGCGCATCGTGGCAGTGTGCGCCGTGTGCGCGCTGGTGCCGGTGCTGAACAGCGCCTTCTACGCGCTCAACTCCAGCTACTATGCACGCTGGTACTATATGCCCACCCTTATCCTTGCCGCCATGACCGTGAACGCGCTGGAGGACCCGGATGTTGATCTGGACGCCCCCGCCCGGGGCATTGGCTGGATCATGCTGGCTACGCTGGTGTTTGCGGTGGTGCCCGTGCGGGACGATGCCACCGGGACATGGTCCTTCGGCGTGCTGAAGAACCCGGAACAGTTCTTTGTCGTGCTGGGCTTTGGTCTGCTGGGGCTTGCACTGTACCGCTACCTCTGCGGCATATGGCGGCAGAACAGCCGCTTTGCCCAGCGCATGACGGCGGCGGTGCTGGTGTTTGCCTGCGTGTTCAGCATGGTGCACATCGGCATTGGCAAGTTCGGCCAGTGGCACACCGACAGCGACCTTGTGGAACAGGATACCAACGCCCTGCAGCTGAAAAACGACCTGCCGGAGGGCGACTACCGCATCGACACCTACAAGATCCACGACAACATCGGGATGTGGCTGGATAAGAGCTGTCTGCAATACTTCGGCAGCACGGCGGCTCCCAGCATCCTCAGCTTTTACCCGGGGCTGGGGGTCAAGCGGGACGTGCGCAGCGAGCCGGAGATTGCAAACTACGCCCTGCGCGGCCTTTTGAGCGTGGAGTACCTCATTACCACCCCGGAAAAGCGCGAAAGCTTTGAGGACGAGGCAGACGCGGGCTGGACCTATCTTGCCGACGTGGACGGCTACACGCTGTACCACAACGATAACTACGTTCCCATGGGTTTTACCTACGACTACTATGTGACCAAGGATACCTATGAGGCCTCGGTCAAGACCCTGCGCTCCAATCTGCTGCTGCGGGCGCTGGTGCTGGAGGACGAGGACGTAAAGGCATACGGTCAGTACCTGACCGAGCTGCCGGACGCGATGCTGGACGACCTGCACTACGACAGCTACACGCAGGACTGCGCCGACCGCCGCGCCCACAGCTGCTCGGTGTTCCAGATGAACAACGCGGGCTTCCATGCCGAGATCACACTGGAAAAACAAAACCTCGTCTTTTTCTCTGTGCCCTACGATGACGGCTTTACCGCCTATGTCAACGGCGAAAAGGCCGATATCCTGCGTGTGGACGAGGGACTGATGGCAGTGCTCTGCCCGGCGGGCGCAAGCAGCATCGACTTTGTGTATCAGGCCGCCGGGCTTTCCGCAAGCCGGGTGGTGACCGCAGTGGCCATCCCGGTGTGGGTGGTGTACGTTGCCTACTTTGTGCGCCGCAAGCGCCGCAGCACCGGTGCCCCGGCAGAAGAATGACTTTGACCGGGCCAAAAAATAAAAATTTAAAAATCCCTCTTGACTTTACGAAGATAAAGTGTATAATGCAATCAAACCGATGAGGCGGAAGAGAACCTGCACAGCGCATCTGCAGTGAGCCCGGACAGTGCAAACGGGCGAAAGCGGGGCAGAGTTTCGTGGGCCGCCGAGGGCCGGGCAAACGGGCACAAACCCTAGTAGCTTTGGACGGAAGTCTCCGTTACAGGACAGGGGAGTGTTGGCTCTCCGTGAGAGGCTCTGCGTCTGGAAAGCAGGGCAAGCAAGGTGGCACCGCAGAATCGAATTTTACCGATCCTGTCCTTGTGGATAACACACAGGGACAGGGTCGTTTTTATTTTGGAAAGACCCGTCCCGCAAAGGGAGCGGGTCTTTTTTATGCCGCCCGCTCCGGGAAAGGAGTTAACCACTATGAAAACCATGAACATGATCTCCCGCCGCAGCTTCCTGAAGGCCGCCATGGCCGCTTCCGCCGTTTCCGCGCTGGCTCTGACCGGCTGCGGCGGCGCAGCGTCTTCCACCGCCGGCACCGCATCCGGTGCAGCCGCTTCCTCCGAGGCCGCTTCCAGCGCCGTGGCCGGTGAGACCTTCAAGGTGGGCATCGTCAACTATGTGGATCATGCTTCCCTCAACCAGATCGTGGCATCCGTGGAGAGTCGTCTGGACGAGCTGGGCAAGGAAAAGGGCGTCACCTTTGACTACGCTGATTACTACGCCAACGCGCAGGCCGACCAGAGCAACCTGAACCAGATCGGCGCCGACCTGGTGGCCGATGGCGTGGACGTGATCGTGGCTGTGGCCACCCCCACCGCCGCCACCATGCTGGCCGCTGTGGAAGATACCGAGATCCCGGTGGTGTACTCCGCCGTCACTGACCCCGCTGCTGCAGGCTTTGACGGCGGTGAGAACATGACCGGCACCTCCGACGCCCTGAACACCGCCGCCATCATGAACCTGATCGTGGCGGCAAACCCCGGCATTGATACCATCGGTCTGCTGTATGACCTGAGTCAGGATGCCTCCACGCAGGCCATCGCCGATGCCAAGGCTTTCTGCGACGAAAAGGGCATCCAGTACATTGAAAAGAACGGCACCACCACCGCCGAGGTGCAGATGGCTGCCGAGGCACTGGTGGCTGCCGGGGTCAAGGCCGTGTTCACCCCCACCGACAACACCATCATGACTGCTGAGCTGTCCATCTACGAGACCTTCACCGAGGCCGGCGTGATGCACTTCACCGGTGCCGACAGCTTTGCCCTGAACGGTGCCTTCGTGGGTTACGGCGTGGATTACGTCCAGCTGGGCGAGGCCACCGCCGACATGGTGGCCGAGATCCTGTGCGATGGCAAGAGTGCTGCCGAAATGCCCTACCAGACCTTTGACAACGGCATTGTGACCATCAACACCGAGACCGCCGCCGCCCTGGGCTTTGAGGGTGACAAGCTGGACGCCCTGAAGGAAGCCTTCAAACCCTACTGCACCGAGATCGTGGAAGTGACCACGGCGGAGAACTTCTCCTGAACCTCAATCGGAGGAAACCCTCTCCGTCAAAACCTGACGGTTTTGCCAGCTCTCCCGAAAGGGGGAGCTTTTGGCAGGTAAAGGAAAGGTTGAAGATCAGCACAAAAAAGCTCGCCCATCGGGAGAGCTGGACGCGAAGCGGCCTGAGAGGGTTTGCTTTATCATTACATTTCAAAGGAGCACACACATGCTGGCGAGTATCTTTTCGCTCAACGTCATCCAGACCGCGCTGGAGCTTGGCTGTATCTACGCTCTGGTGGCGCTGGCACTGTTTCTGAGCTATTCCATCCTGAACATCGCAGACCTGTCCACCGACGGCTGCTTTACCCTGGGCTGTGCGGTGGCCTGTCAGGTAGCACTGACCGGCCACCCCATTCTGGCCCTTGTGGCGGCCATGGCGGCGGGCGTGTGCTCCGGCTTTGTCACTGCGTTTTTGCAGACCCGCCTTGGTGTGGAAAGCATCATGGCCGGTATCATCGTCAACACCGGCCTGTACACCATCAATCTGGCGGTGATGGGCTTCTCCTCCACCATGTCACTGGTCAAAACCCCTACCATCTTCTCCATGGCAAAAACTTCGCTGGGCTTTCTGGGCAGCTGGTACAAGCTGGCGCTGGCGGCAGTTATCATTGCCATCGCCTGCGCGGCGATGCTGGGTTTTCTGGGCACGCGGCTGGGGCTTTCCATCCGCGCCACCGGCGATAACGCCGCCATGGTGCGGGCTTCCAGCATCAACCCCGCCTTTACCATCACGGTGGGTCTGTGCGTGTCCGGTGCGTTGTGTGCACTGTCCGGCGGGCTGCTGGCACAGTACCAGAAAAGCTGTGATATCAACGTGGGCACCGGCATGGTGACCATTGCACTGGCTTCCCTCATCATCGGCGAGACGCTGGTGGGCAAGCGCACCATGCTGCGCCGCATCCTTGGCGTGGTGTTCGGCAGCTGCCTGTACCGCTTTATCGTGGCCGTGGCGCTGCGGTTCAACGTGCCCGCCGCCGCCATGAAGCTGGTTTCTGCCATCATTGTGGCAGTGGCCATCTCCATGCCCGCCATCCGGGAGCACTTCGCCTTTGAAAAGCGGCGGCACGCTGCCCGTGCCCGCCGCACCGTGACCAACAGGGAGGGACAGTAACATGGAAATGCTGCAACTGAACGACCTGCACAAAACCTTTAACCCCGGCACCGTCAACGAAAAAGTGGCGCTGAATGGGGTGAGCCTGCAGATGGAAGCCGGAGATTTTGCCACCATCGTAGGCTCCAACGGCGCGGGCAAATCCACCCTGTTCAATGCCATCACCGGCGGCTTTATTGCCGATGAGGGCAGCATTCTGCTGGGCGGGCAGGACATCACCTTTGCGCCGGAGCACCAGCGCAGCAAGGTCATCGGACATCTGTTCCAGGACCCGCTCAAGGGCACCGCGCCCAACATGACCATTGAGGAAAATCTGGCGCTGGCCTACCTGCGGGCAGGCACCGCACCCAACGCCATCTTCTCCCGCATCTCCCGCAAGGATAAGGCGCTCTTCCGCGAAAAGCTTGCTTTGCTGGACATGGGGCTGGAGGATCGCATGAAGCAGCCGGTGGGGCTGCTCTCCGGCGGGCAGCGGCAGGCGCTTACCCTGCTCATGGCTACCCTTGTCACCCCGAAGCTGCTGCTGCTGGACGAGCACACCGCCGCGCTGGACCCCGCCACCGCCGAAAAGGTGCTGGCGCTGACCAAGAGCATCGTGGCCGAGAAAAAAATCACCTGCCTGATGGTGACCCACAATATGCATCAGGCGCTGGAGCTGGGCAACCGCACCCTGATGATGGACGCCGGGCGCATCGTGTTTGACGTAAAGGGCGCAGCGCGCAGCAAGATGACCGTGGACGATTTGCTGGAAAAGTTCCGCGAGAACGCGGGCAAAAATCTGGATAATGACCGCATCCTGCTGAGCAAGGTGGAGAAATAAAAAATTTTTACCAGAGGTGTCGTATGATAAAAATTGCGTTTTTTGATGTAGATGGAACCTTGCTCAAGCTGGGCAGCAAAGAGCCATCCCCCAAAACTGTGCAGGCTTTACAGCAGCTGCAGGCAAACGGGGTCTTGTTGTGCATGGCGACCGGCAGAGGCTATCTCTCCATCCCGCATTTTGAAGGTGTCGATTTTGATATCTGGCTGACCTTCAACGGCTCCTATGTCCGCAGTAAGGATACCGTGCTCTTCAAAAATCCGCTGGACGCTGACGACAAACACAGAATTCTGCAAAATCTGAAGCAGATGCACCGGGCAGCTGCTATCAGCAACGAACACTTTATCGTAACAAACGGGACAGACCCCGATCTGGCACAATACTTTTCCTTTGGCAGCGAAAAGCTGGTGATCTCCGAGCATTTTGATGCGCTGTGCGAGGAGGAGATCTATCAGATCATGTGCTCCTGCAACAGCACCGAATACGCACAGATCTTACAGGGGACGCACGCCACACAGATCACCGCATGGTGGGACAAGGCAGTTGATATCATTCCGCTCTCCTGCGGTAAGGGAAACGCTGTAAGGGCGGTCTTGGCGCATTATGGATTTTCAAAGTCCGAAGCCATTGCCTTTGGGGACGGACGGAACGACATTGAAATGCTGGAAGCAGTCGGCACAGGTGTCGCCATGGGAAACGCGCTCGAGGAGGTCAAGGCCAGAGCTGCCGTCCTCTGCCGCTCTGTGGAAGAGGACGGGGTCTATCATTACTGCCTTGAAAACCACCTTATCTGAGGGAGACTTCCTTCTATGCTGTGTTCCTTCTCGTAAAAGCGAAAAAGGTCTGCTGCACCGGCACGATGCAGCAGACCTTTTTAACTTTTATTCCTTTACCACAGGCGAATGACCTTGATGACGCCCTCGGCTTTATCACGGGCCAGCTCCAGATGGTGCTGCAGCGCCATGGCTGCACCGTCCCAGTTGTCAGACAGGGCAGCATCCAGAATCTGCAGATGCTCCTCACAGGTCTGCTCCTGATTGATCATGCTCACCTTGCCGGTCATGATGCGGAAGCGGGTGTTCAGGCCGGTGATGCGGTCGTAGGCAGAGCGCAGATACTTGTTGGGCAGGGTGCTCATCAGCAGCTCATGGAAGTCGTCGTCCGACTCGCAGAAGTCCTCGATGCGCTCGCTGTGGTGCATCAGCTCGGCGTAGGCCTCCAGCTGCTCCCGGGGGATGGCATTGCCGTAAGTACGCAGGGCGTAGGGCTCCACCAAAAGACGCATCTCAAACATGCTGTGCACGTCCTCTTCGGTGATGCCGGAGACCATCAGACCCTTTTTGGGCAGAATGGTGATCAGCCCCTCCTGCTCCAGACGCCCCAGCGCATCCCGCATGGGGGTGCGGCTGATGTTGCCCATCTCGGCGCAGAGTTTCTGCTCGTTCAGAAACTCGTTGGGGCGGTACTCGCAGTTCAAGATCTTGGTTTTGAGGTACTGGTACGCTTGCAGCTTCAGGCTGAGCTTTGCCTGTGCGTCCTGCTCTTTCATAAGCACACTCTCCTATTCTTCTTCTCCAAAAAACGTTCCAAAACGTCCGAACCGGCAGCGCAAACCCACCGCTGCCGGTTTCTTCTTCATGTTCAGCCAGCTTGTATCCCGGCTGCAATCCAACCACTTTATCTAATACATTATTTCACATCAGGGCATTTTTTACAAGACTTTTTGCTTAACTTTGGAGTGTTTTCCGTTTTATACAAAGATTACGCCTCGATTTTGCTACTTTTTACAATGTTTTTTGTGCTTGTCGCCAAACAGGCCGACTTTCCGCCCGCTTCTTTTGCATCCAAGCGCAAACTGTGCTACAATAGGGGTAAAAAACAACACATCTACACCGGAAAGGACCGAAACTCTCATGGCACGAAGCGATGGCTACAACACCCGCACCCGGCAACTCATCTTAGATTACCTCATCAACAACTGCCAGCACGCGGTAAGCGCCTCCAACATTCTGGAGCATCTGGAGGCGCAGGGCGCAAGCCCCAACCCCACCACCGTGTACCGCTATCTGGACAAGCTTGCCGGCGAGCAGCGCATTATGAAATATGTAGCCGATAAAGGCGAGCGGGCGGTGTTCCAGTATGTGGACGAGGGACGTCACTGTCGGGAGCACCTGCACCTCAAGTGCGTGCAGTGCGGGCGCATCTATCACTTGGACTGCCATTTTATGGATGAGGTGCGCGCTCACCTGATGGCAGAGCACGGCTTTACCCTGCAATGCGAGGGCAGTGTGCTGTACGGGCTGTGCCGTCATTGCGCGCAGAACGCGGCACCGTCCGCAGCGGAAGAACAGCCTGCAAAAAAATGCGCCTGCTGTGTTGACACGGACAAAAACCCGTGATACAATGCAGACAATAAAAGCGTTGACCGGGAAAAGTAAGGCCTCAGGTTTTTCTTGCAGAGAGCGCGGGACGGTGGAAACCGCGCAGAAAACGAAGCCCGAAGAACACCCGTGAGCCGCTCCCTGAACCTGCGTGCGCAGCAGTAGGGGCAGACGTGCGCCGCTCGTTATCGCGGCAGTGCTTTCAACGGGGAGAGCGCACAAAAGTGACTGGCATGGTTTTATGCCGGTAATTTAGGTGGCACCACGGATACGGCAGCATATTCGTCCTAGCGATTGGGATGAATGAGCTGCCGTATTTTTTTATTGAAAAAAGAGGGGTAAGAAATATGTGTTGTGTTATGGGCTATACCGGGCACGATCTGAGTGCCGCCAAATTCAAGGAATACCTGCTGCGCACGGTCATGCGCGGCCCGGACGATCAACGTGTGGTGGAAGGGCCTTTTGGTCTGATGGGCTTTGGCCGCCTTGCCATCATGGGCCTGACGCCGGAAGGCATGCAGCCGTTCTACCGCGGTGCCGACTGCGTGGTGTGCAACGGCGAGCTGTACGGCTTCCGCTTTGAAAAAGAAGTCCTGAAGCGCCGGGGCTACAAGTTCCAGTCGGACTGCGACTGTGAGATCCTGCTGCCGTTGTACTATGAGTATGGTCTGGATATGTTCCGCCACATGGATTCCGAGTTCGCGCTCATCATGTACGATTCCCGCAAGGACCGGCTCATCGCCGCCCGCGACCCCATCGGCATCCGTCCGCTGTTCTACGGCTACTCCAAGTCCAGCCACAAGATCGCCTTTTCCTCCGAGATGCGCAACCTCATCGGCTGGTGCGATGATATCCGTTCCTTCCCCATTGGCAGCTACTACTGCGACGGCCGCTTTGTGCGCTACGAGGACATTGCCGATGTGCCCGCCCCCATGCAGGACGATATGCCCACCATCCTGCAGAACATCCGCGAGAAGCTGATCGCCGGTGTGGAAAAGCGGCTGGACGCCGATGCACCCGTGGGCTTCCTGCTTTCCGGCGGTCTGGATTCCTCGCTGGTGTGCTCCATTGCCGCCAAGAAGCTGGGCAAGCCCATCCGCACCTTTGCCATCGGCATGGACACCGATGCCATCGACCTGAAATACGCCCGGCAGACTGCGGACTATCTTGGCAGCGAGCACCACGAGATCATCATCAACCGCGAGATGGTGCTCAGCAGCCTGGAAGAGGTCATCCGGCTGCTGGGCACATGGGATATCACCACCATCCGCGCCAGCATGGGCATGTACCTGCTGTGCAAGGCCATTCACGAGCAGACCGATGTGCGTGTGCTGCTGACCGGCGAGATCTCGGACGAGCTGTTCGGCTACAAATACACCGACT
>ERZ1673738.3698-NODE-3698-length-16576-cov-8.155681_pt1 | contig 16576 bp, 7 predicted proteins | sample MGYA00580198_ERZ1673738 | MGnify/ENA primary metagenome ERZ1673738 (study PRJEB41218, sample SAMN15661784) | gut metagenome | host: Homo sapiens | place: Canada: London | collected 2015-08-20/2019-03-30 | study: EMG produced TPA metagenomics assembly of... | reverse complement strand
GCTCCGACGGAATGCTGAGCCATCAGGGCGAGTTTTCATGGGCAATTCCTCGACAACCCATTACATTTGTTTCCTCACTTCGGCGCCAATTTTCCGCCTTTTCAACGGCAACACGCGCAACGCATTTCTACTTCAGCGCGCAAACTACTATGCGGTCGTTTTGCGAATAGTCTTTCATTACCGTCACGTCGAACGCGCCTTCAAACAACTTCGACACCGCTTCGCCCTGATTGTAACCTATTTCCAGCACGATTACGCCGCGTTTCGTCAGGTGCTTTGCACCTTGCTCGGCAATCACGCGGTAAAACTTCAAGCCGTCCTCGCCGCCGTCAAGCGCAAGGTGCGGTTCGTAGTCTTTCACCGAGTTGTCCAGTGTGTCTATCGTCGCCGTTTCGATGTAAGGCGGATTGCACACGATGACGTCAAACCTGCCGCCAACCTTGGCAAACATGTCGCTTTGGACGAATTTGCACTTTGCTCCAAGCGTCTTTGCGTTGTATTTTGCAATGCGCAGTGCCTTTTCGCTTACGTCGGCAAGGGTCACGTCGGCTTGCTTTTCAAGGGCGGCGGTTACGCCCAGCACACCGCTTCCGCAGCACAAATCAAGCACTTTTGCGCCGCTGCCGATGTGTTTCAAAGCCTGTTCGCACACAAGTTCCGTTTCCTGGCGCGGTATCAGCACATCGCGGTCAACGTAGTATCTTCTTGCAAAAAACTCTGCCTGTTGCAGTACGTACTGCCACGGCTCGCCGCCGTTTATCCGCTCGACGAGTTTCGGCAGACGCAGTGCCCAACCGTAGGGCACCTTTGTCTTGGGGCTGAAGTAGGTTTTGTCACTTATGCGAAGTACCGCTTTGGTAAGAAAATCGATGTCGTGTATGCCCGTCGCTTCGGTAAGTCCGCTTGCTTCCACCGCCTGACGGAACTCGGCAACAGGCATAGGCTCCGGGAAACGATTTTCGGCAATCGAGCCGTCGTTGTCCATTTCCAGCACGCTTGTAAACGCCTTTATGGCAACTTCACACATGCTGTCGTCCGGTTCTCGCGTGGTAAGGCGTTGAAACTGCTTGCCCAGCCACTTAAGCGGACGAAACAGCACAAAGTTTGTGCGCGCAAGCAACATAAGAATTTCGTAACTGATGCCCGCCGTAAGCGGAAGCAGCGCGATTTTGAGCAGCATGCGCAGCCACCACACCTTAATAAACGCCGTAAAGTTTACCGCCGCCGCAACCACGTCAAGCACCATCATAAGAATGACGGACAGCACAACGACAAACACAATGAAACTTGTGCCGCAACGGTCGTGGTAACGGCTGCTTTTTTGCACGTTTTCCACGGTCAGCGGCAGTTCGCTTTCGTAACAGTTGATGGTTTTGTGCTCTGCGCCGTGGTACATAAACACTCGGCGGATTTCCTTCATGTGGGATATGCCTGCCATGTAGCAGACAAGCACAGCCATTTTTACGACGCCCTCAATGAGGGACTTCAACCATACGTAGCGGCTCGGATCAAGTTTTGTCAGGGCAAAAAACAACGCCTGCACGCCCGTAGGTATACCGATAAACAGCCCCAGAGCAAGCACAACGCCCAGCATTGTGGCAAGCGGCATCACCCAACTGTCGGACGAGTTGCCGTCGTCGACGTCCTCTATCATAAATTCCGCGGATTTGTTGATTATCTTTGTGCCGTCAATCATTGAGATTACAAGATTGACCACGCCGCGCAGAAACGGCACCTTGCGGTACCACGGCTTTTTGTCAGCCAGACGGGTTGTTTCGGTGCGGATGTTGCCTGCCTCGTCGCGCACGGACAATGCCATACTGCGTTCGCCGCGCATCATTACGCCCTCCAGGACCGCCTGACCGCCTATTTTTGTTTTCATTTTGCTCCTTTCATGTGCGTTTTGCCTGCCGTCGTGCCTGTTTCGGAAACGGCGCATTGAATTTTGCGCACAATCACCGTTGTTTTGCACGGATACGGCGTTGCGGCTGTCTTGCCGAAACATTTATACCGTCACTTACAAAAGTGGCTACGCACACACACTAATATATCAATTTAATTATATCAGTTTTGACGGTTTTACACAACTATTTGTTTGTTGTTGGCCTTTTCAGGAAATTTTGGCAACCGAGCCCGATTCGACAGACGGTTTTACAGACATACACGCATTAAACGGCTGCAAAATGGCAAAAATAATGTGTAGCAAAAGAAATACTGACGAGCAAAGACAACAAAATAATAATATAATCATTCTGTATTGTTATGTTTTATGTGAAACATTACAAGTGTTATGTGAAATAATAGCACAATTTCGAGGTGTGGAAAATGAGAAAAATTGCCGAAAAAATCGCATTTGTGGCGTTTGTGTGCTTGTCGGTGTTTTTTGCCGTGTTGGCGACCATGTACGTTACCGTCGGATTGCCCGGCGAAGGGTGGAACAACGGCGGAATAAACATCGCACTGATAATAGTTGCGGACGTCGTACTGGCAGGACTTGCGGCGTATTTGTTGTACGAAAAATTCAGCAGCCACATGGCGCTGAAGCGTTTACTGTTGTACTGCGACAGCGAAAGCACCACTTCCGCCAACAAAAAGGTGGTTGCAAGCGTGGTCAACGGCTGCGCAAAACACGTTGACGGCGTAAAAGTGCGCAAAACAAAAATAACCGCCGACGACAAACAGGGATTTGTGCTGACGTTGCACGTTGCCGCATGCGGCGTGGCGGTACAGAAAAACCTTGACAAATTGCGCTGTATGCTGACGGCGGCGTTTGAAGAAACGTTAGGAGTTCGCTTCAACGGAATAAATTTTGTCGTGGACAAGTTGTCGTCAAGGTACTCGCCCGACCTGCCGACAGCCGACGAACAGGCGGAAACGCTTGCCGACGGGCGCAGACAAGCCGACGACTTTTACGACGACCCTCTGGGTAAATACAACGAAAAAACGTCGGACAACGACGAAAAGCAAACAGACGGCGAAAAGCAGACGGACTACGCGGCGTTGCAAACGCAAAACGACAACTCGGAATTCGACGCAGAATAAAAAATGAACTTATTTACCCCGCCCCTACCCAAAGTTTTCGGGAAAAGGGCACAAGAAAACCCCTTTTTACAAAAAGGGGTTTTCCCATATTTTTCAATATAAATTTTACTACTAAAACAAAACCAACTCAAAATTACAACTGCGAAATGCTGAAGTCAAGACGGCGAAGGGTTTCGTCCTTGCCCAGCAACTCGGCGATTTCGCTTGCGCCGCCCGGGGTTGCGGCAAGCCCTGTAATGGCGATACGCGCAGGCCACAGCACTTTGCCGTTTTTGACGCCTTGCGCCTGTGCCAGGGCAACAAGTGCTTCGTACAAGTGAGCGTTGTCCCAGTTTGCGCTGTCGACGGCGGCAAATGCGTTGCGTACAAGGGGCAAAATTTCCTTTGCGACGGCGGCGTCGGTCTTTTGCTTGGCGTTGTCGTACAGAGCGGAGTCGAACGCGCCGAATTCTACAAGGAAGCGTAACTTGTCCTCGATTTCCGCAAAGGTTTCCACGCGGCTTTGGATAAGTTTGCACACGAGAGCCTTGTTGAAGTCCCTGAGATAGCAGTTGTCAATCCACGGCGTGGCGTATTCCGCAAAGGCTTCGGGGGTCATTTCCTTGATGTACAGGCTGTTGAGCCAAGCCAACTTTTGCGGGTCGAAAATACTGGGACTTTTGTTGATGCCGCTGACGTCAAACTTCTGTTCCAGTTCGGCAAAGGACATCTTTTCGGTGTCGTCCTTGGGGCTCCAGCCGAGCAGCGCGATGTAGTTGATAATGGCGTCCTTGAGGAAACCTTTTTTGACAAGGTCCTCGTAACTGGCGTCGCCGTTGCGCTTGCTTAGTTTGTGCTGAGCGTCCTTCATGATGGGCGGCATGTGAATGTACATGGGACGTTCCCATCCGAAAGCGTCGTACAGCAGGTTGTACTTCGGCGTGCTGCTGAGATATTCGATACCGCGCATTACGCAGTTGATTGCCATAAGGTGGTCGTCGATTACGTTGGCGAAGTTGTAGGTAGGCATACCGTCGGACTTGATAAGAATCTGGTCCTCCAGTTCGCTGTTGTCGATGGTAATGTCGCCGTACACCACGTCGTGGTAGGTGGTGCTGCCTTCGGTGGGCATGTTCTGGCGGATTACAAAGGGCTCACCCGCGGCAAGACGGCGTTCTACCTCTTCCTTGGGCAGGTGCAGGCAGTGCTTGTCGTAGCGGCGCGCGCCGTTGACGTCGGGCAGACTTTGCAAGCGTTCTTCCGTGCAGAAACAGTAGTAGGCGTGCCCGGACTCAACCAACTTTTTGGCGTAGTACATGTACTCGTTTTTGCGTTGGCTTTGGATGTACGGACCGTAATCGCCGCCCACGTCGGGACCTTCGTCGTACATAATGCCCGTTTCGCGAAGCGTGCGGTAGATGATTTCCACCGCGCCGTCAACGTAACGTCCTTGGTCGGTGTCCTCGATGCGCAGGATAAACTTGCCGCCCATTTTTTTGGCGTACAAGTAACTGTACAATGCGGTACGAAGTCCGCCGATATGAAGGTAGCCCGTAGGGCTGGGTGCAAATCTGGTGCGAAGTTGCGTCATGATAAACCTCTTATGATTTTTTTTGATTATTGTTAAATTTATTGCGTGCGCGCCGGGCACGATTTGACGGAAACGCCGAAGTAAGAAAGTTTGTTGCAACGGGACTCGTCAAGGTATTATTACGCTGCGATCGCGTGCTCGCTCGCTTCACTTCGGGCAATTTAGTTTAATGGTAGGTAGCCTACCCAGCCGCACCCTCGTTCAGATGTCGCTACGTAACAACACCTTGCCACCCGTGATAGTGTTTACTGACGGTTTGCAATCGGCTTGCATACTTCAAGTGTGCTAACTTCGGCTTGCGTTGTCGGTATAGGCAGGACGTGTTGCCCGTTTGTAATTGTTTTGTTTGTTTCAGTGCCGACATTCGGCGCGGCGTTGCTTGTTTCTGTTAACCTCGGCGCATACCAAAAATCGCCGGCTACGCCGCTCGGTTCCTGTGCGACATGCGGTCAAAGACCGTTGTTTTATGTGGCAGGGCAAGGATATGTGACCTGTAAAATGGTCGACGTTTCGTTTGTGGCACCATGTCAAAGAAAAAGATGTAGCCCTTGACAATTTAGGACGAATAAATCCGCTGTCGGCATACTCCTGCTTTTTTCCTCCCGCACCTATTGAAAGTCCTTTTCGCCCCACACCGTGGGATTTCATCCGTCGCAGACGGATTTCACCTTGCGCAGCAAGATTTCATTTGCCGTCAGGCAAATTTCATTGCGCGTACCGTTGACTTTACATTATCAATAAAGCGTCTTTGTCCGCCTTGCCTTTGCAACAATCAGATTGCCTTTGCCCAGTTTGCCTTTACTACCACTAAAACGCCCTTGACCTTTTATCCTTATTACAAATAAAGTATGCCCTTGACCATGAGGGGTGGGTGGTCGGGGTAGCGGCGCTGTGGGGGTATTCCATGAGTGCTTAGGTTGATGGCGGCTGTATATCCGACATCTGTAATTCAGTCATTGCAACAAATAATCGCAAACGCGCGGAACCCTTTCGGGGGATTGCCACCCGAGCGTGCACGATTAGAAAAACGTTGTCGTTTCAATACTTATATCGCAATCGGTGCCTCGCAAGGACATAGCAGGAAACAGCAATAAAGTGTTTTCTTCTGCCCCCTCATCCGTCGGCTTCGCCGCCACCTTCTCCCCGAGGGCGAAGGCTTTGAGCGACGACATAGACTTAGTCGGTACGGCATACTACTACGTCCGCCGAAGTTAGTACACTTGAAGTACGCAGATAAGTCGCAAACAGTTCGTCAACTACATCAGGGGTGGCGAGGTGTTGCCAATTAGGGACATCACCGCGAGCCTGCGGCTGGGAAGAGTACCTACCACTAAGCCACAATAGGCGAAGCGGCGCGAGGCATCAGCCGCTCCCATATTGGCAATTCCTCGACAGGACCCCTTACATAAACTACCGCACTTCGGCGCCCATTTAATAGTGGGTGCACGCCCCGTGCCTTCGACGCCCTTTCTTTTTCAAACAATGCGCCGATATGCACCCTTGTCCATTAGCCGCATGTGGCGCGGTACTTCTCCGCCATAGCACCCAACAATCCGCTTTTGTAAAAACTGTAGTAACCGTCCTTGTCGTTGAAAATCAGGTGGTCCAGCGTAACAACGCCGATACTGCTGAGCGCGAAAAACAACTTTTCCGTAAAGGCAACGTCGCCGTCGCTCGGTATGCACGGTCCGTCAACGTGACAATGAAACAGCAACACGCCGCTTGCGCCGCACCTTACGGCAGTTGAAACGATGGCTTTGACGTCCACATGCACCTTGTCGGTGCTGTCCGACGTGTACTGCTCGCGATACAGAAATTCCGTCGCGCTGTTGACGTACACCACGACCAATTTTTCGATGTAGCTTTCGCCGATAAGTTGCCTGGAATAGCGAATGACCGACGATACGTCCGACAGCGGAATTTTGTCCGCCTGACTCTTTTTGTAACGTTGAAATACCTCTTTGAGCATTGCAAGATTGCACGCCGTAACTTCCGAAATGCCATCCACCATCATAAGTTCCTTGGGCGAAGCGTTGAGAACATTGGCAAACGTGCCGAATTTGTTAAGCAGATTGTGCGCAATCTTGTTGGTGTCGCGGCGCGGCAGGTACTGAAACAGCAACATCTCCAGTACTTCATGGTCGGCAAATCCCGCAATGCCATCTTTCATCATGCGTTCACGAAGTCTTTGTCTGTGTCCAGAATTTACCGAAGCCATAGTCCACCTTTTTGCAAAAATCGTACAAATATAATAGCACATAACGCGCAATTTGTGTATAATATAGGTGTAAAAAGTCCAAATGATTTACCTTGCCGCAACTTTCTGCCGCACACGCCTTTGTATTTTGCACATGCAAACGGCTTTTTCTGAACCGCGCACACCGCGACGGCAAGGTGACAATCGAAGGAGAAATCATGAAAAACGCGAAAGACTTATTAAACAAAAATTTTGACGAACTTGTGTCAACATTGCAAAACGTCGTTCGTTTCAACACGGAAAAGGGCGTTGCCGCACAAGGCGCACCATTCGGCGTAAGCGTGAAGGCGTGCCTGGACTACGTGCTGGGCGTTGCCAAAGACATGGGCTTTGCCACCTACAACTGCGACGGCTACGCAGGACACGTAGACTTTAAGGGAAGCGGCGACGAAACGCTGGGTGTCCTCGGGCATCTGGACGTTGTGCCTGCCATTGCCGACGAGTGGAAGTATCCGCCCTACGAAGCGGTGATTGCCGACGGCAAATTGTACGGGCGCGGCACAATGGACGACAAGGGACCGATGATTGCCTGCCTGTTTGCAATCAAGGCACTTAAAGACGCCGGCTTCCGTCCGACAAAGACAATACGCCTTATCTTCGGTTGCGACGAGGAAAGCGGCATGAAATGCGTAGAACACTACTTCACCAAAATGCCCTACCCGACGGTAAGTTTCTCGCCCGACGGCGACTTCCCCGTAATCAATCGCGAAAAGGGCATTTACCAGTTTGACATTGCATGCGGCAAGTTGCCTTGCGGCGTAAGCATTGTTGCAGGCGACCGCGCCAACGTAGTACCGTCTCTTTGCATTGCCAAAGTACCTGCATGCGACCTTAAAGACGACAAAGTGTACGCAAATAGCGGCGTTACCGTCACAAAGGACGGCGACGTTGCCACACTTACCGCAGAAGGCAAAGCGGCGCACGGCAGTACTCCTGACGAAGGAATAAACGCCACGCACAAGGTTTTGCGCGCGCTTGCGGCAATGTACCCCGACAATGCAACCATCGCCTTTGCGGCAGGCAAATTACTTGACACAACAGGCAAGGCATGGGGCGTTGCGCTTCACGACGAGCACAGCGGCAACCTTACCTGCAACCTTGGCGTACTGCGCACCACGGGCGAGGGCAAACTTAACATCACGGTGGACATCCGCTTCCCCGTAAGTTACCGTTGCGACGACATGTACAAGTTGTTGCGCGACAACACGCCTGCGGAATTCGACATCGTACCCGGGCATACCAGCGAGCCGCTGTTTGTACCCGGCGACAGCCAACTTGTAACCACGCTCATCGACGTGTACAACAAGGCAATGGGCACAACTCTCGAACCGATTGCCATCGGCGGCGGCACGTACAGCAGATGCCTGCCAAACTGCGTGGCGTTCGGACCGCTGTTCCCCGGCGAGGAACAGACCATTCATATGCCCGACGAGTTGGTAATCCTGTCCAACCTGCGCAAGATGGCGGAAATCTACGTCGAAGCCATCTACGAACTGGCTAAGTAAGTTTTATATTTTGAGATACATGGGGAAGGGGAAACTTTTTTTTCAAAAAGTTTCCCCTTCCTCTTACCCATACCCCTACCCTTTCAAAAACTAGGGGTAGTTGTAATGTGTGGTGGTGGGGGAATAGAAATAGGGTGGATATTCAGAAACGGTATTTTTTCCTCTGAAATCATGACTTTATTTTTCGTATTGACATCTCTTAATTTCATTTGCTATAATACTGCTGAATATTATTTAAGGAAATAGCAATGAACGCTTCTATTGTTTTTATTGACAGCGAAATACAGCCGGACTCTCACGCTATTCTCGATTTGGCGGCAACAAAACCCGATAATTCTTGTTATCACGGCGTTTCGACCGAAAAGTTTTTTGATTTCATTAAAGACTCGGAGTATATCTGCGGTCACAACATAATAAAACACGATTTGCGCTTTTTAACGCCGCATTGCTCTTACGAAATAAAAGCAAAAGTAATCGACACGCTGTACCTTTCGCCGTTGCTTTTTCCTTCTCGACCGTACCACGGTCTGGTCAAAAACGACAAACTTCTTTCGGAAGAATTAAACAATCCCGAAAACGACGCGAAAAACGCGGCGAAACTTTTTTACGATGAAGTCAATAAATTTTTCCAACTTCCGTCTCAATTAAAAAGAATTTTCTGTTGTCTGCTCGGTGACAAAGAGGAATTTTCCGGATTTTTCGACTACCTACAGTTTACCCAATGGCCTACAGACCTGCCCGTGCTGATAAAATCCGCCTTCAAAGGTAAAATCTGCGCAAATGCAAACATTACACCGCTGGTAAATTACTATCCGGTAGAGTTAGCGTACGCTCTGGCACTGATAAATTCCGAAGATTACCACTCGATAACGCCTCCGTGGCTTACCGCCAACTTTCCAAAGATACTTAACGTAATCAAGTTTCTGTGCAACACCCCTTGCGCCGAAGGTTGCGACTACTGCAACGACAAACTGAACATTCACAAACAACTGAAAAGATTTTTCTCTTTCGACAACTTTAACGTGTACAACAATGAACCTTTGCAGGAAAATGCAGTGCAAGCAGCCGTAAAAGGCAAATCTCTGCTTGCGGTCTTTCCTACCGGCGGAGGAAAATCGGTGGCATTCCAATTGCCGGCACTTATGGCAGGCGAGTCCGAGCGTGGTCTTACCGTAATAATTTCGCCGTTGCAATCGTTGATGAAAGACCAGGTTGACAACCTCGAAAAGAAAAATATAGTCGACGCCGTCACGATAAACGGAATGATGAGCCCTGTCGAACGTTCCGACGCAATAGAACGCGTACAGGATGGATTAGCGTCATTACTGTACATTTCGCCCGAACTTTTACGCTCGCGCACAATAGAAAAACTACTACTTTCACGCAATGTGGTACGCTTTGTAATAGACGAGGCGCACTGCTTTTCCGCATGGGGTCAGGATTTCCGCGTGGATTATATGTACATCGGCGATTTCATAAACAAATACCGTCAGCAAAAAAATCTGAAAGACCCCGTTCCCGTTTCATGCTTCACGGCAACTGCCAAGCCAAAAGTAATTTCCGACATCTGCGATTATTTCCGCGAAAAAACAGGCGTATCACTGCAACTGTTTGCAACGTCGGTCGACAGAGAAAATCTTCATTACACTGTATTGCAATGCGATTCCGACAGCGAGAAATACGACATGCTGCGTAAACTGATAAAGGAACACGATTGCCCGACAATCGTTTACGTTTCACGCGTTTATCGTACGCAAAAACTTGCCGACAAACTAACCGCAGACGGTATTCCCGCACTGCCTTACAACGGCAAAATGGAAAAATCTCAAAAGGTGGAGAATCAGGAATCTTTTAACGAAAACAACGTAAAAGTAATGGTTGCGACATCTGCATTCGGCATGGGCGTAGACAAAAACGACGTCGGTCTTGTCATCCACTACGACATTTCCGACTCTCTTGAAAACTACGTTCAGGAAGCAGGACGCGCCGGGCGCAGTAAAAACGTAACCGCGCTGTGCTACGTTTTGTTCAACGACGAAGACCTTAACAAACACTTCATGTTTCTCAACCAGAACATGCTTAAAATGAACGAAATCCAACTTGTGTGGAAAGCACTCAAGGACATGACTCACGAAAAACGTTGGGTGTGCTGTTCGGCATTGGAAATAGCCCGTGCTGCCGGTTGGGACGTCAGCGTAAACGAAATCGAAACAAGGGTAAAAACCGCCGTCGCCGCACTGGAAAACGCAGGATACATAAAGCGCGGTCGCAATGTTCCGAAAATTTTTGCAACAAGTATTCTTGTCAAAAACGTGTCGGAAGCATCCTCGAAAATTCGATCGTCGCCAAGCTTTGACGAAAAGCAGAAACAAAACGCAAAGCGAATTATCCAATCACTCATTTCCAGTAAAAATATTCTTTCAGCACAAAACAGCGACGAAGCCGAGTCGCGAGTTGACTACATAGCGGACACACTCGGCATCAAGAAGGATGACGTAATCGAAGCGGTCAACCTTATGCGACAGGAAGGCATACTTGCCGATTCGTTGGACATGTCGGCGTACATGCTTAGCAGCGATACGGAAAACCGTTCGGAATTGACTCTTAACCGCTTTGCAAAACTGGAAGAGTTTTTACTGAACTACATTTGCGAAACCGACGGTAATTTTTCGCTAAAAGAAGCCAACGAAGCGGCAATCGAGGCAGGTATCACCACTTCCAGCGTAAAAAATATACTTACTCTGCTGTATTTTCTTACAATAAAGGGATACGTTGCAAAGGGCTACGACACTTCTGCCGAGGAAGACGAAGAAGGATACGCCGCACCGAAAGCATTTTACGCGTTGAAAGCGGACAAAGAAATACTGCTTAACAAGTTCAACAAGCGTATAGATATTTGCCATTTTATCGTAGAATACCTGTTTGCAAAAGCGGAAAAACATCAATCGGCTCGCGGAGAAATCCCGGTACAGTTTTCGCTCGTCGGTTTGTGGAAAAAGTACAACGACTCGCCGAGATTGCACTTTTACACGCTGGAACCGACACTTTCGGACGTTGAAGATGCGTTACTGTACCTTTCAAAGATCGGCTCGATGAAGTTGGAAGGCGGATTTTTGGTGTTGTACAACGGAATGGAAATAAATCGTTTGATTTCCGACAATAAAATTCGTTACAAAATCGAAGACTACAAATCTCTCGACGAATACTACAAACACCGCGTACAACAGATACACATCGTCGGCAAATACGCAAACATGATGCTTGGCGACTACGACAAGGCTATAGGTTACGTACACGACTACTTTTCGATGGATTTCAAAAAGTTTGTGGCAAAGTATTTTGATGACGAAGAGGAAAAGAACCTGAACAGAAACATTACTCAAAAGAAATTCAACAAACTGTTCGGTACACTGTCGAAAACGCAAAAGGAAATAATCAACGATGCCGATTCAAAATACATAGTTGTCGCGGCAGGACCCGGAAGCGGCAAAACCATGTTGCTTGCTCACAAACTCGGTTCGTTGTTGCTACTGGAAGGCGTCAAGCACGAGCAACTGCTTATGCTTACTTTTTCACGCGCGGCGGCGACGGAATTCAAAAAGCGTTTGTATTCGCTTATCGGTAATGCCGTCCGTTTTGTGGAAATAAAAACTTTCCATTCATACTGCTTTGACCTGCTTGGCAAGACAGGCACACTGGAAGGTTCTCTGAATGTGGTTCGCGACGCCGCAGACATGATTGAAAACGGCGACGTCGAAAAGGGTCGCATAACCAAAAGCGTCCTTGTAATAGACGAAGCACAGGATATGGACGAAAATGAATTTGCGCTGGTCAAGGCTCTGATCAAAAACAACGAAGACATGCGAGTAATTGCCGTAGGCGACGACGACCAGAACATTTACGAGTTCCGCGGATCCGACTCGAAATACATGAAATCGCTTATCTCCGATTACAACGCTACCTGCTACGAAATGACCGACAACTTCCGCAGTGCGCAACAAATCGTGTCTTTGGCAAACGCTTACGTCGAAACAATCGGCAACCGACTGAAGCATCTGCCAATAAAAGCCGTTTCTCAGGCGAGTGGCAACGTATCGGTGACGCGCCACTTCTGCAACTACTTCGAAGAAGCCGTTGTCGATTCAATCAAAAGAAACAACAACGAAGGAAAATCCTGCGTGCTGACAAGCACCAACGAGCAGGCACTGAGAGTACTCGGCTTACTGTTGAAAAACAATATCCCGGCAAAACTTATTCAATCGCTCGGCGACAGACTGCGCCTGCAAAATCTTGTCGAAGTACGTTTCTTTCTCAAAACAATCAATCGTTTCAGAAATCCGTCGTCGCCTGTTATTGACGACGTTACGTGGGGCAAAGCCAAAACGGAATTAAAAGCCGTTTACGGCAAAAGTAACTACATCGATAATATTTTCAAAATGATTGCCGATTTTGAAAACACATGCACTGTCGAAAAATACTATTCCGACCTGACGGACTTCATTGACGAATCCGACTTTGAAGATTTTTACGTACAGGATACGCAAACGGTGTTCGTTTCCACAATTCACAAATCCAAAGGGCGCGAATTCGACAACGTATGGCTGATGCTCGCAGACCGTTTTACGACAGACGAAAACCGTCGCAAACTTTACGTCGCGTTAACCCGCGCAAAAACAAATCTCTACATCCACTGCAACAACGACACTTTTGACAAGTTTACCAACTGTGTGACAACAGTTGTCGACAACACGGTTTACGACGAACCGCAAGAAATATTATTGCAGCTCGGTTACAGTGACGTAGTGCTTAACTTTTTTAAGGACAAAAACAAGCAAACCATTCAACTTCGAGGCGGCACGCCGCTTGCCATCGAGGGCGAATACCTGACGGCGCAAATAAAAGGACGCACGCAGCGGGTTGCAAAATTTTCGCAGGAATGCGTAAAAAACATCAACAAGCAGCTAAGCAAAGGGTACAAACCGGTAGCTGCATCGGTGCGCTTTGTCGTAATCTGGAAAAACAAAGACAACCCCGAAGAAACCGTAATAATTTTACCCGACCTGACATTCCGCAAACAATAAACGCACACTATACGCACGAACGACAAGTAGCAGCAAACTCGTTTTAAGCAAAAGCGCGAATCTTCATTTTTGGGCAGTTGACATTGACGAAAAGAAGCGCAACACTTGCAAAAATCGGCAAAAAAATGTATAATGAATTTATTCGTTATTCTGGCGCGGTCAGATGCTGCGCAAACAAAAATATTCTGCAATAAAACGGACAACTATGCTTAAACTTGACCAAATTTGGAACAATATTCTGCTGGAAACCGAAGCCAAAGTGTCTACGCTGGCTTACGACCTGTACATAAACACGCTGCAACCCGTCGGCATCTACAAAGACCGACTGATTTTGCTTGCCGAAACGCGCACTCTGCGCGACATCGTGTTACACAACTACAAGGAAACCCTTAAAAAGTGCACCAATCTCGTGTTTCCGTCCATCATCGACATCGAGGTCATCACCGAAGACGACGTGCCACACCTCGGCAGCGTTCAGCAGGAAGTGGACATCCCCGTCAGCGACAACTACATGTCGGAAACGGACGAGCGTCCCAACTTCATTTCGCAGTACACCTTTGACAACTTTGTCGTAGGCAAAAGCAACGAATACGCCGTAGCCATTGCCAAATCCGTCGCGGAAAACCCTGCCGTGACCTACAACCCCGTGTTTTTGTGGGGCGGCGTGGGGCTGGGCAAAACCCACCTTATGCATGCAATCGGCAACAGCATACAGCGCAACTTCCCCGAGAAGAAAATCGTGTACGTTACCTGCGACCAGTTTGTAAACGAGTTTATCGAGTCCATTCACAACACTGGCAACCCCGGCGCAACCAAAAACTTCCGCGACAAGTACCGCAAGGTAGACGTGCTTATGATGGACGACGTACAATTTCTCGCCGGCAAAGAAGGCACTCAGGAAGAAATGTTCCACACCTTCAACGAGTTGTACCTTGCAGGTAAACAGATAATTCTCAGCAGCGACCGTCCGCCAAAGGAAATTAAAATTGCCGACCGACTAAAAACGCGCTTTGCGTTCGGCGTTATTGCCGACATCCAGCCGCCCAACCTTGAAACGCGCATTGCCATTCTGCAAAAAAAATGCAACGCCAAAAACTACAACATCGGCTTCAACGTGCTTGAACTCATTGCCGAGCGCATAACAAGCAACATCCGCGAAATGGAAGGCATGCTGAACCGCATTGTCAGTTACAGCACGCTTGTAGGCGGTGACCCCAACGACATGAACATCGTCAACGACGCTCTGCGCGACTACGCCGACGCCAGCACCGACATCATTACCATAGACCACATTGTGGACAACACCTGCGAGTACTTCCGCGTGAAGAAAGAGGACCTTATCGGCAAAAAGAAGAATAAGGAAATCGTAGTGCCGCGCCAGATTTGCATTTACCTTATTTGCGACATACTGGGGCAAAGCGTACCCCTTGTGTCCATAGGCGAGTACTTCGGCGGCCGCGACCACACCACCATTATGCACGCGCGCGACAAGATAAGCGAAGAAATAAAAACAAACGAAGTTGTCGCCGGACGAGTGAAAGATATTAAAGATAAAATATTTAACAGGTAATTTACGGGGAAGAGGGAACTTTTGTAAAAGTTCCCTCTTCCCCGTACCCCTTCTTCTTCAAAACTTTTTATTGGCGTTTTCGTATTACAACGTTCTCTTCAAAACTTTTATTGGCATGTCTTTATTTATGGGATATTTTTTGAGTTTTTTTTAATTTAGTGCAGATGCGCCGATTTGCGAGTAGTGACCCATTAAAAGGAAGAAAAACTGTTCGCGCAACACAAAAATATGTCACTCTGAGCGTAGTCGAAGAGTCCCCCGGAAGGGTTCATTGAGAATTAGGGTGCCGAAGTGCGGTGAGTTGTCGCCGAAGTAAAAAAATGATGTAATGGGGTTCTGTCGCGGAATTGCCCATGAAAACTCGCCCTGATGGCTCAGCATTCCGTCGGAGCAATGTTGCCTATGGTAGGCAGCCTACCCAGCCGCACCCTCGTTCAGATGTCGCTTCGTGGCAACACCTCGCCACCCCGATGTAGTTGATGAACTGTTTGTAACTTGTTTGCCAACCTCACATTTACTAACTTCGGCTGAACGCAATAAAGTAGTAAGGTAGTATAACAATAAATATTTAGCAACGGAAAAGGCAATTACTGCCATATTTATACTTTTTCATGTTGAGCGTAAAAACGTGCTTTTCGTTGCGAAGTCGAGTTAATACACTACGTTCCGCTCAGTATACTTCGCTGCGCTTCTTGTTTCCCCAAAGGCATGGGAAGGTATAGATGCGAGGACGTTCGCCGCGAATACAGCGGCTCGGCTAAGGACGTAAGATTTAGCAACTGTATTTCGCTTGTTCTTTACTTCGCTCCGCCGAAGTCGACACACTTGAAGCGTGCGAACCGATTACAAACGATAAACTTGCTTCATCGGGGGTGGCGAGGTGTTGCCAATAAAGGGACATCGTCCGCGAGTCTGCGGCTGGGAAGCGTACCTACCATCAAGCCCTAATAGGCGAAGCGGCGCGAGGCATCAGCCGCTCCCATATTGGCAATTCCTCGGCAGGACCCCTTACACTTGCTAACGCACTTCGGCGTCCTTTCAGTAGTAGGTGCGTCCATTTCACAAGGTACCCTTTCGGGGGATTGACACGGCGCGACAACAACAGTCGCTTCTCGCAATGACACAATTGGACAAAGGACGTTTACAATGTACCTTTCCGGGGGTTGCTCACACGCGCAACGCACCCCTTTTGTCGCTTGAAGGGCAGCGACATTTTCCCCATTTCATTGGGGAAATTTCCTTCGACTTAGTTCAGGATGACATAATTTGAAAAAGGCTTCCCATGGTCGCTTCCGCGGAGATTTCTCCATGCGCTTTGCTTGGTCGAAATGACGTAATCTGACAGAAATTTGCACTATACAGTTGACATATAGTTCACTTTCGACCTACGTCCGCCGAAGTTAATCAACGTGAAGTACGCAAACCAATTGCAAACCGTTAGCAAGCGTTGTTACGTGCGGCAAGGTGTTAAGTCGCAGCGACATCTGAACGAGGGTGCGGCTGGGTAGGCTACCTACCACAAGACACAATGCCCGAAGTGAAGCGAGCGAG
>ERZ1673738.3697-NODE-3697-length-16582-cov-5.226659_pt1 | contig 16582 bp, 10 predicted proteins | sample MGYA00580198_ERZ1673738 | MGnify/ENA primary metagenome ERZ1673738 (study PRJEB41218, sample SAMN15661784) | gut metagenome | host: Homo sapiens | place: Canada: London | collected 2015-08-20/2019-03-30 | study: EMG produced TPA metagenomics assembly of... | reverse complement strand
AGTTCCCGGAAGCTCTGGACAAGATGGGCTTCTGCGGTCAGGAGCATTACTTCACCGAGGAGTATGCAAAGGGCTACGTCTTCCACCGCCTCTCCTTCTTCGAGCCGTGCCGGATCGGCGAGCATACCGTCACGCCGCTCAAGGGCGAGCATCCGGCCCACTTTGAGAAGAACGCGGCAAGCTATCTGTTTGATCTGGCGGACGGCAGAAGGCTGCTGTACGCTCTGGACACCGGCCACTATGCCGGTGAAACCATGGATTACCTGCGCGGCCGCGCGCTCGATCTGCTTGTGATCGAGTGCACCTTCGGCAGCATGGACCGCGGCGATACGCCGTACTCCCATCTCGATCTGCGCAGCGTGCTTCACCTGTGCAGCGAATTCTATGCGCAGGGAACACTGACCGATCATTCCCGCGTATACCTGACGCATATCAATCAGGTACAGAATTATACCCACGAGCAGCTCGAGGCCATCTGTGCCGAGAAGAGCAAATCGCTCCCCTATCTCATCACTCCCGCCTATGACGGCATGCGGATCGACGGCTGACAGGAGGAATCATGGCATGAAAACACTCTCTTACAACAATCTGGAGCTCTCTTTCACCGACCGCGGACGTCTGTGCTGCCTCTCCCAGAACGGGGACCGCATCACCGGAAACCGCCAGGACGACCCTTATGTGACCCTTGTGATCGACGGAAAGGAATACTCCGACGCGCACGGCCTTGCCTTTGCGCGCTGGCAGGAGGAAAACGGCGCGCTCGCCGTTACCTATACGGGCGACGGCTTTGAAGTCACCGTACATATTGAAAAAGCCCTGTGCGGCCTTTGCCTGTATGCCGATATCACGGCGCTGCCCGGCGTCTCCCTGCAGGAAGTGCAGAGCGTCACCTTCCAGCTTCCCGCGGTACGGTACGACGGCCTTGACGCCGATCTCTTCCACGCTCCCGGCCAGGGCGCCTGCTATGAGGTGACCTCCGAGAATATCATCTTCTCCCCCGATGCGACCACGGGCGATATGCGCGGCTTTGTCACGCAGGAAGATATGTACTCCACCACGCCGGACAAGAGCGCCGGACTGCTCGCCGTAGAGCGGGCCGACAAGACCGCCTGCGTCGGTTTGACCTCCTATTGCAGCCGTGAAAACTTCTTCCCGATGACCCGCGTCACCGACGACGGAATCTATCTGATGCAGCGTGACATGCTCGTCTTTGACCTCCGCCGCTTCCCCAAAATGGAAACCGGCAGAGTGTACGTGCTGGCCGGTTCTTACCGTCAGGTACTCGAAAGCTATCAGACGCTGCTTTCGCGCGTCGTTGGGCTGCGCGTGCCGGAGACGCCCGGCTGGCTGCGCCGCGGCGCTATTCTGGAAGTGAGCATGGCGCAGCTCGGCGATTTTGACCGGGCCATCGGACAGCTCGACTGGCTGTACGGCATCGGCGTGCGCACCCTTTATCTCATGCCCTGCCTCTGCTATGAGGATCCCTCCATCTACTGCACCATCGACTATTTCCGCATTGAGCCGCGCTTCGGCGGCGAGGACGCTTTCCGCCGCTTCGTGACCGCCCTGCATGCAAAGGGCATGCGCATCCTCATGGATCTCGTGCCGCAGGGAACCTCGGCGGGCAACGCCCTCGTGCGCGAGCATCCCGACTGGTACGAGAAAACGCCGGACGGCAAGATGTTCGGCTCTCACGGCTGGGACGACACCTGCTCTCTCGACTGGGCGAACCCCGAGGTGCAGCAGTTCTTCGCCAGCGTGGCCTCCTTCTATGTCAAGAATTTTGACGTGGACGGCTATCGCGTCGATGCTCCGCACTGGAAGGAGCCCAACCGTGACCCGCAGCTCCCCTACCATGCGAGCTACACCTGCTTCGGCGGCGTGCGTCTGACGGAAAAGGTGCTCGAAAGCATCCGCGCGATCAAGCCGGACGCCGCTCTCCTCAACGAGGTCTGGGGCGCTGTCTTCCAGCACACCACGCACACCGTGTGCGAATACAACATTCACTGGGCGCTCTACAACGCCGCGCTGAGCGTTTGGAACGGCTCTCAGCTGCAGCGCTGGCTGTCCGAATACCGCTTCACGCAGCCGCAGGACGCTCCGAAGGTCGTCTTCCTGGAGACGCACGACACGCGTCTGCTCACCCCGCCCGCCCAGCGCCTGCGCGGCTCCGCCGTGACGGAAGCGCTGATGGATCTGGCCGTCTTTGCCGGCTGCCAGCCCATGATCTGGTATGACGAGCTGGAGCGCCGCGAGTCGTATTACACCGGCCTGCTCGCTCTGCGTGCGGAACTCGGCGGCGCGCTGGAAGGCTGGGCGGACACCGAAGCCGTCACGACCGATCAGCCGAATGTGTTTGCCGCCGCACGCCGCGGGGAACGCCGCCTGCTCCTGCTGGAAAACCTCGGCAGCTATCCCACCAGAACGCATCTTTCCGGCGCTTCCGCCTTCTTCGGCCTGGATCCGCAGAAATCGTACCGTGCGGAAGTGATCCGCTGCGCCGGCAACATTGGCGTCAGCTTCCCCTCCCGCAGCTTTACCTTTACGGGCAGCGACCTGGAAAACCAGGAAATCATCCTGGAAGCCTGCAGAAGCCACTGGTTCGAGCTGCGGGAGCTCTGATGCACCGGCGGCCGGAGCTTCCCGCCCCTGTGCGCTCCGCCGCCTTTTTCCCAAACGGAAACGGGCCTGCATGACGTCGGAAACGTTCCCGGCGTCATCCCTCCCGTCCGAGCAAACCGATACCCCCGGGGAATCCGGGCTTTCAGAGTGGAGAGATAAACGTGGTAAAAGATCTGACCAGGGGAAATCCCTTTCGCCTGATTGTGGAAATCTCCATCCCTATCTTTATCAGCTATCTGGTCCAACAGCTTTACAACATGACCGACACGATTGTCGTGGGACAGATGGTGGGCTCCACCGCTCTTGCGGCGGTAGGAAGCACAAGCAACCTGTATAATTTCATTCTGACCATGCTCACCGGTTTGACGCAGGGATTTGCCGTCATTGTATCGAACCGGTTCGGCGGATCGAATCCGGATGAGGTGCGTTCGAGCATCTTTCATTCCATCGTCCTGGTGGCGGGCGTTTCCGTCCTGCTGACCATCCCGTCCGCCATTTTCCTCAAGGACCTGCTGCGCCTGATGAATACGCCGGAAGAAATTCTGGATCTGGCGCACAGCTACATTATTATTATCGTGCTCGGTATGATTGTCACCGCCGGACTGAATCTCATGTACGCCCTGCTGCGAAGTTTGGGCGACGCGAGAACGCCGCTGTATTTTCTTGTCGCCTCAAGCATCCTGAACGTCATTCTCGACGTTGTATTTGTCCTGACAATGGAAAACGGCGTCGCCGCCGTCGGTCTGGCGACCATCCTTGCGCAGATGGCCGTTCTCGCGGCCTGCACCGTGTATGTCCGCCGCCGCATGACGTTCTTCCATTTCTCCCGCGAGGACAGGAAGCTGCGCGCTTTCACCGCTTTGTCCCTGCTCCGGATCGGCGTGCCGATGGCGCTGCAGGGAGCCATCACCCAGGTGGGTTTTCTGGCGCTGCAGTCGGCGATCAACACCTTCGGCGTGAGCGTCATCGCGGGCTATACAGCCGGAAACAAGCTTGAACAGTTCTGCCTGCAGCCGATTAATACCTTTGGCTCAGCCATCGCGGCCTATGTGGGACAGAATTTCGGCGCGAAGCAGAAAGAGAGAATCCGGGAGGGCGTGCGCGCCTGCGTGATTCTCGCCGTGGGAACCTCCATCCTGCTTGGCATTCTCCTGCGCGTTTTCGGTACCCAGCTGCTTGGTCTCTTCGTGGAGCAGGGCAGCGACGACGTTCTGCAGTACGGCCTGCAATACGTCAACACCTTCTCTCTGTTCCTCATCGGCGTGGCGATGATCTTCCTCTTCCGCAACGTACTGCAGGGCATGGCGAACGTAACGATCCCGATGGGAGTCGGCGTACTCGAGCTTGTGGCCCGTCTGCTGTGGGTGGCCGTTTTGTATCGTCAGGGCAGCTATACGGCGCTCTGCTTCGTAAATCCCATTACATGGGTTGCGGCGGCTATTCCGCTTGTGGTAGGATATATTTGGATCATGCGCACAAAAAAGGATCCCTGGGAGAGGGCATAAAGATTCTCCGGCCGCGCGCCGCGCCGGAGCTGTCAGAAAAAAGAGAAGCCGGAATTGAGGCGTAAAATCGCTTCGCGCAGCTGCCGGAGGTTTGCCCGGATGGGCCTCTCCGGTTCTGCCGGACTTCCGGAGAAAGGATTGGCACAGCAATGGAACATCAAAACGCTATTGTCTCAACCGCCTGCGGAAAGGTTCTCGGCCTTTCCTCCCAGGGACTTCTTGAATTCCGCGCCGTTCCCTACGCCGAACCCCCCATCGGAGAGCTTCGCTGGAAGCCTCCCGTGCCCGTTCGTCCGTGGGAGGGCGTGCGCGATTGCCGTGAGCGCGGCGTCATGCCGGTGCAGCATCTCACCGGCGCCGACGTCGAACCGTACCGCAGCGATTTTTATTACGAGCCGCTTCCCTCCATGGGAGAGGACTGCCTGTACCTGAACATCACCGTGGACGAGAACGCGCCGGGCAGCAAGGCCGATCGTCCCGTGTTCGTCTGGTTCCATGGCGGCGGCCTGACGACGTGCCATACGTACGAGCCGGAAGCCGACGGCCGCGCCTTTGCGGAAAAGGGAATTGTCTTTGTCTCCGTAGAGCAGCGCCTCGGTATTTTCGGCTATCTCTCCCTGCCGCAGCTGACGGCGGAGCAGGGAACGAGCGGCAACTACGGCCTGCTTGATCAGATCTGCGCGCTGGAATGGATTCGCGACAACATCGCTGCATTCGGCGGCGATCCGTCGAACATCACCATCGGCGGCCAGTCGGGCGGCACGGTCAAGTGCATGAGCATGGTCCTCTCACCGAAGTTCTCCGTGCCGGTGCGCCGGATCATCCTGCAGAGCGGATTGCAGTGGGATCGTCCCTTCCCCTCCCTGTCCGAAGCGGAGCAAAACGGCCTTGCGCGTCTCAGCCGCCTTGGCCTGGCGCAGGACGCCTCCCTTGACGAGCTGCGCGCCCTTCCGGCGGAAAGCCTTCTGGAGCTTCCGGAGGGAAATCCGTATATCGACTTTGTCACCTGCGACGGCATTGTGCTGAAGGACGCCTCCGCCCGCGACGGCCTGCTGCGCGGCGCCTGCCGGGAAATCCCGATTCTGTGCGGCTGCAACCTGGGCGAGGGCGAGTACCCGACCCCGGCGGGCAAGGATGCGTTTTATGCCGGCTTCCGGGAGCGCCTCGGCGATCTGTACGATACATACGGCTTTGAGACGCTTGTACCGGCAAACGATTCCACCGCTCCCGCTCTGGCGCGCCGGCTTGCGGCCTACGGCCTGAGCAATCTGTGCTGGACGAACATCATGCTTCCCCGCCTCTATGGCGAGTGGAGCCGGAAAGCGCTGCACAGCGATGTGAAAAACTACGTTTATCTCTTTGCCCACCGCACGCCGTCGCGCCCGTGCGAGCTCGGAACCGAGCGCGACGAGGAAATTCAGTGGAGCTGGCATTCCAGCGAGCTGTGGTACACCTTCCGCTCCCTGCGGGAGGGAACGCCGCCCGCCCGCCGCTGGACGGCTTGGGATTACGCGCTCGCGGAACAGATCAACACCTATTGGGCCAATTTCATCCGTACGGGCGATCCGAACGGAGAGGGACTGCCGTACTGGCCATCCTCTAGCGACGACCTGGGCTACGTGCTCCTCGGAGACGGAATCTCCGGAGAAACACGCTGCGGATCGCCGCTTGAGTCCCTGATGGAGGACTATGTCCGCAGACAGTTCGGACTCCCCCCTGTATCCGGCGAATGAAATAAGGCTTGATGCGCCCGCATGCGCCCTGTAAGGGACGCACAGGCATCACGTATAAAGGAGGAGCGGGGTGTGCAGATGGAATGGAACAAGAATTATTCCATACGGGATTTGGCGAAGGAGTGCGGTGTAAGCGTTTCCACCGCCTCCAAGGCGCTGAACAATTATCCCGGCGTCAGCGAGGAGACGCGCAGAAAAGTACAGGAGGCCGCCAGCCGGCAGAAGTATACGCCCAACGCTGCGGCCAAACTCCTCAAGCAGTCGGAAAACAAAACAGTGGTGCTTCTGATCAACGACGCCCTGCACCCTTACTTCAACCTGCTCGTCAAGGAATACAGCGAGGCGATGACGGGCGAGGGCTATGACATTGCCATCCGTTTTATCAACGGGGAGGATGCGGTTTACGCCGCGCTCAAGGCGGTGCGGGGAACGCGCGCCTGCGCTCTCGTTATCCTCGGCGGCTCCTTCCTCGGACGGGAGGAGGAGCTGGATCGTCTCGGCATTCCGGTCATTCTCTTCGGAAAATATCAGGATTTAAGCGCCTATCATAATATTTCCTCCTTCTATGTTGACGAAATGATGGAGTGCTATCGCCTGACGCGCTTTCTGCAGGAACGCGGCGCGCGAGAGATTGCTTTCTTCACCACGGAAAAGGAGGGGCTGACGGTAGGCGGTCTGCGGACTGCCGGTTACCTCAGAGCCATGCGTGAGATCGGCGCGGAGGATCCGGAGCTGGTCGTCACCGTGGAGAACAGCTACTACCGAAGCGGCTATCTCGGCATGCAGCGGCTGCTCAAAAAGCAGATCCATCTCTCCGGCGTGCTGTGCGTTTCGGACCGCCTGTGCGTGGGCTGCTGCCGCGCGCTGTATGACTGGGGTCTGCAGGTTCCCCGGGACGTGCTCGTTGCGGGATTTGACGGAAGCGAATTTACCGATTTTCATGTACCGACGCTGACGACCGTCGCCATGTCGACCCGCGATCTCTACCGAGACTCCGCCCGGCATCTGCTCGACAGGCTCCAGCACCAGGGAGAAACGCGCTGCCGGGGCTACAGCTGCGCCATCGTCGAAAAGGAATCGACGCAGCCGGCCAGACGGATGCGCACGCTCTACAATACGGCGGACAGGCCGGAACACCAGGAGGAGGAATCTCACAAATGAAGCAGGGCCTGAACCTGATTTATCTGCATACACACGACACGGGCCGGTACGTCCAGCCCTATGACCCCAACGCGGTCACCCCCAACCTCATGCGCCTCGCTCGGGAGGGCTGCGTCTTTCGCTCCGCATTCTGCTGCGGGCCGACGTGCTCGCCGAGCCGCAGCGGACTGGTGACGGGCCTGTACCCTCACCAGAACGGTATGTACGGCCTGGCGCACCGGGGCTTTTCCCTGCATGACTACAGCCGCCATCTCGGCAGCTGGCTGCGCTCTCACGGGATGGAAACGGTGCTCTGCGGCGTCCACCATGAAGCGGCCGACGTTTCCAGTCTTGGCTACTCCCACGTATTTCAGGAGGAAGCGCCCGGTATGTCCTCGCTGGAGGCCGACACACGCAACACGGAAAAAGCCGTGGAATTTCTGCGCGGCCCGCATGAAAAGCCCTTCTTCCTCTCGCTCGGCCTGCACAACACACACCGCCCCTTCGAGGGAATCGATCCCGGCATCGAGCCGGACTATGTGAAAGTTCCCGCCTGTCTGCCGGACACGGACGAGACGCGCCGCGATTTTGCCGAGTTCCTCACCTCCGCCAAGCGGGCGGACACCTGCTTCGGCCGGGTTCTCGATTGCGTTCGCGAGCTGGGGCTGGAGGACAACACCCTTGTGTTCTACACAACGGATCACGGCCCGGCCTTCCCGCACATGAAGTGCACGCTGCGCGACGACGGCATCGGCGTTTCCCTGATTCTCAAGTATCCCGGCAACCCGATGGCCGGAAAGGTGTGCGACGCGATGGTCAGCCATCTTGATCTCTACCCGACGCTCTGTGAGGCCGCGGGCGTGCCGCTTCCCGGCCCTGTGGAGGGCCGCTCCCTCTTCCCGCTTCTGGAAGGCTCGGAGGAAAAACTCCATGACGCCGTATTCTCGGAAATCAACTACCATGCCGCTCCCGAACCGGCCCGCTGTGCGCGCACACAGCGCTGGAAATATATCGTGGAATACGCTCCCGAAACGGGAACGGTTCCCGCGAACATTGACGGCGGCGCATCGAAGGATTTTCTGGCGCAGTTCGGCCTTCTCACACACGGAAAGGACCGCGAGCAGCTCTACGATCTGATGCTCGATCCCGCCGAGGGCTGCAATCTCGCCGGAAACCCGGAGTATACCTCCGTTCTCAGCGAGATGCGGGAACTGCTGCGCCGCCACATGGAGCGCACCGACGATTTCCTGCTGCACGGCAAGCTTCCCGTTGTACCGGGCAGCTTCATCAACAACGTCACCTGTGTGGATCCCGAGAGCACCGACCCCGCGGATTATACGTACTTTTAACGGATTGCCGGACGGGCTCTTTCCCGTCCGGCAATCTTTTTGTTTGCCCGGCACCGGAAAAGCCGGAACGAACATATGGCGGGGGCTTCCCGCCCGAAAACAACACGGTCCCCGGAGGGGATCGAACAGGAGGAGTTTTCATGAAGGACTACGAACGACTGAAAATGCTGGAACCCCCGGAGGGAATTCTCGATGTGGTGATCGACACCGACACGGCCACGGAGGTCGACGACCCCTTTGCCGTAGCCTATGCTCTGCTCTCCCCGGAGAAGCTACGCGTACAGGCTCTGTGCGCCGCCCCCTTCTCGATGAACGAGCGGGCGCAGGATCCCGCGGACGGCATGGAACAGAGCTACCGCGAACTGCTGCATCTGCTGGATCTTCTCGGCATGCGCGGCGAATACGAATTCCGCGTCTTCCGTGGTTCCCGCAGCTACCTTTCGGAAAAAGCTCCCGTACCTTCCCCGGCGGCAGACAAGATCGTCCGGCTGGCCCTCGCGCACAGCCAGGAGCATCCGCTCTACGTCGCCGCCATCGGCGCTGTTACCAATGTCGCCTCCGCTCTGCTCGCCTGCCCCGAAATCGCGGAACGGATGGTGCTTGTATGGCTCGCGGGCGACGATCTGGACGCTTCGCCGAATGTTTATAATGTATATCAGGATGTAAAGGCCGCCCAAGTCGTCTTCGACAGCGGCGTTCCGCTCGTTCACGTTCCGTGTACACCGGTTTCCTCGCATCTGACGACCACCATGGAGCAGCTGGAAGCGTGTATCGGCGGAAAGAACAGCCTGTGCGACTACCTGACGGAGAGCGTGCGCGCCTACAGCGACGATCTTTTCGCCTGGAGCAAGCCGATCTGGGATATCGCCGTGATTGCGTGGCTCCTCTCCCCTGACTTCGCTGAGTCGGAGATCACCACCTCCCCCATTGTGACGGACAACCTCACGTGGAGCCGCGACTATCACCGGCATCTGATCCGCAACGTCAAGAGCTTCCGCCGTGACGCTGTCTTCCGCGACCTCTTCCGCAAGCTTGCCGGCGTTTCGCCCCGCCCCTGAACCGGATGCGGACGCCCGGATGACTGTTCGGAAGCGCTCCTCCGTTTACGATACGGCGGAGCCCACTGTCCGCAAACGGGAACCTTTCTGTCCGGACCTGCGGCCATCCATTTGCGCAGGCGGTAGCCTGCCGCTCACCCCGCAAAAAGCAGGGGCCGCCGCGAAAGAAAAGTCTGACGGCAATCTGCCCAAAAGAAAAAACGCCCATCAGAAAACCGGCCTCAAACGGAAGCGGGAATCGCTCCGTTTGAGGCCGGTTTTTGTATATTCTTGTTTGGCTCGACCGTTTTGCAGCAGCTCTTTTGCCATGTGTCCGCGCGCTTTCCTTTTTCTTTTGGAAGCAAAACGAACTGCCCCGCGCGGCGCGGATGACAGCTTTCTCCCATCCGCCGCGCAGACCTCTTCGTACCGTTTCCGGTGTCCGGCACGACGGTTTTTACTCGTCGAGCTTGAGGACGGAGAGGAAGGCTTCCTGAGGCACCTCGACGGTACCGAGCTGGCGCATGCGCTTCTTGCCTTCCTTCTGCTTCTCGAGGAGCTTCTTCTTTCGGGTGATGTCGCCGCCATAGCACTTGGCCAGAACGTCCTTGCGCATCGCCTTAACCGTTTCGCGGGCGATGATGCGCCCGCCGATGCAGGCCTGGATCGGCACCTCGAAGAGCTGGCGCGGAATCTTGTCCTTGAGCTTCTCGGCCATCTTGCGCGCGCGGGGATACGCCTTATCCTCGTGGATGATGAAGGAGAGCGCGTCGACAATCTCGCCGTTGAGCATGATATCGAGCTTGACAAGCTTGCTCTTCTGGTAGCCGCACAGCTCGTAGTCAAAGCTCGCATAGCCGCGCGTGCGGGACTTGAGCGCATCGAAGAAGTCGTAGACGATCTCGTTGAGCGGGAGCTCATAATGAATATCCACGCGGTCGGAGTCGATATAGGTCATATCGCGGAAGGTACCGCGGCGATCCTGGCACAGCTCCATGATATTGCCGACGTAGTCCGTCGGGGAATAAATGTGCGCGTTGACCATCGGCTCCTCCGCCTGCGCGATGAGGGACGGGTCGGGATAGTTGGTCGGGTTATCGATGAACACGACGCTGCCGTCCGTCTTGGTAATGCGGTACACGACGCTCGGGGCCGTGGTGATCAGGTCAAGATTGTATTCACGCTCCAGGCGCTCCTGGATAATCTCCATGTGCAGCAGACCAAGGAAGCCGCAGCGGAAGCCAAAGCCGAGGGCGACGGACGTCTCCGGCTCAAAGGAAAGGGCCGCGTCGTTGAGCTGGAGCTTGTCCAGCGCGTCGCGCAGATCGGGATACTTCGCGCCGTCCGCCGGGTAAATACCGCAGTAAACCATCGGCTGCACGGCACGGTAGCCGGGCAGAGGTTCCGATGCGGGGTTATCCGCGCGGGTGATGGTGTCGCCGACGCGAGCGTCCTTCACGGCCTTAATCGACGCCGTGATATAGCCGACCTCGCCGGAGGACAGCTCCTTCGCGGGCTCAAAGGTCGTGGCGCGCATATAGCCGCACTCGACGACGGTAAACTCGCTGCCGACGCTCATCATGCGGATCGTATCGCCCGGATGAACGGTTCCTTCCTTGAGGCGCACATGCGCAATCACACCGCGGTACGGATCATAATAGGAATCGAAAATCAGCGCGCGCAGAGGAGCGTCGTCGTTTGCCTGCGGCGGCGGGACGAGCTTCACAATCTGCTCCATCACCGCGCCGATGTTGATGCCCTGCTTGGCGGAGATCGCAGGCGCGTCCTCTGCCGGAATGCCGATCACGTCCTCGACCTCCTTGCGCACGCGCTCCGGATCGGCGCCGGGCAGGTCGATCTTGTTCATCACCGGCACGATCTCCAGGCCCGCGTCGACGGCAAGATACGTGTTCGCCAGCGTCTGCGCCTCGATGCCCTGCGAGGAGTCCACGACAAGCACCGCTCCCTCACACGCCGCAAGGCTGCGGGAAACCTCATAGTTGAAGTCGACATGGCCGGGCGTGTCGATCAGGTTGAACATATAGTCTTCCCCGTCCTGGGCATGGTAAACGAGCGTCACGGCATGCGCCTTGATGGTGATGCCGCGCTCGCGCTCAAGATCCATGTTGTCGAGGAGCTGATCCTCCATGTCGCGCAGCGCCACCGCCTGCGTCTGCTCAAGAATGCGGTCTGCCAGCGTGCTCTTGCCGTGGTCGATATGCGCAATAATGCAGAAGTTTCTGATTTTATCCTTGGAAAAGCTCAATGCTTTCGTTCCTCCTTCTCCGGGCTGAAGCCGCGCCTACGGCGGGCAATTCGCGCCTGCGGCGGGCAATTCGCGCACGCTCCCTCCGGTCGCCCGGTGATGCGGTTCCGGACGCCGGGCGGCCCGCGATGCGCCCTGCCTGCGATCATTGTACCATATGCGGGGCGGGGAGAGCAAGGAAAAATCCGGGAAAGTGCAGGTCAACCCCCCCAGAGGAGAATATCGCATTTTACCTGTCCTCCTGCTCTGCAGCCACCATGCGGGCACAGGCCGAAGTATTTGCAAATTGCCGCTTTTCCATGCGGGTCCAGCTGCGGAACCCGTAGAGATCGTTAACAAAGAAGGCTGCGAAGCAGACGAAAACGGATAGATACGAGAGATCCTCAAGCGCGGCCAGCCCCCACAGGACGATAAGCACCAGGTCGTTCGCGGCATAGGCTGCCGCAAAGAAGGGGCTGCGCTTATAGGTGAGAAGCACGGCCAGGCAGCTCGTCGTCACGGAAATGGTACTCGGGATCAGATTCGCGGTACCGAGGGCCGCGAGAATAAAATAGAAAACGACGGTCACAGCCAGCGTGGCGGCCGCGAGAAGCGCCCACTCGTTTTTCCGCAGACGATGCACCGCAACCTCCGAGCGGTTTCCCTGATACGGGTTTTTGAGCCAGGCAATCAGTGAGAAAACCGCCATCGGCATCGTCATTCCGACATACGTGATCATTTCACCGTAATAGGCGAATGAGTAGGAGATCACGCCGTAGATCAGGCTGAACAGAATCATGAGCGCCTGACCGAAAGGATTGCCCTTGGCGCAGAAGATGAGCGAGGTCACTCCCACCAGCGAGGCGGCAAGCGTCAGCCAGCTTTCCCGGTCAAACAGGCAGAAGGCCAGCACAATCATCGCGGCGGATCCTCCCCAGAGCAGGCGTTCCGCCGGGGTGAAATAGGACTTTTTCATGAAAAACCGTTTCCTCCTTCAAAAAAGGCATCCGCCTCCGCATCTTCAAAGACCTAACGATGCGGAACGAATGCCTGAAACATTCCTGCCCGGTGGCAGTATCACGGCGCAAACGCGCTTTTTCCGCGGATTATTGTACTACGTTTTTCCGAAGAATGCAAGAGGGGAGCAGCCGGATTTTTGCGCCCGCTTCCCTCCCGTTCCGTGGCAGCAACGCGGGCGCAAGATAAGACCCCTTTGCGGTACCGGCCGCAAAGGGGTCGCTTTCTTTCACCGAGGTTCGCCGAGGGATGAGGCGTGCGCGTCTTGCCCGCCGCAGGCGCGCGATGTGCCCGCCGCAGGCGTCAGGAAGGCTGGGAAAGGGTGAAAAGGGAGAAAAAGTAGGATTTTCGGGCCATGAGGGAGGAGAAGGAGCCGTGCTCAGCGATGCGGCCGCCGCGGAGGACGAGGATCTCATCGAAGCGCGAGAGAAGAGGCTCGTCGAGAGAATGGGTGACAATGATGCGGGTGAGACCGTCGAGGTCGAGGAGCGAGGACGTGACACGGAATGCGGTCTCGCGGTCGAGGGAGGCGGTGGCTTCGTCGGCCAGGAGGACAGGCGTGCGGCGCAGGAGGGCGCGGGCAATCGAGACGCGCTGACGCTCGCCGCCGGAGAGAGCGTTTCCGTTTTCTCCGCACGGAAAATCGAGGCCGCGCTCCGCCACAAATTCGCCAAGACCGGCCAATGCGGCGGCCCGTTCCACTTCACCCGCGGGAAACTCGCGGAACATGGTCAGGTTATCGCGCAGGCTGCTCTGGAATAGAAAAACGTCCTGCCGGATGTGGGACATGAGGTCATAGAGGGAGGAGGTGCGGATCTCACGCAGCTCCTCGCCGTCAATAAGAATGTCGCCCGTATAGCCGGGAAATGAGCGCATCAGGAGGCTCAAAAGCGTCGATTTGCCGCTGCCGGACGCGCCGACAATGGCGTAGCTTTTGCCGGCCTCGAAGCGGGCGGAAAGATTTTTCAGGACGGGCTCTCCCTGGGGCGCGTAGGAGAAGGAGACATTTTTCAGCTCAATCGCTTCCCGCAGAACAGGCGGAATCTCTGTTCCGCCGTCCGGTGTGCGGGCGGAGAGGGCCTCGTCAAGCTTGTCCGTCAGAGCAAGGGCCGCCTTGCGGTTGGCGAAAAAGCCCGGCAGAACCGAAATCGGCTCCAGCAGGAAGCCCATGAGCTGAACAAACACAAACACGACGCCCGGCGTAAGCGAACCGGAAAGGGCCAGCACAACCCCCACGAGGAGCACTCCGATCTGGGCTGCCGCCCCGGAGAGAGAGGATGCGGTGGAAATCATCGTGTTCAGCGCACGGCGGCGGCTCTTGGCCTTTTCGGCGGCACGGCAGCTTTCCGAGAAAAGGCGGAAGGCCTGCGCCTCTGCCTTCATGCTTTTGACGACGGAAAATCCCGCCAGACAATCCCGCAGGGCGGAGACGTAGCTCTCATTCCGGCGGGAAACCTCCTGCTCCACCGGAGCCAGCTTGCCTCCTGTCAGGACAGCCGCCAGCACAGGCAGGGACGAGAATAGAGCGGCGGCCAGCGTCATGAGAGGACTGTACCAGAGCATCAGAGCAAGCGCTCCGGCAAACAAAAGCAGCTGTGTCGCGCTTTCGAAGAGCTTCTCAAGATAGTTCGTCTCGATGCTGTTCGCATCATTTGAGAGAGCGGAAAGATAAAGCGAGGTGTTTTCCTCCGAAAAGGCCGCCGCCCCCTTCTTTGTCAGCTCCCGGAAGGCCGCCTCCCGATACTGCGTCATTGCGCGGCGAAGGAAGCGCGGTTTGGCAATGCAGGTCACAATTCCCGCCGCCAGAATCCCCAGCAGCATCACAGCGGAGATTCCAACCAGCTGCGGAAGCGTGAACCCGATGGAAAGTCCGGACGCCAGATCGAGAATTTGCTGCAGAAGGACGGAGAGCGCCAGATTGAGCCCCGCCATAAGAGCCGACACACCGAGCACCGCACAAAACAACAGATGATTGTGCCGGAAAAACTCACGGCGCAGGCCGTCACGCTTTTTCATGCTTCCACTCCTCCCACAGCGGACGCAAAAGCTCCGCGGAATCCGGGTTTTCATCGAGCAGCTTCTCGACGCCCTGCGTCGCCGTTTCTCCGAAATCATCGAAGGCGGCAGGAAGCGGATCGCCGCAGTAAAAGCGAAGGGCGGTCACGCTGTAATTCGGAGCCGCATCGAAACGGGACGCCGCCTCCCATGCGCGGCGCAGAGACGCTTCCGCTTCCGCCTTTCTGCCCAGCACGGCGTACAGATGAGCGCTCACGGCATAAAGCGAGGTTTCAAGCTTTGTAAGAAACGAGATCTGCCCGGGCTGCGCCAACCTGACGGTGAAAGCCGTCGTGCTGTCGAGAAGCTCCAGCACCTGTTCCGTCTCCTCCCGGCCCACAGCGGCATTGGAATAGCCAAATACGAGACGCACCAGATCCGCCCCGAGACTGAGCAGCGCGCGGAAAAGGTAGCGTTTCGCCTCGTCCTTCTGCTCCGTCAAAGCGAGCGTCGCCCCAATGATCAGATCGTGCACGCCGCTGTCATTGCAGCGCTTGAGCTCGCGCACACCTTCCTCCCTTTCGCCCAGCAAAATGCGTGTATCGGCGATCGACCGCCGAATGGACATTTCGCCGATCTCCTCATCGGTATTCTGAGCAATCAATGTCAGGGAGCGCTCGTAAAGCTCGATGGAACGCCGCAGCCTTTCCGAATCTGACTTCACAAGACCAAAGCAGTTATAAAAATTGGCCGCATAATAGACCGCCTCAAACGAGTTCGGATAATTGCGCAGCAAACGCCGGGCCTCCTGTTCCCCCTCCGCAAAGCTGCGCGCGTCCCGAAGGGCACGCAGGCGGCGCAGCGAGACGGGAAGGGCGTAATCCTGCGCCTGATAGCCAATCAGCGCGTCGACCGACGTGCCGAACAGGCAGGCCAATTCCACCAGCGCGGACAGCTCCGGCACGGACGCTCCCGACTCCCACTTTGAAACGGCTCCCACCGTCACCCCCACCGCCTCGGCAAGCTTTTCCTGCGTCATCCCCTTTTCCAGCCGGTATGAACGGATCTGCTCCGCAAGCCTCCATTCCATTCTGCAATCCCTTCCTTTCGCTCTCAGGATACCATGCTTTTCTTCCGGACGGAAGACAGCAGCCGGAAAGAGAAGAAAGAAATTTCTTTCCTGTCAGGAAAGTTTCCGCCGTCACCGGAACCGGAAGACTGCCCTGGGGCGCCGGTTCCGGCGATCGGAATTCTTCTTGGCCGGAATCCTTGACTGAAACGCTTGGCTGGGATGCTCGACTGGGATGCCTGGCCGCAATGCTCGGCCGGAATCCTTGACTGGAACACTTGGCTGAAATGCTTGACTGGAATCCTTGGCCGGAAAGCTTGACCGCAATGCTCGACCGGAATCCTTGACTGGAACACTTGGCTGGAATGCTCGACCGGGACGCTTGGCCGTAACGCTTGACTGGGATACTCCGTCCGGACATCTTTCTTCAGCCCATAAAACTTGTCCTCTGCAAAATACTCAAAAAAACCGGGAGCCTTTTGAGCTGTCACAGCTCCAAAAGGCTCCCGGGATTTTTTCTGCTGCCGTTTTGGCGAACTCTTCTGCCGAAGCACATGCCAGAGCACAGGCTTATGCTTTCGGCGCGGGAATCCGTTTGCGCCAGCGGCCGGCACGGTACGCCACAAGGGTAATGAGCGCGCCGAGGACCCACGAGGCGAGCAGGGAAATAAAGATCGACTCCGGACGGCCGACAGGATAATCGGCGCTGCGGGTCAGGAACGCCAGACCATAGGCAATCGGAACACGCAGAACCACGGTGGTGATAATGGAAATCCACATGGGCGTCATCGTGTCGCCCGCTCCGCGCATCACGCCCGAAAGACTCTGCGTGACAGCCATGGCGATGTAGCCGACGGCAAGAATGCACAT
>ERZ1673738.3682-NODE-3682-length-16634-cov-4.790156_pt1 | contig 16634 bp, 14 predicted proteins | sample MGYA00580198_ERZ1673738 | MGnify/ENA primary metagenome ERZ1673738 (study PRJEB41218, sample SAMN15661784) | gut metagenome | host: Homo sapiens | place: Canada: London | collected 2015-08-20/2019-03-30 | study: EMG produced TPA metagenomics assembly of... | reverse complement strand
GAAAATCATTGTTAAGGGCTACAGTAAATGCAGTCATCCGGCTATGCCGAAAGAGTATCGCATGAGTTTGTGGGGTGCTCTTGAGAATATTAGACGAAATTCGAGTTATGACACGTATATGTGGTATTTATCGCTTGTTCACCCCAAAAGGGTGAAGCCGTATTCATACTTTTATAAATTGAAACAAATCTTAAACGTAAAAGGCAGATAATTATGTCTCACGGTTTCCTGACGATCGCCACGGGAGATGAAAAATACTATAAGATGGCGGCAAACCTTCTCCAATCCTACCGGTACTTTTCAAAGCCGCCGCTTCCGTTTGCGATACTCGCTGACAGAGAGAATGAATATACGGCGAAATTCGATGACGTGATGCTCTTGGAGAATGCACACTGCAATTATCCGGATAAACTGAGTATGCTTGAAAGTTTGCCGTATGATGTGAATATTTTCATTGATTCAGATTGTATTGCATACGGGGATTTAAATAGGCTTTTCGATATGTTTAAGGATGCGGATGATTTCTCGTGTTTCAGTCGTGTTTTGCCTCTTAATGATAAAACAGGCTGGTTCGAATACGAAAACCTTGGGGAATTGAAGCAGAAAGTATCTTATGTTGTCGGTTTGCACGGCGGGGTTTATTATATGCGCAAATCAAAACGGTGCGACGCGGTTGCTGAAACGGCAAAAGCGTTGGTGCCGCGTTATAAAGAGTATAGATTCAAAGGCAATTTTGCAACTCCCGGAGACGAGCCGCTTATAGCTTTGAGCATGGCGTTGAATGATTGCAAGCCGATTCCGCATGATTTGCGCGGAATCCTCTGTTACTGGGAATATGTCGGACAAATGCGGTTGAGCATAACAGGTGGGGTTGCAGCGGTAAAAAACACTGAAATCAGAACAGATTTGCTCCATTGGGGAACGCGATTTACAATAACGCCGCTTTACCGTAAGCAAATTGCGGATTTGCGCACGCTTGAAAACGGCGGCAGCCGAACGGAACTTCTGCTGAATTCAATGCAGTACGGGGCTGCGGAAACATGCGGGCAAATCGATCGCTTTATTAAACGCGCATCAAATAAACTCAAGCGCATTTTCCGCATCAAATGAAAGTAAAAAAGCAAGTTTTCAGGATAATAACCGCCGCGGCTGTACTTTTCATCCTCGCTCTTACCCTTTCCGTTTTGCTCTCGGCCGTTTGTCTTCATGTGCAGCACTACGAAATTGAGCTGCGCGGACTTCAATCAAAGGTGCGGTTGGTTCTGCTTTCCGACCTGCATTGCAAGTCATTCGGGAAGGACAACGCGCGTCTGCTTGCAAAGGTTGAAGCGCAGTCGCCGGATGCAATTTGTCTTGCGGGTGATATGATCGACAGGAATGCGGATGCCGAAGATGTGCAAAAGTTTCTTGATTTTGTTAAAGCATTGCGTAAAATCGCGCCGGTATTCTTTTCACCGGGCAATCACGAACTCGGATATATGGCGTCAGATGAGCTGCTTCTTGATCGCATTGAGAAATCCGGTGCGGCGGTGTTCAATGACAGTTATGCGGATGTTATTCTTGCGGGTCAGCCGCTGCGCATCGGCGGCACAATGGGGCATGGGTTTGCGTTCGGCCGCACGGAAGAGGAGTTTGCCGCATCGCCGGAATACAAATTCTTGAAAGAATTTGAAAATACCGACTTGCCGAAAGTCTGCCTTGCACATATGCCGGACACTTTTATTTTCAACGGTGCGTACAGCATGTGGAATATCGACCTTGTTCTGAGCGGACACACTCACGGCGGTCTTATTCGAATGCCGTTTGTCGGCGGGCTGTATGCGCCGATGCAGGGATGGTTCCCGAAATACGACAGCGGAAGCTTCCGATTGGGCGACAATATGCAGATGATCATCACCGCCGGAATGGCGGGACACGGCATAATACCGCGGGTGAACAACCTGCCGGAAATTGCAGTGATTGATCTTGTTCCCGGGGAAGAAAACGCACAGTAAAAAACAAGACGATGACAGAACAAACGGGACTGCCGCAGACGGAATTTGATGTTTGCGGCAGTCCCGTTTTTTTGTCGATATGCCGAGACTATCAGTTGAAATTCAACACGATGGGCTTGCTGTCGTCAATTGTGTTCCGGTCATCCGTTTTGAAAATATGAAACGAGAACTCGACCGTTTCAAAGTTTTCAATGTTGTTTTCATCAAGTTCGGTCGAACTGAAAACTATGCAGTCAACGGCACTTTTCTCCGCACAAACTTCGCAGGAAAAATAAGTGCCGACCGTAAATCCGTTTACCGATTCGTCCCGTGTTTGAACGGTCATATCTTTTATGCACAACTTTGGTGGAACAATCAAAAAACCGCACGAATGAAATGCTTCAAATGCATTTCGGGGCTCGGTCGGAACACGCATACCCAAATCTGATATACTCTCCCTTAACTCTTGACTATTTTCGCCTGCAACTATATAATTATTGTTGGGTTGGTATGTGTGTGAGAAAGCGAGAGCTTTTGAACGACTTTCTGCCGCCCGCAAAATGCTTTGCAATAATTTGCCGCGCTGCGGCTTCTAAAAGGAGATTTATCAAATGATAATTATCAACGGCACGAGTTTGACGGTTGAACAGGTTGCTGCTGTTGCCAGAACGGGCGAACAGGTTGCGATTTCGGACGAGGCGAAGGCTGCGGTTAACAAAGCGCGCGCCTATGTTGAAAAGAAACTTGATGAAAAGGCTGTTGTATATGGCTTAACAACCGGTTTCGGCAAGTTTTCGGACAAATACATTCCCCTTGAGGACACTGCCGCCTTGCAGCGCAACCTCATCATTTCCCATTCCTGCGGCATGGGCAATCCTCTGCCGACGGAAGTTGTTCGCGCCGCAATGCTGCTGCGCTGCAACGCACTTTGCCGCGGCAATTCGGGAATTCGTCTTTCCACAATCGAAACCCTGCTTTCAATGCTGAACAAAGGTGTTCACCCCATAGTTCCCGAAAAGGGCTCCCTCGGCGCAAGCGGAGACCTTGCACCCCTTTCCCACATGGTTCTTGTTATGCTCGGTGAAGGCCGCGCGGAATACAATGGCGAAATCATGAGCGGCAGGGAAGCAATGGCGGCTGCCGGTATTCCCACTGTCGAACTTGCGGCCAAGGAAGGCCTTGCACTCATTAACGGAACTCAGATAATGACTGCCGTCGGTTGTCTTGCGGTATATGACGCCGTTCAGCTCACAAAGACTGCGGATATCGCCTGCGCAATGACTGCGGAAGCACTTTTCGGCATCAAGAAGGCCTATGATCCCAAGGTTCATGCTGTTCGCGGCCACAAGGGACAGATCAACAGCGCAAAGAACCTGCTCACTCTGCTTGAAGGCAGCAAGCTTGCGTTTGATACCATTCCCGGAAAGGTTCAGGATGCATATGCACTGCGCTGCACTCCGCAGGTTCACGGAGCAAGCCGCGATGCGATCGAATACGTTTACAATGCCGTCAGCCGCGAGATTAACGCCGTGACGGACAATCCCATTATTTTCCCCGATGACGACGAAGCGATTTCCGGCGGCAATTTCCACGGCCAGCCGATGGCTCTTGCATTCGACTTCCTCGGCATTGCGCTTGCGGAATATGCAAACATTTCCGAGCGCCGCATTGAACGCCTTGTCAATCCGCAGCTCAGTGCCGGACTGCCCGCATTCCTCAGTGAGAACGGCGGCCTTAACTCCGGCTTTATGATTACTCAGTATTCGGCCGCAAGCATGGTTTCCGAAAACAAGGTTTGGGCGCACCCTGCAAGCGTTGACTCCATTCCTTCCTCTGCAAATCAGGAGGATCATGTAAGCATGGGCACCATTGCCGCACGCAAGGCGCGCATGATCCTTGACAATGCACAGAAGGTTATCGGCATTGAGCTGTTTGCCGCAAGCCAGGCTCTTTACCTGCGCGGCGATGATAAGCTCGCTCCCGCAACAAAGGCTGTTTACAACAAAATCCGCGAAAGCGTTGCACCCATTCACGACGATATCGTGATGTACGAACAGATGAACAAGTTCGATGCAATGGTAAAGGCGGAAGAGATCGTCCGCGCGGCCGAGAGCGTTTGCGGAACCCTTGAATGATTTGCGCCGGTTATCAAAAACCGACAACCGACAGCACTGACGGCAGCTAAATTAAAAATACCGAAAAAACGGTAAAAAATTCAATCCTAACGAAGGAGGGAATATCAGTATGAAAAACGAACTTGTTGCAAAAGCAATGACAATCAAACTTGACAACACTCTTCCGGAGTATCCGAAAATGGAAGAGGGCTATCGCCGCGCACCGGACAGAGGTTTCCGCCTCACTCCCGCACAGGCTGAGCTTGCGCTGCGCAACGCACTGCGCTATGTTCCCGAGGAACTCCATGAAACGCTTGCTCCCGAATTCATGGAAGAACTCAAAACCCGCGGCAGAATCTATGCCTATCGCTATCGTCCCGAGGGAAGGATTTACGGCAAACCCATCGATGAATACAAGGGCAAATGCATTGAAGGCAAGGCTTTTCAGGTCATGATTGACAACAACCTTGATTTCGAGATTGCGCTTTACCCCTATGAACTTGTTACCTACGGCGAAACAGGTCAGCCCTGCCAAAACTGGCTGCAATACCGCCTTATCAAAAAATATCTTGAAGAGCTTACCGAAAACCAGACTCTCGTTGTTGAGTCCGGTCATCCTCTCGGCCTGTTTCCTTCAAAGCCCACCGCGCCCCGCGTTATCATCACAAACGCACTGATGGTCGGCATGTTCGACAACCTTAAGGATTGGGAAATTGCGGAAGAACTCGGCGTTGCCAACTACGGACAGATGACGGCGGGCGGTTGGATGTATATCGGACCGCAGGGCATCGTTCACGGAACGTTCAACACAATTCTCGGCGCAGGCAGAAAATATCTCGGCGTTGCGGAACACGGCGATCTTGCGGGCAAGCTGTTTGTATCCTCCGGTCTCGGCGGCATGAGCGGTGCACAGCCCAAGGCGGCGAACATCGCAAACGCAGTCGGTGTTTTTGCGGAAGTTGACCTTTCAAGAATCAAAACACGTTATGACCAAGGCTGGGTAAACACGATTTCCGATAACCTTGACGAGGTGTTTGCGGAAGCAAAGCAGTACCTTGCGGAGAAAAAATCGATTTCGATCGCATATCACGGAAATATTGTCGATTTGCTTGAATATGCCGTTGCGCATAACATCCATATCGATCTGCTTTCCGACCAGACTTCCTGCCACAACGTCTATAACGGCGGTTATTGCCCCGTCGGTCTGACATTTGATGAGCGCACGCATATGCTGCATTCCGATCGTGACGAGTTCGAACGCCGAGTCAATGCTTCGCTGCGCCGTCATTTCGATGCAATCGTTGCCCTCACAAAGCGCGGCACGTATTTCTTCGACTACGGCAACTCCTTCATGAAAGCGGTTTACGACAGCGGCGTTCAGGAAATCTCCAAGAACGGCGTTGATGAAAAGGATGGCTTCATCTTCCCGAGTTATGTTGAGGATATTATGGGTCCGGTTCTGTTTGACTACGGCTACGGTCCGTTCCGCTGGGTCTGCCTGTCCGGCAAGCCCGAGGATCTCGACAAGACCGATGCAGCGGCAATGAGCTGCATCGATCCGACCCGCTGCTCTCAGGATCGCGATAACTATATTTGGATTCGTGATGCAAAGGCAAACAAGCTTGTTGTCGGCACACAGGCGCGCATACTCTATCAGGATGCCGAAGGCAGAACGAATATCGCGCTTAAATTCAACGAAATGGTTCGCAGCGGCGAAATCGGTCCGGTTATGATCGGACGCGACCACCACGACGTCAGCGGTACGGATTCCCCCTTCCGCGAGACTGCAAACATCAAGGACGGCAGCAATGTAATGGCGGATATGGCGGTTCAGTGCTTCGCGGGCAATGCCGCAAGGGGCATGAGCCTCTGTGCACTGCACAACGGCGGCGGTGTCGGAATCGGCAAATCCATCAACGGCGGTTTCGGCCTTGTTCTGGACGGCAGCGAACGCGTGGATAATATCATTCGCTCCGCAATGATGTGGGACGTTATGGGCGGCGTTGCAAGGCGCAATTGGGCGCGCAACGAGCACTCCGTTGAAACATCCGTTAAATACAATGAAAAATGGGCGGGCAAGGCTCATATCACCATTCCCTATTTTGCGGATGACGAACTTGTGAAAAAAACTGTTGCCGATGCTCTGAAATAAGCTTCGGAAACGTGCAGGACAAATGTTAAACCGGCATTTGCCGGAACGGTATGATACGTTCTGCATACATTCTTCAAATTAACATTGCCTGCGCCCGCAGACGGCGGGAGCTCACGGCTTTTGCCCTGCGGACGCGGCAAAAATAAAGAAACAACAAACAACAAACGCAAAAAACAACCGCTCCGCATACTTCTGCGGGGCAAAAACACGAAAGGAAGTTTTCTTAAAATGGCAAAGATCATTGAATGCGTCCCGAATATCAGCGAGGGCAGGAACCATGAGGTCATCGAGGCATGTGTTGACACCGTTCGCAACACTGCGGGCGTAACACTGCTTGATTACAGCAGCGACGCAAGCCACAACCGCAGCGTTATCACCTTCATGGGCAGCCCCGAAGGCGTTATGAATGCCGCAACCGCTCTTGCCAAGAAAGCGGCAGAGCTTATTGACCTGAATCATCATCAGGGCGAACATCCCCGCATGGGCGCGGTCGATGTTATCCCCCTTATTCCCATGAAGGACGTTACAAAGGAAGAAACCGTTGAATATTCCAAACAGCTTGCAGAGCGCATTTGGAATGAAGCGGGCATACCCATTTTCCTTTATGAAGATTCCGCTTCCGCACCGCATCGTGTAAACCTTGCGGCAATTCGCAAGGGTCAGTTTGAAGGCATGGCGGAAAAGGTTAAGGATCCGCAGTGGACCCCCGATTTCGGCGGCGCAGCGATTCACCCCACCGCAGGCGTAACAGCCGTCGGCTGCCGTATGCCCTTGGTTGCATTCAATATCAACCTCTCAACTTCCGATGTTTCCATTGCAAGCAAAATTGCAAAGATTATCCGTCGTTCAAGCGGCGGTTTCGATTGCGTAAAGGCTCTCGGCGTTATGCTTGAGGACAGGAACATTGCGCAGGTTTCAATCAACATGACCGACTTCAACCGCACTCCGCTTTACAGGGTTGTTGAAGTCACAAAGGCTGAAGCCGCACGCTGGGGCGTTCACGTTATCGGCACGGAGATCATCGGCCTGACTCCGATGCGTGCGCTCATCGATTCCGCAGAATATTACCTGCAAATCGAGGACTTCAATGCGGACAAGCAGATTATTGAAAACTATTTGCTGTAATTCAGAACAAAATTAAAGACTGAACGGAATGCAGAGCATTTGCCGCTCTGCATTCCGTGAAAAGGTCAAATGCCTATGCTTCTTATTAAAAACATCGGAACACTTGCAACCCCGCTCGGCACAAGCAGCCGCTGCGGTTCGGATCAGGGCAAAATCGAAGTGCTGCACAATGCAGCAGTTCTTATTGACGGTGAAAAAATCGCTGCGGTGACTGCAAACGGAGAGCTTCCGGAATATTCGGCATATGCCGATATCGTCGATGCTCACGGTGCGCTTGCAACACCCGGACTTGTTGACGCACACACCCACCTTGTTTTCGGGGGCTGGCGCGCGCATGAAGTGCCGCTGAAAATTGCAGGCGCAAGCTACCTTGATATCCTCAATGCAGGCGGCGGCATTTTGAACACGCTGACCAACACGCGCAAAGCAACCGAGGATGAGCTTTTTGAACGCGGACGCGGCTTTCTTGCGGAAATGCTCGATTTCGGCGTTACAACGGTTGAAATTAAAAGCGGTTACGGACTGGATTCGGAAAATGAGCTGAAGCAGCTCCGCGTCATTCGCCGTCTCGGCGGAGCCTGCGCACAGGATATTGCTGCCACATTCCTCGGTGCACATGCAATTCCGGACGAATATGCAGGCAATGCCGACGGGTACATTGATTTTATAATTGAACGTGTGCTGCCGGTCGTTGCGGAACAGGGGCTTGCGGATTTTTGCGATGTCTTCCTCGAAAGTTCCGTATTCAACGTTCCGCAGTCGCGGAAACTTCTGCTTGCGGCACAAAAACTCGGGCTTCCGTCAAAAGTGCATGCGGATGAGATAGATCCGCTTGGCGGTTCGGAGCTTGCGGGCGAGATCGGCGCAATTTCCGCAGAACACCTTATTGCAACGCGGGACAGCGGCATTGAAGCAATGGCAAAGGCGAAAACGACTGCCTGCCTGCTGCCGCAAACCTCGCTTTATCTCAACAAACCCTTTGCGCGTGCGCGTGACATGATTTCGGCGGGCGTCCCTGTTGCAATTGCAACGGATTTCAACCCCGGTTCATGTCCGTCGCTGAATTTGCAGCTTTCAATGAATCTCGGCTATCTGCGTTACCGCCTCTTCCCAGAGGAGGTTTTGACGGCAGTCACGCTGAATGCTGCATGTGCAATCGGCAAGGGCGACAGCGTCGGTTCGATTGAACCGGGCAAACTTGCGGATATCGTGCTTTGGAATGCGGATGAGCTGCCCATGCTCTGCTACAGAATGGGCTCAAATCAGGTTAAAAAGGTTATCAAGCGCGGCCGTGTCGCTGTGAAGTAATCTCAGGTTCGATTCGGAATAAATTGCCGACAGCACGGCAGAATAGTCCGAATCGGCATAATCATAACAACGAAAGGTAATTTTAAACACATGAAACTTATCGACATGGTCGTTACTGACTATCTCAACATTGTTGCTTCCGATGCTCCCGCTCCCGGCGGCGGCAGTGCGGCTGCATTTTGCGGCGCACAGGGCACAGGCCTTGTCACGATGGTCGCGGGTCAGACTGCGGTCAAAAAGAGCTATGAAGCCGATTGGCCCCTCTGTCACGAAATCATTGAGCAGGGAAAGAAAATTTACGACGAGTTGACCGCTCAGGTTGACAGGGATACGGACGCATACAACCTTGTTGCAGCTGCGTTCAAAATGCCGAAAGCAACCGACGAGGAGAAGGCGGTTCGCAGGAAAGCTATTGCCGATGCAACTCTTGTTGCAACGGAAGTTCCCTTTGAAACACTGCGCCTCTCCGTTGCTGCGCTTGAACTTGCGGACAGAATGCTCGGTCATTACAACACCAACTGCGCAAGTGATCTCGGCGTCGGCGGGCTGAACCTTCACACCTGTGTTCACGGTGCATGGCTGAATGTCCTTATCAACCTCGGCGGCGTAAAGGATGAAGCAAAGGCTGCATTCTTCAGTGAAGAGGGCAAGAAGCTTGTTGCCCGTGCGGATGAAATTGCACAGCGCATTCAGGATACGGTAAACCACGATATCATGGGCTGAATCTAATTTGAACACAAACGGTCGGCAGCATTCCGCAAAAGGGATGCTGTCGATTTTGCAGCAGAGAACAACACAAACATCAGCGGAGGTTTATGCCTAAAATGATGCAGAATGCTGTTATTTTCAATAAAAAAATAATTATCAGCTGCATAGCGATGATTGCATCGATGCTTTTGTTTGCATTCAGCGCATGCACAGGCGGACGCGGAACCGGACAGGAGTCAACGACAGCACCGGCACTGCTCACGCCCTCCGTCGAACCGACTGCGGAGATGACAATAAAACCTTCGGCAGCCGCAACAAACGATCCGGAGGAGGATATCGTGGCTGAAATGATGACTGAAATGACACTTGAAGAAAAAGTCGGATAGCTTTTCATTGTTCGTCCGGAATCGTTGGATGAAAGCTTCACACCGAATCAGGCGCACGGCTCGGCACAGTACAGTGACACGGACTGTTCGGCGGGCATGGCGGATTTTCTCGCAGCGCATCCTGCCGGGGGGATAGCTTTTTTCGGAAAAAATATCGAAAACCCGGAGCAAACAGTTGCATTCATCCAAAATCTACAGAAAGCAAGCCGAATTCCTCTTTTCATTGCAGTAGATGAGGAGGGGGGCACGGTTGCAAGAATTGCAAACTCGCCCGCCTTCGCAGTGCCGAAATATGACGGTGCTCAGGCTGTCGGAAGCACCGGCGATCCGGAGCAGGTGCGTGCAATGTATTCAGCAATAGGCGGGTACCTTGCAGAGCTTGGGTTTAATCTTGACTTTGCGCCCGTTGCGGATGTGAATTCAAATCCGAATAATACTGTTATCGGAAACAGAGCGTTCGGAAGCGATCCAAAACTTGTTGCAAAGATGGTGAATGCAGCAATATCCGGTCTGCATAAAGAAAACATTATTGCCTGCATAAAACATTTTCCGGGGCATGGGGACACGGCGGGAGATACGCATGACGGCTATGTTGCACTCGAAAAGGATTGGCAGCAGCTTTCGGAATGCGAATTGATTCCGTTTTATAATGCAATTAATGAAACGGATATGATAATGGCGGCACATATAACGTTGACACGCGGAAACACCGATAATCTGCCTTGTTCATTATCATATGATGCGCTGACGCTGCACCTTCGCGGCGAAATGGGCTATAACGGCGTTATCATTACCGATGCGCTTGCAATGGGTGCGATTGCCGAGAACTATTCATCGAAAGAGAGCGCGGTACTTGCGTTTAATGCAGGCGCGGATATACTCCTGATGCCTTATGACTATGCAGCCGCATTCAACGGGATTCTTTCGGCCGTGCAAACAGGCGAGATTTCGTTGGACAGATTAAATGAAAGCGTTGAAAGAATTCTGCGCCTGAAGGCAGAGTTCGGCATGATATGATTCACAATCGAGCCTGAGGATAAACAGAAAAATAAAAAGAAAAAATAAAAAGAAAAAACAAAGAGCTTTGCAGCCGAACGGCGGCAAAGCTCTTAACATCAAAAGGGTGTCAATCAGGTGCGCAGGCCTCAGCTCTGTGCGGGCTTATAGCTGTCCTTCAGGCCGACAGTGCGATTGAAAACGCGCTTTTCAGCGGTTGAATCGGGGTCAACACAGAAATAACCGATGCGCATGAGCTGGCAGCGATAGCCGGCGGGTTTGTCGGCAAGGAAGGGTTCGATAAAGCCGTTCTGAATGCGAACGGAATCGGGATTCAGCTTATCGATAAAATCATCGGCCGAAACGTTTTCATCCTTCATGAGCTGTTCGTAAAGGCGGAATTCAGCGGGAATCGCATCCTGAACGGGTACCCAGTGAATTGTGCCCTTGACTTTGCGGGTGCATTCGCCGCTGAAGCTTTCGGGATCGTACGTGCAGTGGATTTCAGTAACTTTTCCGCTTTCGTCCTGTTTATAACCGACGCATTTTACAATGTATGCACCTTTAAGACGAACCTCTCCGTCGGGTTTGAGACGGAAAAACTTTTTCGGAGGTTCAACCATGAAATCATCGCGCTCGATATAGACTTCCCGACTGAAACGAACGGTGTGTTTTTCGCCGAACTTGGCATCGCCTTCTTCGGCAATGGGCAGGTTTTCAATTTCAACATCGATGAATTCGCCCTCGGGCATGTTGTCAATGACAACTTTAACGGGGTCAATAACGGCCATCGCGCGGTCGCAATGTGCGTTCAGATCCTCGCGGACGCAGTGTTCAAGCATTGCGGAATCAACCACCGAATCAGCCTTTGCAACACCGGCGCGGGTCAGAAAATCCTTTATTGCTTCCGGAGTGTATCCGCGGCGGCGCATTGCGCAAAGCGTCGGCATACGCGGGTCATCCCAACCGGAGACATAGCCGCCCTCAACAAGCGCACGAAGGAAGCGTTTGCTCATAATAGTGTTGGTGATGTTCAGCCTTGCAAACTCAATCTGGCGGGGCTTATGCTCGAATCCGCAAGCCTCGATTACCCAATTGTAGAGCGGGCGGTGCGCTTCGTATTCAAGGGAACAGAGGGAATGGGTAATGCCCTCTATAGCATCCTGAATCGGGTGCGCAAAGTCATACATGGGATAGATGCACCATTTGTCGCCCTGGTGGTGATGGGTGCGGTGCAGAATCCTGTAAAGTGCGGGGTCGCGCATATTGATGTTCGGAGAAGCCATATCGATTTTCGCACGGAGGGTGCGGCTTCCGTCCGGAAACTCGCCTTCTTTCATGCGGCGGAACAGGTCAAGGTTCTCCTCAACGCTGCGGCTGCGGTAGGGACTGTTAACGCCGGGTTCGGTCAGCGTGCCGCGGTATTCGCGGATTTCATCCTTGTTAAGATCACAGACATATGCCTTGCCGTCTTTGATGAGTTTTACCGCAAGTTCGTAACATTTGTCAAAATAATCGCTGCCGTAGCAGAGCTTATCCCAATTGAAGCCCAGCCAACGGATGTCCTGTTCGATTGCATCAACAAATTCGACATCCTCCTTGGCAGGATTGGTATCGTCATAGCGAAGATTGCATTTGCCGCCGAAGCGTTCGGCTGTTGTAAAATTTATCCAAAGAGCCTTTGCGTGGCCGATATGAAGATAACCGTTCGGCTCGGGCGGGAAGCGCGTTTTAACAACGGGGCTGCGCTGCATATCCTCAAGAATGAGCTCCTCGATGAAATTGCGGGGTTCAAAGTTTTCTTTTGCCGTTTCCATTTTGCGATTCCTTTCCTTTTGCAGCCTTTTCTTCGGGCGGAGAAAAACGTTTGTTCGCCCTGAGCTGCCGCAAACTTTTTAAGTGCATATTATGCGCCCAAAAACCGACTTTGTCAAGAAAAAATATCGAAAAGCTGACTCCATGCCGCTTATCCTGTGCTTGAGACGGTCGGCGCAGTGCCCGCAAACAGTATCTGCGGGCTGTTTATAAGAGCTGACTCTGCGGGCCGATTCCGAGGCTTTGTTCGCTCGCGAACACCCGCTTTTCAGTCCGATATACTCGGAATTATTTAAAATAAAGCGATGCAGCCTCATAAAATTCCCTGTCAACTTCCTTTCGGACGGTGACGGCAGTTTCAAGATCCGCTCCGACGATCGAATTGCCGTTCAATGCAACCATTTTTCCGTAATCACGCCTGACAACAAGCTCTCCGGCCTTTATGCCGAGTCTTGTTCCGAGAACACGGTCAAATGCACACGGCGCACCGCCGCGCTGAACATGACCCAAAACGACCGGGCGGCATTCAAAATACTGTGCGTCGGAGCCGAGAAGCGGATCGTTGCGCATCGTATCTTCAATCATGTCGGAAAGGTTCTTTGCAAGGTTTTTGTGAATAAGCAGCTTGTTGCCGAATGCGTCGGTTCCGAGGTCTATTTCATCGCCGCCGAGCAGTTCAAAACCTTCCGCAACAACAATGATAGTATATCTGTCTCCGCGAAGATATCTGCGGCGAACAACGGAGATTATCTCATCATAGGATTTCGGGAATTCGGGAATAAGCACAAGATGGGCATTTGCGGCAAGTCCTGCCTGCAATGCGATCCAGCCCGTGTGCCGCCCCATGCATTCGACAACGATGCAGCGGGAATGAGCCTTTGCGGTCGTTTGCAGGCGATCAATGGCCTCCATTGCAATGTTGGAGGCGGTTTCAAAGCCGAAAGTGTAATCGGTACAGCTCAAATCATTGTCTATGGTTTTCGGAACGCCGATAACGTTCACGCCGAGTTTGCGCAGGGCATTCGCAACGCCGAGAGTGTCGTCCCCGCCGATGGCGACAAGACCTTCAAGCCCGAGTGCATCAAGCACGTTGATAATTGTTGAAGTGCCGTCAGGCTGAGCAAGAACATTTGTTCGGGAGCTGCCGATAATGGTTCCGCCGAGGGTCTGTATGCCTTCCACTTCGGAAAGCGTGAGCCAATGCCCCTTTGCGTTCAGCGCACCGCGCCAGCCGTCGCGAAAGCCGAAAACTTCAATTCCTGCTTCGGCGCATTTTTCAACAACGCCGCGAATAACTGCGTTAAGTCCCGGACAGTCGCCGCCGCCGGTCAAAATGCCTATCTTTCTCATGTTGTTTTCTCCTTTTTGTGTTTATACAATGTTTTGCCCGATGGGGAATCAAAAAAAGCATGGGTGTGTCAGATGAGCCCGCGTTCGTGCAGCAGCTCGAAAACCGCGTTTGAAATCGTTTCCGGAGGAAGCATCGCACCGTTTTCGGTGCACGGAATGATGACCGTGTCGGAAAAACGTTCGGACATTTCGCGGTATTTGGCACTTGCGCGGGCCTGAATGCCCGCACTCTTCTCGTAAACATCGCGGCCGCTGCCGATATAGTCACGGAAACCCTTTTTATCAACGTTTTTGCCTGCGCATTCGGTGTCAACGTCGAAAAACAGGTTTAATGTCGGGCGCGGAAGCCCCAGAACATCGTATTCAAGCCGGAAAACCCAATCGGCAAAAGCGGAATTATCCGAACCGGGTTCGCTGATATCACGTTCGCGTATGCTCTGATAGACTGCGTTGCTGAGAACATAGCGGTTGATAAGCAGAAAATCCGCTTCCCCGTCGCGATAATTCCGAAAATCCATGAATCTGTCCATTGCGAACCAAAGCGCCATGCTCTTTTGGTCAACGGTGCTTGCGCTTACGCCCTCCGAACAGGAAAGGAACCTTCCGACCTGTTCGCCGAAAAAAGCATCATAAACAGGGTAAGCACGTTTTTGAACCGTGAACCCCCTGTCCTGAAGCCCCTTCGTGAGCAGTTCAAACTGCACTGTTTTGCCGCTGCCGTCAATGCCTTCGATTGTTATTATCTTTGTTTTACTCATATCCGATTCAATGCCCGCAGTCGTTAAAAATCGAGAATTTTGCGCAGCTGACCGATGCTTTCCGCGTCAAGCAGGGCGCGAATGTGCGTGCCTGTTTCGGTATGCTCCTCACTCAGCAGCATTCCGCGATCGCGAATCATTGAGACAGCTTCGTATTTGCTGTACGGAACAAGAATATCCACCTCTGTGCGGGCGGAATTGAGTTTCAGCTCAACTGCACTGAGAAGCTTTTCAATGCCCGTGCCGCACAGCGCACTGACGTTAAGCCTGTTTTCGCTTTCGGCCGGAAGATCGCAGGATGGGATGGCATCGGCTTTGTTGAAAACGATTATGCGCGGAATATCCGCTGCATGGAGGGATTCGAGAACGCCGTCAACAACGCGCATCTGCTTTTCGTGATAAGGACAGGAAATATCAACAACCTGAAGGATCAGATCGGAGTTTGAAACTTCTTCCAATGTTGATTTAAACGCCTCAACAAGGTCGTGCGGAAGTTTGTTGATGAACCCGACCGTGTCGGAAAGCAAAGCTTCCGTGCCGCCGGAAAGTGTGATTTTGCGCACAACGGGATCCAGGGTTGCAAAGAGTTTATCTTCCGCAAGCACGTTTGAGTCGGTGAGAGCGTTGAGCATTGTGGATTTGCCGGCATTTGTGTACCCGACAAGCGCAACAAGCGGAATGCGGTTCGCCTTTCGGCTTTCGCGGCGAAGTCCGCGCTGTTTTTCAATTTCGGACAGTTCGGTTTCAAGCTCGAAAACACGCCGCCTTATTCTCCGCCTGTCGATTTCAAGTTTCTTTTCGCCGGGGCCGCGCGTTCCGATGCCGCCGCCCAAACGCGAGAGAACCTGCCCCTGCCCGATAAGGCGGGGAAGACGGTAGCGCATTTGCGCAAGCTCCACCTGTAATTTGCCCTCACGGCTTGTTGCACGGGCAGCAAAAATATCGAGTATAAGCGTTGTTCTGTCAATAACGCGCGCTCCGAGGGTCTCCTCAAGCGTGCGGAGCTGAATCGCGGAAAGTTCATCATCAAAAATGAACAGATCCGCTTCAAGCTCGCTGCCCATAAGGCTGAGCTCGTTGGCTTTGCCGCTTCCGACATAGGTTGCATTGTCGATTGTGCGCCGACGGACACGAACTTTGCCGACCACAAGTGCGCCGGCGGTTTTTGCAAGCTCATTGAGCTCCTCAAGAGTGTCGTACCCTTCGTCATTATCCATGCCCACAAGGACGGCGCGTTCCTGCTCAACGGCTTCAACTTCTTTTGTCGTGCTGCGGAAACGGTCATCCGAATTGAAAATTTCCGCAATCAGTGCTTTTTGCGGGAGCTTGTAGGGCCGCATGGGTCCGTACACAAGCGCGGCGCGGCTGCCTGTGTCTTCGTCGAAATCGCCGAGATAGGCCGCGTAAAGCTGAGTGGGTTTGCCGTCCGAAACTCCGACAGCCGCCATGCAGTCAAGCTTCATTGAGCGCAGCGTTCCGAGATCAACTCCGGAAAGCCTGCCGTCCCCGCTTGGGTGCGTGTGGATGCAGCGAACGCCGCAGAGTCTGTCTTCATTGCGCACGAGGCGCATTGAAGGCATGCTGACCTTTGCGCTGTCGCCTACAGAAACATCAACGATGCTGCCGTCACGGGAAATATAGACGGAAATCTCGCGGTTGATTTCGCCGGAGCAGGCGCAAAGCTCGCTTAAAAGTTCAAATGATGCAAATTCATCAAGCCCCTGCTTAAAGTCATAAAGGCTCTTCAGTCTGTCCAGCATTGCGGACTTGATGCCGGTCAGGTTGCCGTTTGGTTTGTTTGCCATTTATTCTCCGATGAAACCGCAGCGCACGCATTGCGGTACGCAGCGGTTTTTTTGCTTTATCATGCTTATTATACCCGATTGCCGCGGTTGTTTCAAGATTATTGTGTGCAGAGAAACGGGGGAATAAAAAGAAAACAAAAACAA
>ERZ1673738.3679-NODE-3679-length-16648-cov-4.300488_pt1 | contig 16648 bp, 12 predicted proteins | sample MGYA00580198_ERZ1673738 | MGnify/ENA primary metagenome ERZ1673738 (study PRJEB41218, sample SAMN15661784) | gut metagenome | host: Homo sapiens | place: Canada: London | collected 2015-08-20/2019-03-30 | study: EMG produced TPA metagenomics assembly of... | reverse complement strand
GCCAAGAGATGGTATTCATCCAAAGGCGCTTCCTAAGATTATCGCATTTGATGTACCAACAATTGTTTATGTTTCCTGCAAGCCCACAAGTCTTGTGCGTGACAGAGAAGTATTAGAAGCAGCGGGCTATCGTATGGTAAAAGCAAGAGCCGTTGATATGTTCCCGGCTACTGGAGGAATTGAGACAGTCGCATTATTTCTTAAAAAGTAATAAGGAATCGTACTTGTTTTCAGACGCTTTAGATGATATACTATCAACAAGATCAAAAATATAAGAATAAATATAAGGCGAAAGGGGAAAAGTATGGTAAATTATTCAGAAAGACCAGAATTGCAGTATCATATTCAGCTAGGTAAAGGTGATGTAGGCCGCTATGTGCTTCTTCCAGGAGATCCGAAGCGTTGTGAAAAGATTGCAGCTCATTTTGACAATCCAGTGAAGATGGCGGATAGCCGTGAATATGTGACATACACAGGATATCTTGAAGGAGAGAAAGTTAGTGTAACGTCAACTGGTATCGGCGGTGCTTCTGCATCAATTGCAATGGAGGAGCTTGTAAAGATTGGTGCCGATACATTTATTCGTGTCGGAACATGTGGAGGTATGCAGATTCCTGTAAAAAGCGGTGATTTAGTGATTGCAACAGGTGCAATTCGTATGGAAGGGACAAGCCGTGAATATGCACCAATTGAATATCCGGCAGTTGCTGACTTTCATATGGTTCAGGCGCTTGTGCAGGCAGCAGAAAAGGGAAAATATCCGTATCATGTTGGTGTTGTTCAGTGTAAGGATGCATTTTATGGACAGCATGAGCCAGAGACAAAGCCTGTCAGCTATGAGCTTTTAAATAAGTGGGAAGCATGGAAACGCTTAGGATGCCTTGCATCAGAGATGGAGTCAGCGGCATTATTTGTTGTTGGAAATTATCTTCGTGTGCGCGTTGGATCTATCTTTTTGGTTGTGGCAAATCAGGAGCGCGCAAAACTGAACATGGAAAATCCAGTTGTTCACGACACGGAGCTTGCAATTACAACAGCAGTGGAGGCACTAAGAGACATAATAAGAAAGGATAAAGCAAATGAGTAATAACAATATCCTGGTAATCGGAATTGCGGGAGGAACAGGCAGCGGAAAGTCGACACTTACAAAACAGCTTGTAAATCACTTTGGCGATCAGATTACTGTGCTTAAGCATGATGATTATTATAAGGCGCACGATGAAATGACGTATGAGGAAAGAACACATTTAAATTATGATCATCCGAATGCATTTGACACCGATCTTATGCTGCAGCATCTGCGTCAGTTAAAAAAAGGTGAGCCAATCAACTGTCCGATTTATGATTACACAGTTCACAACAGAAGCCGTAATTTTCAGGTGATTTACCCGACAAATGTGATTATTGTTGAGGGAATCCTGATTTTTGAAAACAAAGAGCTGTGCAAGGAAATGGATATTAAGATTTTCGTTGATACAGATGCTGATATTCGTATTATCAGAAGAATCCAGCGTGATGTAATTGAGCGTGCGCGTTCATTAGAGTCTGTGATTTCACAGTATATGAATACGGTAAAGCCAATGCACGAGGAATTTGTAGAGCCGAGTAAGAAGAATGCAGATATTATTGTGCTAGAGGGTGGTATGAATCTGGTAGCAATGGATATGATTAAGAATCGCATTCGCCAGCATCTGTCTGCACAAACACAAGTTTAATATTTTTGCTTTCAAATGTAAAATAAAAGAAGAAATTTTGAGAAAAACACGTAAGGTGACTGTTGACGACACAAAAGCAACGTGTTACAATGGACAAGAATCGGAGCGTTATCAAAAAACGCAGCATCTAATAAGGAGGAGTCGACGATGAGAAGGAAACAACTTTTTGCCGTTTTGATGGCAGGTTCTATGGCAGCATCTCTTGCTGCTTGTGGCAAGACTGACACAAAGAAAACTACAGCAGCAACTGAGAAGAAGACAGAGGCAGCTACTGAGAAAAAAACAGAGGTAGCTACTACTGAGGCTAAGACAGAGAAGGCTACTGAGAAGGAAACCGAAGCGGCAACTGAGAAAGAAACAGAGGCAGCAACTGAGGCAAAGACTGAGGAAGCATCTAGCGAGGAAGCAACCGAGGCAAAGACCGAGGAAGTGTCCAGCGAAGAGGCATCTTCTGAAGAGGCAAGCAGTGAGGACGTTTCCGCACAGGCAGAGACAGAGGAAGAGTCCAGCGAAGTAGCAACTGAGGCTAAGACCGAGGAAGCATCTAACGAGGAAGTATCTATTGAAGAGGTATCTTCAGAGGAAGCATCCAGTGAGGAAGCATCTAGTGAAGAGGTATCTTCAGAGGAAGCATCCAGTGAGGAAGCATCTAGTGAAGAGGCATCTTCAGAGGAAGCATCCAGTGAGGAAGCATCTAGTGAGGAAGCATCTAGTGAAGAGGCAACCGAGGCTAAGACAGAGGAAGCATCTAGTGAAGAAGCATCTTCAGAGAAAGCATCTAGTGAGGAAGCATCTTCAGAGGAAGAGACCGAAGCAGAGACTGAGGAAGATATCGATGGAACTGGATTTAAGATCGGTATGGTTACTGATGTCGGCGGTGTAAATGATGGTTCCTTCAACCAGTCCGCATGGGAAGGCTTACAGAGAGCAGGCGAGGCATTCGGCTGTGAAGTTAAGTATATTGAGTCTAAGGGTGATGCAGATTATGTTCCGAATATCGAGAGCTTCTTAGATGAGGATTATGATCTTATTGTATGTGTTGGATACATGATGGCTGATGCTGTTCGTGATGCAGCAGAGCTTTACCCGGATCAGAAGTTTGCTATCATTGATGATGCTTCTAATGCAGATCTGGATAATGTAACATGTATGATGTTTGAGCAGGAGCAGGCTTCCTACTTAGTAGGTCTGGCAGCAGGCTATACAACCGAGAGCAATATCGTAGGCTTCGTTACTGGAGCAGCAAATGAGACAATGAACTCCTTCGGTTATGGTTACTGTGCAGGTGTTCTTGATGCAAATCCAGATGCAACTATCCTTCAGTACAATGCAAACAACTTCGGTGATGCAAGTGGTGGAAAGACTGCAGTAAATACCATGGTAACAAAGGGCGCAGATGTAGTATTCCATGCAGCAGGTGGTACTGGTATCGGTGTTATCGATGGATGCAAGGAAAATAAGATCTGGGCAATCGGTGTTGACTCTGACCAGAGCCCACTGGCACCTGAGACTATCCTGACTTCCGCTTTAAAGAGAGTTGATAACGCTTGCTACGATGCAACAAAGAAGACTATTCTTGGAACACTTGAGGGTGGTGTTGAGACATACGACCTGGCAGCAGGCGGTGTTGATATCGCTCCGACCACAGACAACCTGTCTAAGGATGTTCTTGAGAAGATCGAGGATGCAAAGAAGGATATCATTGCTGGTGATTTGGTAGTTCCAAAGAATCAGGAAGAGTTCGAGGAAAAGTACGGCGACGTATACGAGCTGGACTAATTGGTGGATAATGCCATAACGAGGTGGCAGTGACGTGGTCACTGCCATCTTTTTTGCACAGTAACTTATAAGTTGCTGTGTGCAATTACGGCTGGGTGGTATCGTGATTAACGATAAACAGCCAAAAAGAGGAGAATAGATTATGAGAAAAATATTTGCATCAATGACAGCAGTTTCAATGGCAGCAGCAGTAATGCTTGCAGGATGTGGCTCAAACAGCAGTGATAAGAAAACTACTACAGCAGCTTCAACAAAGGCAACAGAGGCAGCAACCGAGAAGAAGACTGAGGCAGCAACCGAGAAGAAGACCGAGGCTGCGACTGAAAAAGAGACAGAAAAGGTATCTTCAGAAGAGGCTTCTTCTGAGGAAGTTTCTTCTGAAAAGGCTTCTGAGGAAGCATCTAGCGAGGCAGCTTCTAAGGAAACAGAAGCAAAGGCAGATGAAAATGCAAAAGTCCGCGTTATTGATATTGACCTGACAAGTGAGCAGTATGCATTTGGCGTAGATAAAGAGCAGCCAGAGCTGTTAGAGAAGACAAATGAGTTCATCGCAAAGATCATGGAGGACGGAACATTTGATGAGATCTGTAATCATTACTTTGGCGATGGAGAGCCGGTTATGGTAAAGTCTGCAGAATATGATGAGTCTAAGGATCAGTTAGTCGTAGCAACTAATGCAGGTTTTGAGCCATTTGAGTATATGAAGGGCGAAGATTACTGTGGTATCGATATGGAGATGGCAGCACTTCTTGCTGATTATTTAGGCAAAGAGCTTGTAATTCAGAACATGGATTTTGATGCTGTATGTCTGGCTGTTGGACAGCAAAAGTGTGATATCGCAATGGCAGGACTTACTATTACTGATAGCAGAAAAGATCAGGTAACATTTACTGATTCTTACTATAATGCATCACAGAAGCTGATTGTTGCAGCAGATGATACGACGTTTGACGCATGCAAGACAAAGGAAGATGTAGAAGCTATCTTTAAGACCTTTGACAGCAAGACAAAGGTTGGTGCACAGAACGGAACAACAGCTCAGTTTTATGTTGAGGGAAGTGCAGATCTTGACTTTGCAGGATTTGATATGACACTTGTAGGATATAAAAATGCTTCCTTAGCTGTACAGGATCTTCTGAATGGAAACTTAGATTATGTCATGGTTGACGCAGCACCAGCAGCTAGCATTACAGCAGCAATTAATTCACTGTAAGGAGTAACAGGATGGGAGATTTTGGTCGTAAAATAGACCGTTTTATTGAGATTTTCGTGGAGCAGCGTGGATATGTCCGTGTGCTTGAGGGCCTTCAGAATACTGTTATGATTGCGGTAGTAGGTCTATTAGTTGGTGTTCTGATTGGAACATTGATTGCTTCGGTAAGAGTAATGCCAAAGTATAAGCTTCTTCCGCGTGTATTGAATGGCTTTTGTAGCTTTTATGTGGGGCTGTTTCGCGGAACGCCAATGGTTGTGCAGCTTCTGGTGTGCTACTATGTACTGCTTCCTCTTTTGGGAGCGCATATGACAGGTGTGCAGGTATCTATGCTTGTCTTTGGCTTAAACAGCGGAGCTTATATTTCAGAGATGATGCGTGCGGGCATTGAGTCCGTCGATCCGGGACAAATGGAGGCAGGAAGAGCAGTCGGACTTAGTTTTTCGGTCACTATGATCAAAATCGTCATCCCACAGGCTGTAAAAAATATTTTGCCGACACTTGGAAATGAGTTTATCGCACTTGTCAAGGAGACATCAGTTGTAAGCTTTGTTGGAGCTGCCGATCTTTATGTTGCATTCAACTATATCGGAACAAACAGCTACGAGTTTATGGTACCATATCTTGTAATGGCACTTATTTACATTGTGATTGTACTTTTGATCAGCCTTGGTATTAAATTAATGGAAAGGAGCCTGAAGAAGAGTGATAGACGTAATTGATTTGAAGAAAAACTTTCATGATCTTGAGGTTCTCAAGGGAATTAACTTTAAAGTAGAGAAGGGTGATATTGTTGCAGTTATTGGTCCTTCTGGTTCTGGAAAAAGTACATTCTTACGATGCCTGAATTGTATGGAAGATCCAACATCAGGAAAGATCATTTTTAATGGTGTTGATATTGCAGATATGAAGGTAGATATTAATGTTCATCGCCGTCATATGGGTATGGTATTTCAGCATTTTAATTTGTTTAACAATAAGACAGTGTTGGAAAATATTATGCTGGCACCAGAATATGTACGCTGTAAAGAAGCAAAAAAGCTAAAAACAGGAAAGAGCAAAAAGCAGATCCACGAGGAAGTAAAAAATGAGGCAATGGAGCTTTTAAAGCGCATTGGTCTTGAATCCAAGGCAGATGTGTATCCATCAACACTTTCTGGTGGTCAAAAACAGCGTGTCGCAATTGTGCGTGCACTTGCCATGAATCCGGATGTAATTTTATTTGACGAGCCAACAAGTGCGCTTGATCCAGAGATGGTAGGAGAGGTACTTGATCTTATGAAGAGCGTTGCTGCAGAAGGTATGACCATGATCGTTGTCACTCATGAGATGGGCTTTGCAAGAGAAGTTGCAAATCGTGTTATCTTTATGGATGATGGCCGTATTTTAGAGAGTGGTGATCCTAAGGAATTTTTTGCAAATCCGAAAACACAGCGTGCACGTGAATTTTTATCTAAGGTGCTGTAATATAAGGCAAAGAATCGTCACATGACATAGTGACGGTTCTTTTTTCTTGAAAACTCTTTACTAAAAGCAAAAAACAGTATAGAATATAAATGAGAAAGTAGCGTTTAATACTAAACTCTTAAATAGAACAACACTTTAATGCGGCAACAAAAGCAGGCTGTATTAAAGTGTTGTACCAATTTAAGTAAGCTTAAGAAAGGATGGTGCCATTTTGAGACCAATATCAATGGAACGTGTGGAAAACACAAGACAAGAAATATTAAATATTATCACAAGCCGTAAGCTGACACATGAGCAGAAGCTGACTAACCTTGCAGGACAGGCAGACTCTTTGCTTGAGGTACTGGATCTTCCAGACGGACTCGAAGAGCTTCTTGAGCCGATTGAGGGAAAGCAGTGTATCTGTGATCTGTTTGAGGGTCATGCACCGGTAAGACCGAGATACATTGTCCCGGACTATGCAAAGTTTATGAGAGAAGGAAGCAAGTTCTTACAGCTTGAACCGCCGAAGGATATCTACGAGGCAATCAACTCTCTTCTGATTTTCTATAAGAATGTTCCAAGTGTCACCAATTACCCGGTTTATTTAGGAAACATTGATGAGCTGCTTGAGCCATTTATGGATGATGTGGACGAGGCACAGGCAAAGAAGCTGTTTAAGCTATTCTTTACCCATATCGACCGCACTGTTCTCGATTCCTTCTCCCATGCGGACATCGGACCAAAGGCTACCAGAGCAGGACGTTTGATCTTAGAGGTAGAGCGTGAGCTTTTAGATGCAGTTCCAAATATTACGATGAAATATGATACTGATATCACACCAGATGATTTTGGTATCGAGTGTGTGAAAACAGCACTTAAGACGGCTAAGCCGAGCTTTGCAAATCATAAGATGTTCAAAAAAGAACTCGGTGAAAATTATGTCATCGCCAGCTGCTACAATGGTCTTTTATTAGGCGGTGGTTCCTATACGCTGTGCCGTCTGATTCTTGGCAATATCGCAAAGCGTGCAAAAGATAAGAAGGACTTCTTCGAAAATCAGCTTCCATATGTAATGGAGCGCATGGCACTTTATATGGATGAGCGCATTCGCTTTGAGGTGGAGGAGAGCGGCTTTTTCGAGAGCAACTTCCTTGCAAAAGAAGGCTTCATCCACAGAGATCGTTTTACCGCAATGTTTGGTATGGTCGGCATGGCAGAGTGTGTCAATATTCTGATGGAGCTTGAGGGCAAAAAGGGCCGCTTTGGCCACGACAAGGAGGCAGATGACCTCGGTGTTGAGATTATGGAGGCAATCAATGCATTTAATAACGCACATGTAAATCCATACTGTGAGGCAACAGGCGGTCATTTTCTCTTACATGCACAGGTCGGCATCGCACAGGATAAGAACATCACTCCTGGAACGAGAATTCCGATTGGTGAGGAGCCGAAGGAGCTGATTGATCAGCTGCGCCATTGCAGCCGCTTCCATAAGTACTTCCCATCTGGTACCGGCGATATTTTCCCAGTAGACGTGACAGTACACAAGAATCCACAGTTTGTTCTTGACATCGTAAAGGGGGCATTCCAGGCTGATCTTCGTTATCTGTCCTTCTATGAGAGCGACGGCGATGTAATTCGCGTCACCGGATACTTAGCAAAGCGTTCCGAGATTGAAAAGTATCAAAAGGGTGAGAGTGTGCTGCAAAATACAACGCAGCTTGCAACAGGTGCAACTGAAAATGGTCATGTTCAGGAAAGAAGGATTCGGTAATGATCACTGCACCGGTCAATAAAATTATTCCATTTAGCAGCGTAGATGGTCCGGGAAATCGCACGGCCGTATTTTTTCAGGGCTGTAACTGGGATTGCTGTTATTGCCATAACCCAGAGACAAGAAATATGTGCACAGGCTGTATGGCCTGTGTGCAGGTCTGTCCTGTGGGGGCACTTCAAAATGAAAATGGCAAGGTGCATTTCTTCCCAGAGCGCTGTGTAGGATGCGACACCTGCATCAAAACATGTCGTTTTGGAAGCAGTCCACGTATCTGTAATTTGACACCAGAAGAAACTTTTGAACAGATCAAAAAGCAGATTCCATTTATCAGCGGCGTCACTGTTTCTGGAGGCGAGTGCAGTCTATATTGTGAGTTTGTCGAATCATTATTTAAGCTTTGCAAAGAAGCTGGTTTAAATACGATGATGGACAGTAATGGAAGCACACCGTTTGCTGGAAAAGACGATCTGTTAGCGGTTACAGACGGTGTTATGCTTGACATTAAGGCATTTGGCGAAGAGGATCATTTAAAAGTTACTGCGATGCCAAACAAGAACACGCTTGAGAATGCAGTATTTTTAGCAAAGATGGGAAAACTTTTTGAAATTCGTACCGTCATTGTACCAGGTCTGTTTGACATTGAAAATACAATTATTAAAGCTGGAGAATTGTTAAGGCCATATCAGAGTATTCATCCAGTGCGCTACAAACTCATCTCATACCGTCCTTTTGGCGTCAGGGAAGAGTACAGGACTTATCAGAGTCCGTCAAAGGAGTATATGGAACAGCTAGAAGAGCTTGCTTATAAGAGTGGCTTTGATGATGTTGTTACCACATAAAGAAAAAACATAGTCGAAATAGACAATTGTTTTGAATGCTTATAACAGACGAAGGAGGAGGAAGAGATGGAGAGAATCAGTCATATGGACATGACGAAGCCAGCCATCGAAATGCGTGAAATTGTCAAGAAATTTGGCGATTTTACAGCGAATGACCATGTTAATCTGCTCGTTCACAAGGGTGAGGTTCATGCAATCCTTGGTGAGAATGGAGCTGGAAAGAGTACACTTATGAATGTGCTCTATGGCCTGTATCAGCCAACATCCGGACAGATTTTTGTTGGCGGAAAAGAGGAAGTGATTCACAGTCCAAGCCGTGCTATTGAACTTGGAATTGGTATGGTTCACCAGCATTTTATGCTTGTACAACCATTTTCTGTCACAGAAAACATTATCCTTGGAATGGAGCCGATGAAAGGTCTTACGGTAGATCTAAAGACAGCGCGCAAGAGGGTAGAGGAGATTTCAAAGCGCTACAATATGCAGGTAGATCCGGATGCCAAGATTGAAGATATTTCTGTTGGTATGCAGCAGCGTGTGGAGATTTTAAAGGTTCTCTATCGTGGTGCAGACATCCTGATTTTGGATGAGCCGACTGCATCGCTGACGCCGCAGGAGATCACAGAGCTTATGGAGATTATTTCCAATTTGACAGCCGACGGAAAATCCGTTATTTTGATTACTCATAAGCTAAAAGAGATTACAAGCTGTGCTGATTATTGTACGATTATCCGTCAGGGAAAATATATTGATACAGTCAAAGTCAGTGATGTTAATGAAAATGATCTTGCAGCCATGATGGTAGGCCGTAAGGTTGAGTTTAAGGTAGAAAAGAAGGATATCAAGCCGGGAGAGGTTGTTCTTGAAGTGAAGGATATTCATGGAAAGGACTACCGCGGTGTTGAGATTTTAAAGGGACTTAATCTGTCAGTTAGAAGAGGTGAGATTGTAGGTCTTGCCGGTGTCGATGGAAATGGACAGACAGAGCTTGTTGAAATTTTGACAGGATTGAAAAAGGGCGATTCCGGTGAAGTCCTCATTAACGGCAAGAATGTTTTCAACAAAAAACCAAAGGAAATCTTTGAGAGCGGCATCACAAGTATTCCAGCTGACCGCCAAAAGCATGGTCTGGTGCTGGAGTTTTCTGTTGCTGAAAATCTGATTTTGCAAAATTACATGAAGGAGCCGTACTCAAAGAAAGGTGTCTTGAAAAAGGATGCCATTATGGCTCATGCAAAGGATCTTGTAGAGAGGTTTGATATTCGTCCGGCAGGAAGTGAGTCTCGTCCGGCAGGAACGCTTTCAGGCGGAAATCAGCAAAAAGTTATTATTGCAAGAGAGATCACAAATGATAAGGATCTGTTGATTGCTGTTAACCCGACTCGTGGTCTTGACGTTGGTGCTATTGAGTTTGTACATCGCTACTTAGTCGAGCAGCGAAATAAAAATAAGGCTGTGCTTCTCGTTTCTTTTGAGTTGGATGAGATTATGAGTGTATCTGATCGTATCGAGGTTATCTTTGACGGACAGATTACAGGAAGTATGCCGGCGGCAGGTGCAGATGAGAAGACCCTTGGAATTATGATGGCAGGAGGAAAGCAGCATGAAGCATAAGAAAAGTATATTAGAAGGAAATATTATCTATACGCTGTTTGCAATCCTGATCGGATTTTTAACAGGTGCAATTATTCTGGCGATTGCAGGAATGAATCCAGGCGTTATTTACGCAAAGCTGTTTACTGGTATTTTTGCAAAACCGAAGTTTTTAGCGTGGTCAGTTGTCTATGCAACACCTTTAATTTTTACAGGTCTTAGTGTGGCTTTCTCTTTCCGCACAGGTGTATTTAACATTGGTGCAGAGGGCCAGTTTGTAGTGGGAAGTCTTTCAGCGACTGTAATCGGAATGTTTTGTCCGCTTCCGGCAATAATTACAGTTCCGCTTTGTCTGATTGCAGCAGCGGCAGCAGGTGCTGTGTGGTCTGCATTTTGTGGTCTGTTAAAGGTAAAAAAGGGAATCAATGAGGTACTTTCCTTTATTATGATGAACTGGATTGCTTACTATCTCTCTAACTATATTGTAAATCTTCCTGGAATTAAGGCGCCGTCAAAGGAAGCAACCATTGATATTTTGGACAATGCCAAGATGCTGCTGCCGCTGTCAGTGCGTCAGATGACAGGATGTACAACAATAAATTATGGAATTATTATTGCAATTGTTGTTGCCGTGATTATATGGTATATCATCAATAAGACAACGCTTGGATATGAACTTAGAAGTGTTGGATTTAACAGTCATGCTGCTGAGTACGGCGGTATTAATTCTAGTGCATCTGTTATGAAGGCACTTGCAATCTCAGGTGCACTAGCAGGTCTTGGCGGTGCGGTACAGATTCTTGGAAATGCAATGCATATCGCACAGTTTGCCGGACAGGAAGGCTTTGGTTTCCAGGGAATTACAGTTGCGTTAATCGCAAGTTCCAACCCGATAGGCTGTATCTTTGCTGGACTTTTCTACGGTGCAATGAAGTACGGTGGTTCTAAGTTAAACCTTGTTGGTGCACCAAAGGAGGTTCTTGATATTATCATGGGTGCGATCGTTTTAATTATTGCGATCACACATGTATTCAAGGCATTTGCTCAGAAGAAGATGCAGAAGGGAGGAAAGTAAGATGAATGAATTTATAAAAGATTTCGGACTTTTAATTAATGCAATGCTGATCGCAACGCCTCCGCTTCTGTATGCGGCGCTTGGTTCTTGTATTTCAGAGCGAAGCGGTGTTGTCAACATCGGTATTGAGGGAATGATGACAGTAGGTGCATTTACAGGTGCAGCGCTTTGCTATTTTATTCCAGGTTCACCATGGCTAGCTTTTGTACTTGCTGGAGTAGCCGGTGCGCTTGTTGCAGTGATTCATGCATTTGCCTGCATCACCTGCAACGCAGATCAGACAATTTCTGGTACTGCCATTAACTTTTTGGCACCTGGTATTGCAATTTTTATCTGTCGTGTATTATTCGCAGACAGTACTGATACACCGGCAATTACTGATGACGCAAGCCGTCTTCCGAAGCTTCTTGACGGTGTATTTCCGTCAGGTTCCTTCTGGAATAATGTATTAAATATCCATGTGGCAGGCTACATTTGTTTTATCTGTGTGGCGATTGTCTGGTTCTTGTTCTACAAGACAAAGTTTGGTCTTCGCCTTCGCGCAGTAGGTGAGCATCCACAGGCTTGTGATACCCTTGGAATCAACGTAACAAAGACACGCTATATTGCCGTTATCTTATCGGGCTTTTTCTCAGGTCTTGGCGGTGCCTATATAACTATGGCAACTACAAACCAGTTTAAGCCAGCCGTTATCGTAGGTCAGGGCTTTATGGCAATTTCTGCTGTTATTTTTGGTAAATTTACACCTCACGGCGCCATGCTTGCATGTATGCTGTTTGGTCTTTGCAGCGGTGTAAAGGTTCTGGCAGGAACAAGCAATATTATTTCCCCGAACTTAATTTCCATGATTCCGTATATTGTAACAATTCTGGCACTTGTATTGTTTGTCGGAAAGGCAAGAGTTCCGGCTGCAAACGGAAAGCCATATATCAAATCTAAGTAATAGGAATATGTATATGAATATTGATGCAGAAGTTTTAATTAAGGAAGCAATTGAGGCTAGAAAAATGGCCTACACGCCGTATTCTCATTTTAAGGTAGGCGCTGCGCTTCTTACAGCTGATGGAAAAATTTATCGTGGCTGCAATATTGAAAATGCAGGCTATACGCCGAGCAATTGTGCGGAGCGTACTGCATTCTTTAAAGCTGTCAGTGAGGGAGAACGCTCTTTTGCGGCAATAGCAATTGTAGCAGGTCCAGAAAATGGCGATCTTGTGCTGACTGCACCATGTGGTGTATGCCGTCAGGTTATGATGGAATTTTGTGATTATGAGACCTTCCCAATTATTCTGGGAACCTCACCGAAAGATTATAAAATCATGACCTTAAAAGAAATTCTTCCGCTTGGTTTTGGACCGAAGAATTTAAACATTGAGCTTTGACAAATAAAAAAATTGAAAAATGCTGACCTAGGGGAAAGACTTTAGGTTGGCATTTTTTATTGATTTTTATAACTTATTCAATGAAATTGGTAAAATTGAATTGAATTGTTTGAAATTTTGTGCTATGATAGGTGCAGAAATCACATAGAAAAAGCTGCATGGCAGCGAAAGAGAGGTAACAAATGGCAGAAGAAAAGATGCAGGCAGCAAAGGTTCTGCTTAAAAATCCATACAGACAGGTAATACTTCAGGATTATAATAAGACATTAGAAAGTCATAAATTCCGTAAAAAGGCAGAAGAAATTGAAAATGAGCTTTCATGGTTTACAGGAAAAAGCAGCCAGTACAGAGTAGAGGATCGTCAGGGCTTCTTTAAACATTTTCAGGAGCATTATGCAGGCAAAAAGCATGCACCATTAGCACCTATGTATCGCCCGCTTAGCTCCTACAAGTTTGGCGAGGAACCGCAGATTGTTTATTTCATGATGCTTTTTGTAAAGAAGGATGAGGATTTAAAGCAGTTCCAGAATGATCATCCGAATCGTCAGGAGGTGCTTTCTAGTGATGTGCTTCGTATTCGCTATCTGAAGCTTCGCAATGAATATCGTCTGCTTGGAGCTTTGCTTGACAGCTTAGATAAGGGTGTTGGCGCAATTGAGGTAACTATTGCAGAGCATTTTGTAACTGATTATACTCAGAATATGGATAAGTTAAGCATATCCCAGTTAAACAGCCGTTTCTTCCGCTCATTACGTGCACAAAAGACTGATCAGAGTTTTGCTCTGTTAGAGCTTTTAAAACAGAAGGATGCACCGGATACAGATTATATGGAGCTGCTTGCAACATATAATGCAAGAGACTTTGAAAAGTTAGTTGAGCTCGCAGATAAGTTCCCGAAGGAAAACAGAAACTATCAGCCAGTTATGGTACTTCGCACAGAGGCACAGGCTCGTCTTGGAAATATTCAGGGATTTATTGACAGCTTTAAGGCAGTTGATGATGAGGTAGTTGATACAGTTCATTTCCTGTTCTTATTGCAGGAACTGATCACTCATGCAGATTATAAGGAACTGGATAATGATGAATTTGATCTTTCTATTCAGGAGCTGTTAAAGAGCAAATTTAAGCAGGTAGAATCCTCCACATTTGCAGGTCCGGTTAGCAGAAACTTTGTAAACTTCCTGCTTGAAGGTCTTCCGATTGCAGAGGAGCTTGCAGCAATTAAGAAGGAAAAGGGTGAGGATGCAATTCCACAGGATCGCTTAGATCGTCTGTATCAGCTGCAGATGGCGCTCGATCTTTATCCAAATGAGGATGTGAGCAGCTTAATTGATATTGAAACTATTGAGGAAAATGGATCTGCAAAGAGCAGAGAGAAGATTGGCCGTCTGGCACTGAGTCTGCTTCTTGAGAAGAGCCAGGATAAGAGCTTTGATAATATTTATCTTGCATTCCAGGCACTGGCACGCATGGGACTTCAGAAGGCATTTGTAAGCAATGTTGAGAACAATTTGCCAGCGCTTGTTCAGTTTGGAAGAAGTGGACAAAGAAGAGCATTTGATCTTATTAAGGCCGCTTATATTGCAAAGAAAGGTGCAGGTCTTGATACAGCAGAGCTTGAGAAGATTCTGACAGAAAATAATATTAGTCTTGAGACTGAAGAGAAATAAATCCGCAGCTATGCTGCCGGAATGCAAAAAGGGGCAGCTGCTTTTTGAGCAGCCGCTCTTTTTGTTACCATGATCTATGGATAAACGCCTTTTGATTCGTTCCCGGGTACGGCAAAAGACGATATGAAGACAGTATGTACAGAATATCTTGTTTTATTCTGTTTGACACGAGATTTTCACCGGCATTTGTGCCTGAAATAAAAGGCACAGGAAGATATGAGGATTTAAGAATGGAAGAACGATATTTGCAGCTTTTGGCAAGAGAATACCCAAACCGTCAGGCGGCGCTGTGCGAAATCGCAAATTTGACAGCAATGAGCAGCCTGCCAAAAGGAACAGAATATTTTTTTAGTGATCTACATGGGGAGCATAAGGGCTTTTCAGAGTTGATGAACGGTGCATCAGGAGTAATTCGTGAGAAGATTCGTATTCAATTTCAGGATGTACTGACTAATCCACAGCAAAATCAGCTTGCCAATTTGATTTATGATCCGGTTAAGGTACTTAGTTTGATGCATGAGTATGGCAGAGATACAAATGAATGGATGAAGAATACTATTTTTTATCTGACGCAGCTGTGCCGCAGTGTCAGTGCTAAATATTCACGTGTGCATGTGAGAAGCAAAATTCCGCATGAGTATGATTACCTTATGGAAGAACTTTTATATCCAGGTCAGGACGAGGGCCGTTTAGAATATGGAAGCAGCATTATTGAGGCAGTTGTGTCAAGTGGGCTTGCAGATACGTTTATTCCCCAGTTTTGCAAGTTGATCCGCAGTCTGACAATGGATTGGATTCATGTAATTGGTGATATTTTTGACAGAGGACCACGCCCAGACAGGATCATGGAGGAATTAATTGAATATGGCGATGTTGATATTCAGTGGGGAAATCATGATATTTCATGGATGGGTGCTGCATGCGGAAACCGCGTATTAATTGCAAATGTTGTGCGCATGGGAATTAGCTATAACAATTTTGACTGCCTTGAAGATGGTTATGGAATCAATTTGCGTCCTTTATCAGATTTTGCATCAGAGGTTTACCGCGATGATTTATGCGAGCGCTTTTTGCCAAAGGTATTAGATGAAAATGTCTATGATAAGGTGGCAAAGAGTCTGTCGGCTAAGATGCATAAAGCGATGGCTGTTATTCAGCTAAAACTCATTGGCCAGATGGTGCACGGTCATCCAGAATATCATATGGAAGACAGAAATTTGCTTGAACATATTGATTACGAGAAAGGACTGTACAAGTATAATGGAATTACGTGCCCGTTAACTGATACTAATTTTCCAACGGTTGATCCACAAAATCCGCTTGAGCTTACACAAAAGGAAGCGCAGCTTATGGATGTGTTAGCTGCATCATTTGCACACAGCGAAGCTTTGCAGCGTCATGTGCGTTTTCTTTACAGCAGCGGAAGCATGTATTTATGTATGAATGGAAATCTGTTGTTTCATGGTTGTATTCCGATGAATGAAGATGGAAGCTTTGAAAGAGTCGAGGTGGATGGAGAAAAATATGCTGGCAGGGCGCTGCTTGATCGTCTTGAGCGGGCAGCGAGAGAAGCCTATTTTCTTCCTAAGGATCACCCGGATAAGCAAAAGAATGTTGACAAGATGTGGCTTTTGTGGTGCAGTGCACAGTCACCTTTATTTGGTAAGAGCCGAATGTCTGCATTTGAACGATATTTTACAAAAGAGAAAGCACTGCATGAGGAGGTATATAATAGCTATTATCGTCTGAGTGCAGATTCACATGTGTGCGAGCAGATTTTAAAGGAATTTGGCGTAGATCCTGTACATGGTCATATTATAAATGGTCATGTTCCTGTTCGTCAAAAAGATGGTGAAAATCCGGTTAAGGCAGATGGAAAGCTATACGTGATTGACGGAGGACTGTCAAAAGCTTATCAGGCCAAAACTGGTATTGCAGGCTACACGCTGATTTTTAATTCACATTATCTTGCACTGGCACAGCATCATGATTATATTTCACATCCATTGTCTAAGCCAGAATCAGATGATATGCCAACTCTTCAGATTACACAGAAAATGGACAAAAGAATACTTGTATCAGACACGGATGCAGGCAAGAAGCTTTCTCAAAGAATTGAAGAACTGCGCCTTCTTGTAAAGGCATATGAAAATGGC
>ERZ1673738.3670-NODE-3670-length-16684-cov-5.808287_pt1 | contig 16684 bp, 10 predicted proteins | sample MGYA00580198_ERZ1673738 | MGnify/ENA primary metagenome ERZ1673738 (study PRJEB41218, sample SAMN15661784) | gut metagenome | host: Homo sapiens | place: Canada: London | collected 2015-08-20/2019-03-30 | study: EMG produced TPA metagenomics assembly of... | reverse complement strand
TCTTTATCAAACTCGGATTTTGTCTCCTCGATCTGCGCACGGATCTGTGCAACACGTTTTGCAATGGCATCTTTGTCACCGAGACCATCAACGATAACTGTGTTCTCTTTTGCAACTTTAACAGATTTTGCACGTCCAAGCTGCTCCATCTTAGCTTCTTTCAGGTCAAGACCAAGCTCATCGGAGATCACCTGTCCGCCTGTCAGGATCGCGATATCCTGAAGCATCTCTTTTCTTCTGTCACCATAGCCAGGAGCTTTTACAGCTACTACCTGGAAGGTTCCTCTCAGTTTGTTGACGATCAGAGTTGTAAGGGCCTCACCCTCAACATCCTCAGCGATGATGAGAAGTTTCGCACCGGCCTGAACAACCTGCTCAAGAAGTGGAAGGATCTCCTGGATATTGCTGATCTTCTTGTCTGTGATCAGGATGTACGGATCATCAAGAGTTGCCTCCATTTTCTCCATATCTGTGGACATGTATGCGGAAATATATCCACGGTCAAACTGCATACCTTCTACAAGGTCAAGCTCTGTATGCATGGTCTTGGACTCCTCAACAGTGATAACACCGTCTTTGGAAACTTTCTCCATAGCATCAGCAACAAGCTGTCCAACCTGCTCATCACTTGCAGAGATTGCTGCTACGTTAGCGATCTGCTCTTTGCCGTTGATTGCCTGGCTCATGTTCTTGATCGCTTCTACTGCAACATCTGTTGCTTTTTTCATACCTTTTCTGAGGATGATCGGGTTGGCACCTGCTGCCAGGTTCTTCATTCCCTCATGAACCATTGCCTGAGCAAGTACAGTCGCTGTTGTAGTACCATCACCTGCTACATCGTTTGTCTTGGATGCAACTTCCTTGATGATCTGAGCACCCATGTTCTCGAATCCGTCCTCAAGCTCGATCTCTTTTGCGATGGAAACACCATCGTTTGTGATAAGCGGAGCACCGAAAGATTTGTCAAGTACTACGTTTCTTCCTTTCGGTCCAAGTGTTACTCTTACTGTATCTGCAAGTTTATTTACACCAGCTTCAAGTGCTGCTCTTGCTTCTGCGCCATATTTAATTTCTTTTGCCATGATAAAATGACCTCCTATTTATATTGATATACGATAAGATGTTTATATTATTTAATAACTGCCAGGATATCTTCCTGTTTTACAATGATGTAATCCGTACCATCCATCTTAACTTCTGTTCCTGCATATTTGGAGTAAATAACAGTGTTTCCGACTTCTACTTCCATCTTTACTTCTTTGCCATTTACAACTCCGCCAGGACCAACTGCGATAACTTCTGCCTGCTGTGGTTTCTCCTGTGCCTGTCCCGGAAGTACGATTCCGGATGCTGTTGTCTCTTCTGCTTCAACCTGTTTTAATACTACTCTGTCGCCTAAAGGTACTAACTTCATGATCTATGTTCCTCCTTTATAAGTTTCATCTTCGTCTGCTAGCACTCACTTTATACGAGTGCTAATCACTATGGCTATATTAGTGAATTTCACATATTTTCGCAACCCTTTTAAGATATGGTTTTTCTATATTATTCTGGTTTTATCTCTTTTATGCTCTTGTTTTCTCTTGTTTTCTTAATTTCATTATTTATTTTAATTTTATGAAACAGACAAAAAAGAGACTCCCACGCTAGCGGGAAGTCTCTTTTGTCACGTTCTTTATCTTATATCAAGCATCTGACAGTGCTGATCACATTATGCCTTCTTGCTTCTCTGTGCTTTTATCTCCTCAAGCTCATCAAAGATCACTTCATTAAGAACTTTAATGTAAGTTCCCTTCATACCGGATGAACGGGATTCGATCACACCTGCACTCTCGAATTTACGCAGTGCATTTACGATCACGGATCTGGTGATACCTACACGGTCAGCGATCTTGCTGGCAACCAGGATACCCTCATCCCCATCCAGCTCATCAAAAATATGGATGATCGCCTCAAGTTCTGAGAAGGACAGTGTACTGAATGCCGATTTAACGATCTGCTGTTTTCTGTCTTCTTCTGCGTTCTCGTCATGAACCGCACGCATCATTTCCAGGCCAACAACTGTTGTACCATACTCGCTGACGATAATATCCTCAATATCATAGGGATGATCATTGCGGTACATGAATAACGTTCCCAGTCTCTCACCTGCAATATCGATCGGATTCACGATTCCCTGATAATTTCCGGGTACATGCTCAAAGCCAAGTGTCTGGAGATTGACATTCTCCTTTGTGGAAAGAACACCAAGAAATCTCTCATTCAATAACGGGTCGATATGTCCGCCGATCTTGTCATCGATCAGCTCTGTGATCTCATCCACACCCGGGCAGATACTGACTCCCAGAACCTTACCTTTCTTACTGAGTACCAGGATATTGGAACTTAAGGTTTCCATGAGCACCTGGCAAATGTCGTTAAACACTACCTTGCTTGAGCTGCTGTTATGCAGAAGCTTATTGATTTTTCTAGTTTTATCTAGCAACTGAACGCTCATTTTTCCTCCTTTCACTTTCGTACCTTGAAAGAAATCGTTTTTCTAGTCTAATATTACACGTTATTCTGGAAATTTACAAGACATTTTTATATTTTTTTTATTTTTAACGGGATTTTCTGAAAATTAATAGAAAAGCATTTATTCAATCAATCTTCATCTTTTGGTTTTTGTTCCACATATCCGCAGGTTTCCTGGCTGCAAACCAGCTTATTTCCCTTTTCGAGCATATAATTACCACATTTCGGACATTTCTTTGCAGAAGGTTTCTGCCAGGACATAAAATCACATTCCGGATTATTCTCACATCCGTAATATTTTCTGCCTTTTTTCGTTTTTTTCATGACAATTTCGCCGCCGCACTTCGGACATGCAACACCGATCTTCTCATAATATGGTTTTGTATTACGGCAGTCCGGAAATCCGGGGCATGCAAGAAATCTTCCATGAGGACCGTACTTGATCACCATGTTGCGGCCACAGTTGTCACAGATCACATCCGTAACCTCATCCTGTATATCAACTTTCTCAAGCTCTTTCTCAGCCTCATCCACATCATGCTTCAGATCCGGATAGAAGTTACGTACAACCGTTTTCCACTGTACGGTACCTGCTTCCACGCAGTCCAAAAGCCCCTCCATAGTTGCTGTAAAGTTTACATCCACAATACTTGGAAAAGCCTGTTTCATAATATTATTAACAACCTCTCCAAGCTCTGTGACGTAAAGATTTTTCTGTTCCTTGGATACATAGCGTCTGCTGATGATCGTTGTGATGGTCGGCGCATACGTACTCGGACGTCCAATTCCAAGCTCTTCCATAGTCTTTACAAGTGAAGCCTCTGTGTAATGTGCCGGCGGCTGTGTAAAATGCTGCTCCGGCTTCAGTTCTTTCAGCTTCAGCTCCATACCCTTTTCCAGACTTTGACTTAAAACATTGCCCTTTTTGTCATCGCCCTCTTCTGTGTACACAGACATAAAGCCATCAAAGGCAACCTTGGATGCTGCAACCGTGAACACATACTCACCTGCTCCGATCTTGACAGACGTGGTCTCATAACGTGCCGGTGCCATTCTGCTCGCCGCAAAACGTCTCCAGATCAGCTGATATAAACGGAACTGATCCCTGGTCAGGGATTCCTTCACCAGAACTGGTGTCCTCGCAATATCTGTAGGACGGATCGCCTCATGAGCATCCTGTATCTTCTGTCCGTTTTTGATTGCCTTCTCTGTCTGAGAAACATAATCCAAACCATACTGCTCAGAAATATAAGTTCTTGCTGCTGCATCTGCTTCCTCTGAAATTCGAGTAGAATCTGTACGCAGATAGGAGATCAGACCTACCGTACCACTGCCTTTTACATCCACACCTTCATATAACTGCTGTGCCAGGCGCATAGTCTTCTGCGTAGAAAAATTCAGTGTCTTGGCAGCTTCCTGCTGCAGAGTACTTGTGGTAAACGGAAGGGGAGCGTTTTTGATCCTCTCACCTTTTTTTACTTCTGTGATCTCATATTTACAGTCTTCCAGACTTTTCAGAATCTCATCCATTTCCTGACGGTTTCTGATCGGAAGTTTTTTATCTGTTCCATAGAACTTGGCTGTCAACGGTTTCTTCTCACCCTTTACCTGAAATTCACCCTCCAGGCTCCAATATTCTTCAGGAATGAATGCATTGATCTCATCTTCTCTGTCACAGATGATACGGAGTGCCACAGACTGTACACGGCCTGCACTTAAACCTCTTTTTACCTTGGCCCAGAGCAGCGGACTGATGGTATAACCTACCATACGATCCAACATACGCCTTGCCTGCTGTGCATCTACCAGATTCATGTCCAGTTCCCTGGCCTGCTTGATGGACGCCTTAACTGCTGTTTTTGTTACTTCATTAAATGTGATCCTGTGCATCTTTGCAGTATCTGTCTTCAAAGCCTGCATCAGATGCCAGGAAATTGCTTCTCCCTCACGGTCAGGGTCAGTTGCAAGATAGATCTTATCTGCTTTTTTTGCTTCTTTACGAAGTTTTGCAAGAAGCTCACCTTTTCCTCGTATTGTGATATACTTCGGTTCAAAATCATTGTCCACGTCAATACCAAACTGGCTCTTGGGAAAATCCCTCACATGACCGTTGGACGCTTCTACTGTATAATTTGCCCCCAGAAATTTCTTTACTGTCTTCATTTTAGCAGGTGACTCTACTATCACCAGATTTTTGGCCATTTTACCTCTCCTAATCTCATTCTGCCTTCCTGTCCGGCTTAAAAACTCCTGCTAAATCTCCGGGCAAAAAAGCATTTATTCAAGTCTGATATAATACTGTCTCCCGGTTTCCTTCACAAGCCCCATCAAAATAAGCTGTCCCAGGATCCCGGCTGTTTTTCCCGGTGAAAAACCGGTTTTTCTGATAATATGATCCAGATTTTTTGGTCGTAAATCGAGACAACTATACACCAAATCCAAATCCGTTGCAAGTCCCAACTTGCTTTTTTCAGACAAATTTGTCTTTTTTTTCACAGATAATCCCCACTCATCCAGAAGTATTTCCGGAGAGTATGCAATTCCTGCTCCGTCGTAGATCAGCTTGTGACAGCCTCTGCTCAGCGCATCATTTACCGCTCCTGGAATGGCGTATACCATCTTCCCCTGTTCCAGTGCACAGGCAGCTGTGATCAGTGATCCGCTCTTTTCTTTTGCTTCCACCACAAGCACCAGATCTGCCAGTCCGCTGATGATCCGGTTCCTTGCCGGAAAATAATATGCCCTGCCTTTGGTACCTGGTTCATATTCGCTGATAATCCCTCCGTTTTTTTCGGGGATCCTCCGGTAAATACCTCTGCTGGATGAAGGATAACAGATGTCCACACCATTTCCCAGCACGGCAAAGGTCGGGGTACCACCTTCCAGAGCACCCTTGTGGCCCTCAGCATCAATGCCGGCCGCCATACCGCTGATCACCTGTACCCCATGTTCGCTTAAGAATTTTCCGTAATTAAAGGCCTGTATCCGTCCGTAAGGACTGCACAGCCTTGCTCCCACGATCGCCGCTGTAGGTTTGGCATCATCCGGAAAGCTTCCAATGTAATATAATTGTTTTGGCATACCGGGAAGTTCCTTAAGTCTTGCCGGATAAACACTACTGTCCTTCCGGGCACACCGGATCCTTGTTTGCTGTATTTCTTCCATATAAAATACCTTCCTTTTTTCTGTTTTATGACCAGTATTTCTTATCATATGCCCGGTAAGCCAACGCCTCGCAGATATGTTCTTCCTTTATCTTTTCGGAAGATTCCATATCCGCGATGGTCCTGGCCGTTTTCAGGATCTTATGATATGCTCTGGTACTGAATTGAAACTGCTCATATGCCTGCTCCAGAAGTTTGTCTGCCCCTCCCGTCATTACACAGTATTTTTCCAGTTTTCTTCCGTCAAGCTCCCCATTGAAGCAAAATTTTTCCTTTTTGTAACGTTCTCTCTGGATCTCCTGTACTGCTTCCACCCTCTTTCTTATTTGAGCAGAGGATTCCCCTGCAATTTTCTTTTTCATTTTTGAAAAACTCACTGCCGGAACTTCCGTGCAGATATCAATACGCTCCAGGAGAGGCTGGCTGATCTTTCCAAGATAATGCGTGATCTCCCCTGATGTACAGCGACATCTGTTCATATCCGGGTAAAATCCGCAGGGACAGGGATTCATCGCTGCCGCCAGCATAAAACTGGCCGGAAAAACATAGGTTCCGGCAGCTCTGGACAGATGGATCTCCTTATCTTCCAGCGGCTGACGCAGGATCTCCAGGCTTTTTCTGGAAAATTCCGGCATCTCATCCAGAAAAAGAACACCTCTGTGTGCAAGAGTGATCTCCCCCGGCCCCGGTATCCTGCCGCCACCTGCCAAAGCCTGAGGGGAACTGGTATGATGCGGACTTCGAAAAGGCCTCTGCCGGATCAGCGGATCTTTTTCCGTGAGAAGTCCTGCCACACTGTATACCTTGGTGATCTCCAGGCTTTCCTCAAATGTCATCTCCGGCATAATGGTAGGCAGACGTCTTGCCAGCATGGTCTTTCCGGATCCTGGCGGTCCGATAAAAAGAATATTATGAAAACCGCTCACTGCGATCTCTGCCGCCCGCCTGGCTCCTTCCTGCCCGCAGATGTCCGCAAAATCAACCTTTGGTATTTCCGGTTTGTTTTCTATTTTTTCTTTTTCCTGATACGCAGCTGTATAAGTGATTGGGTCTCTCAGACACCGGATCATGTCATTCAGACTTTTTACTCCAAACACCGGCATATCCTTCACCAGATTCCCCTCCCGGATATTTTCCTCCGGAATAACGCAAAAGCGTAAGCCCAGCTCTCTTGCGCGGATCACCCGAGGCAAAACTCCGGCAACCCCATGGATCTCTCCATTCAGACTGATCTCTCCTACGATCATAACTCCTTCCAGAAGATCCGGTTCCAGAATTCCGGCAGCCGCAAGTACTGCAGCCGCCACAGGCAGATCAAAACCGGCTCCTTCCTTTTTCATATCGGCAGGTGCAAAATTTACAGTTACTTTTTTTGGTGGCAGACAAAGCCGGTTGTTCTTAAATGCAGTCCGGACTCTTTCCTGGGCCTCTCTCACCTGGGCAGAGGGAAATCCTACCATAGCAAAAGAAGGCAGACCATCACTGACATCTGCCTCAACCTGGATCTCACGTACTTCCATTCCGTAGATCGCTGCTGATAAAACACTCGCAAACAAATACATTCCTTTCTGCGAAAAAAACGGATCCCGATCTTCCATCTTTTCGTCTTTTCAGGTCAGTCGGATATTCGAAATCCGCATTGGTTAAAAACAAGGGAATTTTCAGATAGACATTTTCTGAATTTTAGAAGATAATAAATTTAGTATAGTCCATTTTGCTCTCTTTTGCAAGGGTGCATTTCGTTCTGTTTTATACTTTCAATAGAAAGAAGAGGTGAGCACAATGAAATTTCAGCGTATTCAGGATTTACGTACAGACGCGGATCTGTCCCAGAGAGAATTAAGTGAGATTCTTCATATCAGTCAGCGTTCTTATTCCCATTATGAAACGGGATCCCGTAATATTCCTATCGAAATGCTTATCCGGCTGGCAAATTATTACGACACCAGCATCGATTATCTCGTCGGCCGCACAGACCGCAAAAAAATGATCAAATAAAGAGATCCCCGGAAATGTGGAACAGTTTCGGGAATTCCTGTATCGGGATTCCCTGATTGCCAAAATCCGGGGATTCTTTATTTTACCGTGTTTTATTTTTTTTTGATCATTCCGTATAATAGGTTTCTTCTTCTCCGTAGGGAATCTCATATTCTTCTGTATTCTCATCAGAAGAATCTTCACTGCTCTCGCTGTAGGATTCCTGTTCATAGGAATTTTCGTTGCTTTCATTATAGGAAGCATCTTCTTCGGAATTTTCGGATACTTCCAGGGATGACTCCTGCCGGGTCATAATAGACTCTGTTTTCGGATAGGTCAGAGATCCATCTCCCCGTTCATATGTTTTTACCTTCACATAAAGCTCACCACTTTTATCGAAAACAAACTCTCCTTTTGCCTTATTCCCTTCGGAATCCTTAAAACGGAACTGTGTGGCATTTCCTGCTACCTCTGCAGTCACATCTGCTTCTGCGGTCATGGAAGGATCTTTTCCATTCACTCTCTTATAGGTAAAGGAAACAGATTTCAGACTGATATCATAAATATCGATCGTTGTCAGCCCGTCTTCGCTGTACCAGATCCCCTGATAATTTTCCGGTTCAAATGCCGGAAGGATTGTCGGGACCGGTGTCAATGACGGTGTCGGTGTCGCTGTCGGAACCGGTGTTGCTGTTGCTGCCGGAGTTGCTGTCACCTCCGGAATACTGTCCAATGCAGCCAATGCGGCCTCTCTTCGTTGTTCTTTTTCCACCTTATCCCTGTGGGAAACATACAGCATCCCTCCAAGTCCTGCCAGAATAAACAGGATGATCAACAGGACCAGAACCGCTCTCAGCCGTTTTTTTCTTTTTTTGTTTTTTCTCATCTGCATCACCTCTGTTTACTATAGCATACAGGAAACTCTTCTTGTATTTCTCAATTCTGCTTATTTTTTCTCTTTGATGATACCTTTTCTGTAAGCTTCCAGAAGCTGGATCAGCTCACTGATCCTTTCCTTCAGAGCAGTTCCGGTATCGGTATCACCGACCAGAGTACGTTTGTTATTGTAGTGAACTGCCACCCTGTTGGAAACAATATCCTGCTCCTTGGCTACCGCTTCTTCCGCAGAAGTAAAAGGCTCATGAGCAGACAGGATCAGCCCGTAGGAGTTATAAACCAGTGTATAGCCGGCAATCCCCGTAACCTTCTGATATGGTCTGGAAAAGCCGCCGTCGATCACAAGAACTTTGCCATTGCATTTTACAGGACTCTCTCCCTCACTCTGGTGAACCGGCACATGCCCGTTGATGATGTGACCCTTTTCCGGATCCAGTCCGAATTCACGGAGCAGTTCATCTACAACCTCCTCATTTTCCAGAAGATGATAGTAGGCATTTTTAGTTTCTTTATGTGTTTCCTTATCTTTAATAAAATAACGTTCAAAGGTGGTCATCTTGTCTTTTCCGAACAGCGGTGAATTCGGAGCTGCCCAGATATACCACATAATATCCCTGCCTTTACGCTTTTCATCCTCATTTACAGAGAAAAACGCCCGGCGCACATAAGTCTCAAGAACATCGTACAATTCTTTTCCTTTGTAGGTTTTTCCATAAATCTGGACTTCTTTCAGACTTCCATCCTCATTAAGTGGAATACTTCCATGGAACAGAAGATTTCCATTATAAGTTTTATAAAGGCCTCCCTTGTCCAGAAGAAGCCGGACATGATTCTGCAGTTTCTCGCAGTTTCGGAACGCGGAATCCAAGCGTTCCATTACATCCTTTTCCTCTGTAGTAAGTTCATATGGCTTTTTCCAGTCAATAGTAGGAAAATATGTATCGGTCAGCGGATATTCTTTTCCGTCCGGAAGTGTGATCATTCCCTTTTTCGGATCGATCCTATGAAGCAAACAACGCTTTTCCATATGGAATTCTTTGTGCCGGCGGATCAGCTGCCCCTCCAGCTTAAACTGGATAATGGCAATAGCCTTGTGCATTTTCCGTCCAAGCTCTTCTTCCAGAATACTATAGTTATTGGCATCTCCCTTCATCTCAAAAGCAGTACATGGATCATCCTTATAAGCCTCCATTGCAAAGGTTGCCAGAGGCATGAGATTGATCCCATATCCATCCTCAAGAATATCCATATTTCGGTAACGGATGCTGTTCCGGATCACCGTTGCAATGCAGGCTTTCTGTCCTGTAGCAGCTCCCATCCAGACCACATCATGATTTCCCCACTGGATATCCAGCGAATGATATTTCATCAAACGATCCATGATGAAATGCGGGCCCGGACCTCTGTCATAAATATCTCCCAGCACATGAAGATGATCCACAACAAGACGCTGGATCAGTTCTGCCAGGGCAATGATAAAATTCTCTGCCCGGCCGATCTCAATGATCGTATTGACGATGGCATCGTAATATGCTTCTTTGTCCAGAACTTCCGCTTTCTCTGTGATCAACTCCTCGATCACATATGCATAGTCTGCAGGAAGTGCCTTACGGACCTTGGAACGGGTATATTTGGATGCCGTTGTCTTGCATACTTCGATCAGACGATAAAGTGTGATCTTGTACCAGTTCTCCATGTCTTCTTCCTGTTTTTTTACAACCTCCATCTTTTCCTTCGGATAATAGATCAGTGTGGCAAGAGAACGTTTGTCGCTGTTGCTTAAGGTATGTCCGAATACATCATCGATCTTTTTTCGTACAGCCCCTGATCCATTCCGAAGAACATGGGAAAACGCATCGTATTCTCCATGAATGTCCGACATGAAATGCTCGGTACCTTTCGGAAGGTTTAATATAGACTGCAGATTGATGATCTCTGTTGAAGCCTTTGCTATAGTAGGATATAGCTCCGCAAGTCGCTGCAGGTATCTTAATTCTTCTTTTTTCATAGTATCTGGTATCCTCCTGGGAGTTCTCACTGCCAGATCAGCCTTCAGGATAAACGGCAGTATTTTTTATTTATTGTAAGCCCTTCCGGTATCATATATCAACCCGTAAAATCAAACAGTGACATCTGATTGGACTGCGGGATATCTCCAAAAAGATCCATATCATCCATCAGATCGATAACGGTCTTGCTGACCTTGGTACGATCACGGAAATCATCCTTGGAAAGGAATCTGCCTTTTGCGGCAGCATCCACAACTGCCTCTGCTGCCTTATCTCCAAGACCCTCTATGGTATCCAGAGCAGGCATCAGTTTATCTCCGATGATCTGGAACCGGTGTGCCTTTGCCTTATAAAGATCGATCGGCACAAAATCAAAACCTCTGGCGTACATTTCCTGTACGATCCTCATATCCTTCAGTGTATCCTGTTCCTTCTTGGATGCCTCATCACCTTTTTTCCGGATCTCCGCCATATAATATTCCAGACGTTCTTTTCCCATGCACATCAGTTCATAGGAAAAGGAAGTGGCACGGATACTGAAAAATGCTGCATAATAAGCCAGTGGATGAAACACTTTATACCAGGCGATACGATACGCCATCATAACATAGGCTGCCGCATGGGCTTTCGGGAACATGTACTTGATCAGCTTACAGGACCAGATATACCAGTCCGGAACATCATGCTCTTTCATAGTCTGGATCCATTCCTCACGAAGCCCCTTTCCCTTACGGACACTCTCCATGATGGTAAACGCCAGACCACTTTCCACTCCTTTTCCGATGAGATAGATCATAATATCATCTCGCGTACAGATTGCTGTGGAAATGGTAGCTGTACCATTCTGGATCAATACCTGGGCATTTCCAAGCCATACATCCGTGCCGTGGGAAAGTCCAGCAATACGTACCAGGTCGGAAAAATATTTCGGCTTGGTATCGATCAACATCTGCATGGCAAAGTCTGTACCAAACTCCGGGATCCCGAGGCATCCCAGCCTGCAGCCGCCGATATCCTCCGGGCTGATCCCCAGAGCCTGCGTTCCCGCAAACAGGGACATGACATCTCTCTGGTCCAGCGGAACTGTTCTTGCACTGATGCCGGTCAGATCCTCCAGCATACGGATCATGGTCGGATCATCGTGTCCAAGTATATCAAGTTTCAGAAGATTTCCGTCAATGGAATGGTAATCAAAATGTGTGGTGATGATATCACTGTTCACATCATTGGCCGGGTGCTGCACAGGTGTAAATTTCTCAATCTCCTCACCCATAGGCAGTACGATGATACCTCCCGGATGCTGGCCAGTGGTACGGCGGACACCGGTACAGCCCTTCACGATACGGTTGATCTCACAGTAACGCTTGTGCTGCCCCCGTTCCTCATAATAGTTCTTCACATAACCAAATGCGGTTTTTTCCGCAAGGGTACCAATGGTTCCCGCCTTAAAGGTCTGCCCTTTTCCGAAGATAACCTCTGTATACCGGTGAGCATTGGCCTGATATTCACCGGAAAAGTTCAGGTCGATATCCGGCTCCTTATCACCTTTAAAACCAAGGAATGTCTCAAAAGGAATATCAAAGCCTTCCTTGTTCATCCTGGCACCGCATTTCGGACAGATCTTATCCGGCATATCACATCCTGCCATACCCGCGTATTTTTTCACCTCAGGGGAATCAAAATCACTGTATTTACAGTCTGGATTCGGACAGAGATAATGAGGCGGCAGAGGGTTTACCTCCGTGATACCGGACATGGTCGCTGCCAGAGAAGAACCTACAGAACCACGGGATCCAACCAGATAGCCGTCCTCATTGGACTTCCACACAAGCTTCTGTGCAATGATATACATTACCGCATAACCATTGGAGATAATAGAATTCAGCTCCCTGTCCAGACGGTCCTCCACGATCTTCGGCAACGGATCTCCGTACATTTCGTGGGCCTTCGTAAAACAGATATTCTTAAGATCCTGCTCGGAGTTCTCAATGACCGGTGGAAATTTATCCGGATGGATCGGTGATATCTTCTCGATCATATCCGCGATCTTATTGGTATTGGTGATCACCACCTCTTCCGCCTTTTCACTTCCCAGATAGGAAAATTCCTCCAGCATTTCCTCCGTTGTACGAAGATAAAGCGGGGCCTGGTTATCTGCATCAGAAAATCCGTTTCCTGCCATGATGATCCGTCGGTAAACCTCGTCCTGAGGATCCATAAAATGCACATCACAGGTGGCAACCACCGGTTTTTTGAACTGTTCTCCAAGTTTTACGATCTTCCGGTTTATCTCTTTTAAGTCTTCCTCAGAATTGATCATATCATGTTTTTCATCCGCAAGCATAAACGCATTGTTCCCAAGAGGCTGGATTTCCAGATAGTCATAAAAATTTACCAGTCTGGCGATCTCCTGATCCGGTGCATTGCGAAGAAGTGCCTGATAAAGCTCTCCTGCCTCGCAGGCACTTCCCACCAGAAGGCCTTCCCTGTATTTTTCCAGCACACTTTTGGGAACCCTTGGTCTTCTGTGATAGTACTTTAAATGGGACTGGCTTACCAGCTTGTACAGATTGATCCTTCCGGTCTCATTTCTTGCAAAAACAATAGCATGGTATGTGGGCAGCTTTCGGATGGTATCCGGTGAAACCGCACCCTGCCTGTTCATCTCATCCACATCAAAAATATCTCTTTCTTCCAGCATCTTTACAAACCGCACAAAAATCTCTGCGGTACATGCCGCATCATCCACAGCTCTGTGGTGATGATCAAGAGAAACACCTACTGCCTTGGCTACCGTGTCCAGTTTAAAACGGTTCAGGGCAGGAAGAAGGAATCTAGCCATACCAACGGTATCCACATAAGTAAAATCATCCGAAATCCCCTGCCGTTTACAGTTTTCAATAATAAAGCTCATATCAAAGTCCGCATTATGGGCCACCATCGCGCAGCCCTCACAGAATTCCAGGAATTTCGGCAGTACTTCCTCTATCACAGGTGCATCCAGGACCATGGAATCATTGATGCTTGTCAGCTGCTCAATACGGAACGGAATGGGCACTTCCGGGTTTACAAAGGTGGAAAAACGATCTGTGATCTGTCCTTTTTCCACTTTTACCGCGCCAATCTCAATGATCCTGCAGGTTAGTGCTGAGAATCCCGTAGTCTCAATATCAAAAACAACAAAATCTCCATCCAGCCGCTGCCCTTTGGAATTGGTGACCATACCCTTCAGATCGTCTACCAGATACGCTTCCATTCCATAGAGCACCTTAAAATCAGACTCCTTTGGAACACAACCGCCCCAGGCATCAAAGCAGTGATTTGCCTCCGGGAAGGACTGCACCACGCCATGATCCGTGATAGCGATAGCCTTATGTCCCCACTCATAGGCACGTTTTACCAATGCCTTTGCATCGCTGACACCATCCATATCGCTCATCTTGGTGTGACAGTGAAGCTCCACACGCTTCTGAGGACTGGTATCCATTCTTGTGCTGGTAAAATTGGCGATTTTCTTGATACCTGTAATATTTCCAATAGTAAGCTCACTATCAAAACGGTCAATGGTGGTAACTCCCTTCAGCTTCAGGAATGCGCCTTTTTTTACACTTTCCGTCACTTCCGGAACCTGCTCGTTACGCAGAAACATCTTCACAACAATACTGTCCGTAAAATCGGTCACAGGGAAGATCAGGATCGTTTTCTCATTTCGGATCTCACGAGCTTCCACATCCATAACCTGACATCGGATGATAACCTCACCCATCTCACCGGTAATGCTCTCCAGCGGAATCGTTTCTCCATCAAAATCTCTGCCGTAAACCACATCCGGATTGCTGTCCCTGCGGAATCCGAAGCTGCCGCGGAAATCCCCCTTCTGAACCTTCTGCTGTTTTTTGTCAACGGATTTCTTCTCGTTTGTCTTTTCGCCGCTCTTATCTCCAGAGGTTTTCTTTGTCTCTTCCTTGGCTGTATCCTCCTGCTTCGGTTCGCTTTCCTGATCCCCGCTGAGTTTGGCATGCTTCAGGACATTTTCCACTTCCTGTTTGATCTGAAGTGCAGCATTTTTCCGGTATTTACTCTCTTTCACTTCCACAAAATCCAGTTCCACTTTCAGATCCATACCGCAGCGTTCACAGAAAACCTTATGAAAATATTCAACAAGTATTTCGCTTTTCTGTCTGGAAATAACCGTATCCGGAAGCTCCATACGCAAGGTATCTTTTCCTGTAAAAATGATTTTTGATCTACGGAACAGATTGTACTCCAGCATGTTATAGTTGCGCAGCTCCATCTCCATACTGGAACGGTAGCTTTCCAGAAAGTTCTCCGGTGTATACTGCTCGGAAAGATGAAATTTTTCCACAACTGTTACAGTCATGGGAATCCCCGGAAAGCACTGCCGTTCGATCTCATCCTCCAGCGCAAAAATATTCTTCTTGTGTATCCAGCGGCTGCTTTCGATATAAACCCTCAGATGAGTTCTTCCGGGGTTCATGGAAACCTTTGTCACAAATACCATGTCCAGAAGTTCTTCCAGCTCTTTCTTCACTTTAAGATGCGGAAATACATCAAAAAAATCTTTCTCCATTATGACTCCTGCTCATTCCAGGTAAGAAGTTCCTGACGAAGTGTATCCAGAAGATCCGTTTCCGGTACTTTTTTTACAACCTCTCCATGCCGGATCAGAAGACCAACACCATCGCCTCCTGCAATTCCGAGATCTGCTTCCTTTGCCTCTCCCGGTCCGTTTACCACACAGCCCCTCACCGCAACCTTGATATCAAGAGGAATATCCTGTACCATAGTCTCTACCTGGTTTGCAAGGCCGATCAGATCGATTTTTGTTCTTCCGCAGGTCGGACAGGAAACAACCTCCACGCCTCCTTTGCGAAGTCCCAGCGTTTTCAGGATCCTTTTGGCTGATTTCACTTCTTCCAGCGGCGCGCCTGTCAGAGAAACACGGATGGTATCTCCGATTCCCTGATACAGGATGATCCCAAGTCCGATAGCTGATTTGATATTTCCCGAATACAGAGTTCCTGCTTCTGTAATTCCCACATGAAGAGGATACTGTGTTTTTTCTGCGATCAGTTCATGGGCTCTGGCGCACATGAGAACATCAGAAGATTTGATGCTGATCACAAGATTGTCATATCCCATCTCTTCAATGATGTGCACCTTATCAAGAGCACTCTCCACAAGTCCTTCGGCTGTAACACCGTGATATTTTTCTACCAGTTCTTTTTCAAGGGAACCGCTGTTTACTCCTACACGAATAGGGATATTCCGTTCCTTTGCTGTATCCACAACTGCCTGGATTCTCTCTTTGGAACCGATATTTCCCGGATTGATACGGATCTTGTCCGCACCGTTCTCCATGGCTGCAATGGCAAGGCGATAATCAAAATGGATGTCCGCAACCAGCGGAATATGGATCTGTTTTTTGATCTGGGATAAAGCCTTCGCAGCTTCCATAGTAGGAACTGCGCAGCGGATAATATCACAGCCTGCTTTTTCCAGTGAAAGGATCTGCGCAACCGTTGCTTCCACATCTTCAGTTTTCGTATTGGTCATGGACTGGATAAGGATCGGATTTCCTCCTCCGATAACACGATTTCCAATTTTTATTACTTTTGTATGATCTCTGTACATAAAAATCTCCTTTATGAATCCTGAAAGGCAGGTGTCTTCAAACGCCCTGCCTTTCCTTTCCGAACTATCTTTTTACTCTTACTCCTAACGTCGGATCTCCAGCAGCTTTGTTTTCAGTTCGTTTTCCATACGTCTCATATCTGCCTCTGCTGCCTGACGTTTTTCACGGCCTTCCTGCTGGATCTTCATCACATCATCCAGTGTCTGGATCAGTTCCTGATTGGTTTTTTTCAGAGTTTCAATATCTACAATACCACGCTGGGATTCCTTTGCAGTTTCCACAGATGCCAGGTGAAGCGTTTCCGCATTTTTCTTCAAAAGTTCATTGGTAAAATCCGTAACCTGCCGTTGTGCCTGTGCGGCTTCTGTGGAGTGCGCGATCCCTAGAGCCAGCACCATCTGGCTTTTCCAGAGAGGAATGGTATTTACAATGGTTGTCTGGATCTTCTCGATCATCGTCGTATCATT
>ERZ1673738.3668-NODE-3668-length-16685-cov-12.768250_pt1 | contig 16685 bp, 14 predicted proteins | sample MGYA00580198_ERZ1673738 | MGnify/ENA primary metagenome ERZ1673738 (study PRJEB41218, sample SAMN15661784) | gut metagenome | host: Homo sapiens | place: Canada: London | collected 2015-08-20/2019-03-30 | study: EMG produced TPA metagenomics assembly of... | reverse complement strand
TGGGCGGCGGAAAAGGGAATAACCACCGGAACCTCGGAAACCACCTTCGAGCCCGACGGCACCTGCACGCGTGCGCAGGTCGTGACCTTCCTCTGGCGTCTGGCCGGACAGCCCGAGCCCAAGGGTCAGGCAAGCGCCTTTACCGACGTAAGGAACGATCAGTACTACAGCAAGGCCGTCGCATGGGCGGCGGAAAAGGGAATAACCACCGGAACCTCGGAAACCACCTTCGAGCCCGGCGCGACAGTTACCCGCGCACAGTTCGTGACCTTCCTCTGGCGCTATCTCGACAGGCCGGTATCCGGCGGCTTCGGCGTATTTGCCGACGTTTCGTCGAGCCACTTCGCCTGCTCCGCGATACTTTGGGCCTATGAAAACGGCATAACCTCCGGTACTTCGGCGACTACCTTCGAGCCAGAGGGCGCCGCGACCCGCGCACAGGTCGTGACCTTCCTGTACCGTGCGGACAATTCGGAGAAATAAACAGTAATCAATAAAGACCGCCGGACAACCGGTGGTCTTTTTCATAACGGGAGAAAAAAGAGATGAGAAAGAGAATATTGAGCCTTGTCCTTGCGGCCGTAGTGCTGCTCGGGCTAATTCCGACGGCGCTTGCCGACTCGCCCCGCAGTCAGCGCGATAGCTTCATGGCCATCGCCGAGGCGCAGCTGGGCTACCGCGAAAAGGGGCGGAACGGAACGAAATACGGCACATGGTACGGCCTGCCCGGACAGCCGTGGTGCGCCATGTTCATAAGCTGGTGCGCGAGATATTCGGGCGTTCCCAAGAGCGTTATACCGAACTTCTCCGGCTGCTTCGGCGGCGTGAACTGGTTTAAGCAGCACGGTCTGTGGCGCACGCGGGAATACACGCCGCAGGCGGGCGATCTTCTGTTTATCGACGCACTTGAGGCCGACGGCACACGCGACGGGCTTGCCGAGCACGTCGCCATCGTCGAGCGTGCGAGCGCTACGACGATATACACGATAGAGGGCAACAGCATTAACGACATGGTCGAGCGCCGCGAGCGCCCGCGTGACGAATCCGTCCTGGGCTACGCAACGCCGCAGTACGGCAGCATGAGCGCCTCGGCCGGCACGATAAGGCTCGCGCAGGTCTTTACGCCCCGAAACGAGCTGCGCGGAGGCAGCTTTAAAATAAGCGGCTATGTCAGCTCGAATAAGCCCCTCAGGTGGGTTTATGTCGATATAAGAAACCCCGACGGCGACTGGTTCTCCGGTGTGCAGCGCTCGCCGGACAGCACGAGCTTCAATCTTTACTCGCTCAACGGCGGACTTGATTTTTCGCAGCTCGGCCCGGGCAATTATGAGGTATTTATCGAGGCGGCCGATTCAAGCGGCAGCTATCTGCAAAAGAGCTTCGCCTTCAAGGTCGCCGCGACGGACGTTGATTTTGACGGCAGACACGCCGACTTTGCCGGGGGCATCCGCTGGGTCATCGATGAGGGCATATCAAACGGCACGGGCGGCGCGAGATTTCTGCCCGACGGACTGTGCACGCGTGCGCAGGTAGTGACCTTCCTCTGGCGCGCGGCAGGGCGCCCGGCTCCGAAGAGCGAGACGAGCGCCTTCCGCGACGTGTCCGGCAGCAGCTACTGCGCCAAGGCAGTGCAGTGGGCGGCCGAGCAGGGCATAACCACCGGCACGACGAAAACGACCTTCGAGCCCGGCGCGACGGTCACCCGCGCCCAGTTCGTGACCTTCCTCTGGCGATATCTCGGCAAGACAGCGCCGGGCATCGGCGATGCGTTTGACGACGTTCGGGAGGACGACTATTTCTATAACGCGGTGCTCTGGGCCTACGAAAACGGTGTTACCGGCGGCGTGGGCAACGATCTTTTTGCGCCCGACAGCGGCGCGACACGCGCCGAGGTCGCAACGTTTATCTACCGCGCCATGAACCCGGGCGAAAAGCCTGTCGAGCCGACAGAGCCTGTAGAACCGACCGAACCGGTGGAGCCCATTGAGCCAGTTGAACCGGCGGAAACCCCGGAACCGGAGGCGGCGTGATATGAAAAGAGAGTGCAGATTTTAGTTCTGCACTCTCTTTTCAGTTGATAGAAGACAGCCAATAGCTGATAGCTATATGTGTGCGCTTTGCGCACACCGCAATTTTTCATTATTCATTGTTATTTCTTCATTTGCAGGCGCAGCCTGCGATACCGGGCACCGTAATCTGCGTATCCGTAGGTGAGTCCGTTCGCCTCTAAAAACTTATTCCTCGCGCAGCGAGCTTATTTTATTGTACAGCATATCCGAGCGCGTGAGGAACACAAGCACGAGCGTCTGCACGGCAAGCATGATGCCGAACTGTCCCAGGCGCGTTAAAAACAGCGGCCCGAGCGGCGGCCCGAACACCAGCGATATCATCGTCGTGTTCAGCAGCAGCGATACGATCAGCCCGTTTAAAAGAGCCGTCACGATGCAGCCCGACAGCCCCGGACGCTTTTTGTAAAGCGCCGCGCCGAATATCGCGCCGCCGATGGCGGCAGTCACCGTAAAGCCGGGAAAGTATGCCCCCGTCGGGAACAGCAGCGAGCCTATAAGGTCGCCGAGTCCCGCGCACAGCGCCGTCCAGCCCATACCGTAGAGCATGCCGCAGACCATCACCGCCGCAAAGCCGAGACCTATCTTCGTGAGCGGCATGTTCAGTGCCAGAACGCGTGTGAATATCACGTCAAAGGCGATGAGAAACGCGCTTATCGCTATCTTTTTTGTAGTTATTTTCATTGACACCTCAGAGCTTCAGGAGAAGTCCGGCAGCCGGGCTGCCGGCGGAGAATACGGCCAGCGCGTTCACGGACATATGGAAAAACACGCCCGTCCATACAGAGCCGGAACGCTCGTAGATCCAGCACAGCACGAAGGCCGCGGGTATGTACTGTATCGCAAGCAGAAGATAGCTTGCGTCCCACAGCAGCACGGCGTACTGCCAGACGTGGTAAAGGCAGAACAGCGCTATCGACACTATATAGGCCGCGGCGCGGCTTTTCGGATGCAGGCCGCAGAACAGGCCGCCGCGGAAGATCGGCTCCTCCACGAGCGGAGCGAGAAACACCGTCATTGCGATAATAATGCCGCGCTCCGAGCCGAGCATGGTGCTTATCGTCTCCTCATTGAGGTTATCCGTGTTTATCTTCAGTGCCGCGAGCGCGTAGGACGCGAGCATACCCAGCGCAAGGTACGCAAGCCAGCCGAGAAGAAAGGACGATATGCATTTTCCCGGTTCGTCGAGGAGCCCGTCAAAGCTGCGGCGCAGATATCTGCCCAAAAGCAGAGCCACGAGCAGCAGCGATACCGAGTAGTAAAGAAGATTCGTCTGCGCGGCGCTGAGCGAATAGCCCTTTACCTGCGACAGCAGGCTCAGCACGATCGGGAACACCGCGACATGGAGCACCAGCAGTATCATCGCGCTCCAGAATTCCGATTTTTTAAGTCTGTCTCTCATCAGCCCCTCGCTTTCTGTTGAAGCTCGCTGAGCAGGTTAAGCGCCTCAAGCGGTGTGAGCGAATTAATATCGGTGCTGCGCAGAATGCGCCCGACCTCGTCCGTTCCGGCGTCGGCAAGGCTTATCTGGTCGCTCTCGTCCTGCTTTTCGGTCTTCGGTGCGGCGGCGTCGGCCTCAAGCTGCTTAAGATAGGTCTTGGCCATGCTGACGACCTTATTCGGAACCCCCGCGAGCTTTGCGACCTCTATACCGTAGCTGTCGTCGGCAGAGCCGGGGACTATCTTTCGCAGGAACACAAGGCTGTCGCCCTGCTTCTTCGCGCTTATGGAATAGTTGTGCACGCCCTCGACGCTGCCCTCGAGCGCGCTCAGCTCGTGATAGTGCGTTGCGAACATCGTTTTCGCGCCGAGCCTTTTCTTATCTGCGCAGTATTCGAGCACCGCACGCGCTATCGCCATACCGTCGTAGGTCGAGGTGCCGCGGCCGATCTCATCGAGTATCAGCAGGCTGCGCTCCGTCGCATGGCTGAGGATATTTGCCACCTCGCTCATCTCAAGCATGAAGGTAGACTGCCCCGACGCGAGATCGTCCGACGCGCCTATGCGCGTAAACACACGGTCGACAACGCCGATCACCGCGCTTTTTGCCGGAACGAAGGAGCCTGTCTGCGCCATGAGCGTGATGAGCGCGGTCTGACGCATGTAGGTGCTCTTGCCGGCCATGTTCGGTCCCGTTACGATGGCGACGCGGTTACCCTCGCAGTTTAGCTGCGTGTCGTTCGGAACGAAAGCGACGTCACTGAGGGTCTGCTCGACGACGGGGTGCCGCCCCTGCCGGATAATGAGCTCGCCTGAGGCGTCGATCTCCGGCATACAGTAGTCGTTTCGCACGGCGACCTCGGCAAAGGAGCACAGCACGTCAAGCTGCGCTACCGCCTCGGCCGTTGCCTGCACCGATGCTACCTGCTGCGCTATCGTATTGCACAGATCCATGAAGAAATCGTATTCGAGCTGCTTTATCTTGTCTGATGCCGTCAGGAGCGTTGTCTCCAGCTCCTTTAATTCCGGCGTGAAGTAGCGCTCGTTTGAAACAAGTGTCTGTTTTCTGATATAGTTATCCGGGATCCTACCCTCACCGGCGGATTTCGGCACGTCGATGAAGTAGCCGAACACCTTGTTGTAGCCGATCTTGAGCTTTTTGATGCCGGTGCGCACGCGCTCCTTGGCCTCGAGCTCCGCCACGGCCTGAGCGCCGTTATCGCGGATATTGCGCAGCTGGTCTACCTGGTCGGAGTAGCCGGGCTTGAGTATCCCGCCCTCGCGCACGGAAAACGGCGGATCGTCGCAGATCGCCCAGTTTATGCGCTTGAGTATCTCGTCGAGCGTGTCAAGCTCCGCTATAGAGCGCAAAAGCGCGCTTTTAAAGGGTCCTAAAAGCTCGACTATCCTCGGCAGCGCTGCGGCGCAGTCGCGCAAAACCAGAAGGTCACGACCGTTTGCCGTGCCGTAGACGACACGGCCTATGAGCCGCTGCATGTCGCCCATACCGCGCAGAGTGTCTATAAGCTCGCCGCGCGTGACGTTGTCCTTGAACAGCTCGTCGACGGCGGAAAGCCTTCGCTTTATCGCGATGGGGCTAAGAAGCGGACGCTCTATCCACGCACGCAGCTCTCTGCCGCCCATCGGCGTTTTTGTTTTGTCAAGCACCCACAGCAGCGAGCCGCGCTTTTCACCCGTGCGCAGGGATTCGGTCAGCTCCAAAGACCTTCGCGTCGCCCAGTCGAGCTCCATGTATTTGCCGCCGGTGAACAGATCGATGCGGCGTATATGCGCCATGTCAGTCTTCTGCGTTTCGCCTATGTACTTAAGCAGTGCGCCTGCCGCGGATACAGCTGCGGGTGTATCGCCCAGCCCCGCCTCATCGACCGAGTTAAGCTTAAACTGCTCGCACACTATTGCGGCGCAGGCCGTGTATTCGTAGTCGTCGCCGCCCATTTCCAGAAGGCAGCCCAGCTTTTTCTGCGCAAAATCGGGTATCGTTTGCGTCTCGGCGGCGCCCTTGTTCATAATAAGCTCACGGGGCGCGAATCTGCCCAGCTCGTTTAAAACGTGGCTTAAATTATCACCCTCGAAGGCCGCGATGCAGAATTCGCCGGTCGAAATGTCGCAGAACGCCGCCGCACATTTGCCCGCTTCGCAGTACACAGCGCCCAGGTAGTTGCTTTTTCCCTCCTCAAGCATCGCCGCGTCCGTCACCGTGCCGGGGGTGATGATGCGTATGACATCGCGCTTAACTAAGCCCTTGGCCGTCGCGGGATCCTCTATCTGCTCGCATATGGCGACCTTATAGCCCTTGGCAATCAGCCGCGCAATATAGGTCTGACTGCTGTGATAAGGAACTCCGCACATGGGCGTGCGCTGCTCGGGATCGGCGACAGAGCGGTCGCGCGTCGTAAGCGCAAGGTCGAGCTCGCGTGAGGCGACTCTTGCGTCCTCATCGAACATCTCATAAAAATCGCCGAGGCGGAAAAACAGCAGACAGTCGCTGTATTTCGACTTTATCTGCTGATATTGCATTTTCATCGGTGTAAGCTCTGCCATACTTTTAATAGCGCCTTGACGCACCGGCGGATACGCATGTTGCGGTATCCCGGTTCTGTCATTCCGGCAAAACCGTTTTCGGTTACGCTTTAACGCTTCTCCTTTTTTCAATAGCGCCTTTGCGCTTCTCCTATACGTTTATTTCGCTTGCCCGGTTCGAAACTTCCGACGAAACCGGAGCGAGCCGACGGATGAGGTGTTTTCAGTGGCGTTTTTATATTGTACCAATACGTCTCTTGCGTCAGCCCGACCGGAAGTTATCGACAAAACCGTGGTAAACGGGCGAGCAATGCTCGCCCCTACGAGTCTAAAACAGTTCCAACCAAGTCCGCGGCAAACGGAACGGGCGACCGCGATATGCGGTATCGGTACGGTTTTAATGCGTCACCGAAAACGCCCTGCTCCAGTCCTCTTCCATCTGTGCCTTGAACCCTTCGGGCAGGAATTTCATGAGCTCGGCCCATGTGTTGTCGGCGTAGCTGAAGTAGAAAACACCCTTTTCGACAAACTCCGGAAACTCCTTTTTCTCCTTATCGGCAAGCTCGTGGTCGGAAACAAAGCACCACCACGAAAGGCGCGTTTTTATCATGCCGCAGCAGACGGCGTCGTCCCACGCGAGACGGTGCTCGACGCTGTGCTCGCCGCCGGTGCGGAAGATGATGCCCTGCTCGGTAAACGAGACGTTTGCCAGGCCGAAGTTCGTTTCGGAGATGAACTTCGCGGCAAACAGCCATATGACAGACAGCACTGCAACGATGATGGCAACGCCGCGCAGACCCTCAAGCGCCGGGATGAATATGCCGAGCAGCGCGACGATTATGCCGAGCGGCAGCAGCACGAGCCCGGCGTAGAAAAAGCCCTTCATGATGTTCGAGGGGAAGCGCAGCGACTGGGTTACCTGATATCTCTTGAGTTTTTCACTTTTCATTATTCTTCGACCTTTCCGTAGAGCGCCCATGTGTTGCCCGAGGTTATTTTAACATTTATGAATTTCCCGATGAGCGACTTGTCGCCCGAAAGATGCACGAGCCTGCCGCCGTTTGTGCGCGAGGAGAGGTTATACTCTGCCTTGCCTGTTTCGCCGTCGACGAGAACGCGCACGGTTTTTCCGATATACTCTGCGTGCTTTTCGGCGGAAACGCGGTTTGCCGCCTCCAGCAGCCTGTCAAATCTGCGCTGCTTGTCCTCACGCGTTGCCGCGTCCGGCATGCTTGCCGCGGGGGTGCCGACGCGCTTTGAATAGATAAACGTGAACATCGCGTCGTAGCGCACCTCGTTGCACAGGCGTATCGTGTCCTCAAACTCCTCGTCCGTCTCGCCGGGAAAGCCGACGATGATATCCGTCGTCAGGACGATATCGGGCATGTATTTTCGCGCAAGGCGCACCTGCTCAAGATATTTCTCGGCGGTGTAGCTGCGGTTCATGGCCCTGAGAATGCGGTTATTGCCCGACTGCACGGGCAGGTGCAGCTGGTGGGCGCATTTAGAGCACTCGGCCATGGTTTTGAACAGCTTTTCCGTCGCGTCCTTGGGGTGGCTTGTCATGAAGCGGATGAGAAAGTCGCCGGGGATGTCGTTTATCATGCGGATAAGGTCTGCAAAATCGACGTCCGAGCCGAGGTCCTTTCCGTAGGAGTTTACGTTCTGGCCGAGCAGCGTAATATCCCTGCAGCCGCTTTCGACAAGCTGCCTTGCCTCGGCAAGGATATCCTCCGGCCTGCGCGAGCGCTCCCTGCCGCGGACATAGGGCACGACACAGTAGGTGCAGAAATTGTTGCAGCCGTACATGATCGAAAGCCATGCCTTGACGCTGCTGTCGCGCTTTAAGGGCATGCCCTCGGCGACATAGCCGTCGCATTTTTCGGCGGCGAAAACGCGCTTACGGCCCGTCATTGTTTTCAGAAGCAGCTCCGGGAAGCGCCACAGCTCGTGCGGCCCGAAAACAAGATCCACGACGGGGTAGGACTTTTTTATCTTCTCTGTCATGTGCTCCTGCTGCACCATGCAGCCGCACACCGCGATTATCTGACCGGGGCGCTGCTTTTTGCTGTGGTTTAACTGCCCGACGTTTCCGAGCACACGCATCTCCGCGTGCTCGCGCACCGCGCAGGTGTTCACGATGATGACGTCGGCCTCAAACTCATCCTGCGTGAAGGCGTAGCCCATCTCGGCAAGGTAGCCGCGCAGCTTTTCGCTGTCGGCCTCGTTCTGCTGGCAGCCGTATGTGTCGACCATGGCGAGCGGATGCGCCTTGCCGGAAACGAACCTTTCATAAATCTCGCGGCAGATATCCTCCTGCCGGCGGATGGAAGCTATGCTTATCTCTTTTCTCTCGTATGCCATTTACCGGTTTCCTTATAAAAATAAAAGTACAGTATATATTAACATAAAATCAGTGGAATTTTCAACACAAATCATGTATAATACGCTTAATTAACAATAACGAGGTTTATACATGACACGCATTAACATCCTCCCGCCGCTTGTGGCCGATATGATCGCCGCCGGCGAGGTCGTCGAGCGGCCCGCGTCGGTCATAAAGGAGCTCATGGAAAACTCCTTTGACGCGGGAGCCAAAAAGCTGACGGTCGAGTTTAAAAGCGGCGGCGCGACATATATAAAAATATCCGACGACGGCTGCGGCATGAGCCCCGAGGACGCGGGGCTGGCCTTCACGCGGCACGCGACGAGCAAGCTGCACGACGAAAAGGGGCTCGAGGCCATCGGAACGATGGGCTTTCGCGGCGAGGCGCTGGCCGCCATCGCCGCTGTGAGCCATATTGAGCTTATAACTCGTGAAAAGGGCGCGGCAGAGGGCGTGCGCGTCACGGTTCGGGCGGGAGATATAATCGACATGTCGCCCTGCGGCTGCCCGGAGGGCACGACGATAACGGTGCGCGATATCTTCCATAACACTCCGGCGCGGCTCAAGTTTTTAAAATCCGACCGCTCGGAGGCCTCGGCCTGCATAGCCTCCGCCATGCACTGCGCCCTTGGCAGGCCCGAGGTGTCGGTGCGTTTAAAGCGCGACGGCGAGGAGGTGTTCTTCACCCCCGGCGACGGGCGAGGGGAGTCGGCTGTGTATGCGCTTTTAGGGCGCGATACCGCGCACGGCATGCTTCCCGTTTCGGGCAAGGCCGAGGACATGTCCGTCACGGGCTTTACGTCCTCTCCGGCCTTCGGGCGCGGCAACCGCGCAAGCCAGCATTTTTTCTGCAACGGCAGATATATAAAATCCGTGCTGCTCCAGGCGGCGGTCGAGCAGGCGTATAAAAATACGCTCCTGACGGGGAAATTCCCGTCGTGCGTTTTGTATCTTGAGCTGTCGCACGGCGCGGTGGATGTAAACGTTCACCCTGCTAAGACCGAGGTAAAGTTCTCCGACGAGAAAAAGGTCTTTGACCTTGTGTATCAGACGGTGCGCGCCTGTCTTGAGACAGAGAGCGGCCCCGTTGAGATAAGCCTGTCCGAGGGTACAAGGAAAGCTGTTTCCGAGCCGAAAAGCGGCTTTTTCCGCAGCATGTCATCGGACGAATACCGCGCCGGGGCAGCCGTATCCGGGCGCCGCTCCGCTCCCGTTTTCCGCGCGCCGGCATCGTATGAAAGGCCCGCTGCGGCAGTGAATTCTGCACCTGAAGCGAACACTTCGCCGAAAACTGACGCTTTTCCCGCGTATTCGCCGCCCCCGGCGAGAGAAAATGTTGAAAAAGCAGTTGAAAATGTTGAAAAAATCAGCACTCCGGCCTGCCGCGTGATCGGTGAAGCGCTGGACACCTACATAATCGCGGAGATCGGAGATGAGCTCATGCTCATCGACAAGCACGCGGCGCACGAGCGCATGATATTCGACCGTCTCAAAAAGCAGGAGCGGCAGATCATGAGCCAGACGCTGCTCGCGCCGGTCATCATCCGCCCGACGGCCGAGGACGCGGAGCTAATGGACAAAAACTCCGCTCTTCTCGACGAGATGGGCTTCGAGGTCGAGCCCTTCGGCCAAAGCTCCTACGCCGTGCGCGCCGTGCCCGATGATGTGGACGCTTCCGAGGCAGCGTCCGCTCTTGAGGAGATATGCGAAAAGCTCCGCGGCGGAGACAATATATCGGCGGAGTCTGTGCGCGATGAGATACTGCACACCGTCGCCTGCAAGGCGGCGATAAAGGCCGGCAGAAGGCACGATACGGCCGAGCTTGAGCGTATCGCCTGCGCGGTCGCGGCCGGAGAGGTCAAATACTGCCCCCACGGCCGGCCCGTCTCGGCACGCCTTACAAAAAAGCAGCTCGATAAATTCTTCAGCAGGATAGTGTGATATGGCCGAAAAAATTCTTGTTGTAACGGGCCCGACGGCTACGGGCAAAACGGCTCTTTCCGTGGAGCTTGCAAAGAAGCTCGGCGGCGAGATCGTCTCGGCCGACTCCATGCAGATCTACCGAGGCATGGATATCGGAACGGCAAAGGTGACAAAGGCCGAGATGCAGAATATACCTCATCACATGATAGATATAGCAGACCCCTCCGAGGACTACTCCGTCTCGCGCTATGTTGAGGAGGCCGACGCCGCCGTGCGCGGCATCCTCTCACGCGGCAGGCTGCCGATCGTCGCGGGCGGCACGAATCTGTATATCGATTCGCTCATAGCCGGGCTCGACTTTGCCGAAAAAGCGGAGGACGCCGCTCTGCGCGAGAGCCTGAATAAGCAGTATGACGACATGGGCGGCGAGGCGATGCTCGAGCATCTTCGCGGCTTTGACCCCGAACGGGCGGCAAAGCTGCACCCTGCCGACAAGCGCCGCATTGTGCGTGCCGTGGAGATCTACATCCTCACGGGCGAGACGATAACGCGGCACGACGAGGAGACGAAAAAGCGCCCGAAGCGCTATGACGCGGTGAAGATAGCCCTTACCTTTGCCGACCGCGCCGTGCTGTACGACAGGATAAATGCGCGAGTGGACAAAATGGTCTCCGACGGGCTTTTCGACGAGGTCAAGGGGCTTTTGGACAGCGGCCTTTCGCCGGCGTGCACCTCCATGCAGGCCATAGGCTATAAGGAGCCTGCGGCGTATTTCAGGGGCGAAATGTCAAAGGATGAGGCGATCGAGCTTATAAAGCTGTCCTCGCGGCGCTACGCAAAGCGCCAGCTCACATGGCTGCGGCGCGACACGACGGTTTTGTGGCACGAGCGGCAGTCTTTTTAGAGGCGCACGGACATTGTACGGATACGTTTATTGCGTCAGCCCGGTATCGAAGTTTCCGACAAAACCGAGAAACTGCCGCTTCCCAATAGTGCGGTACAGATTTGCGCCGCACCACCTTGGCGCCCCTGCGTAAGGGGAAGGGGCGTGCTATCATCCGAAGTGCAACCCCATGAAAAAGAGAAGACAACACGCCCTCCGAAGTGTAAAATGTAGATACCACTCAACAAAACACGGAGGAGAACGTATTGTCCTACACACATTTTACACTGGAAGAGCGAAAATATCTACAAAAACTTTTGGAAGAGGGTCTCAGCAACGCACAGATAGCCGCTGCGCTCGGACGCAGCAAGTCCACAATCGGCCGCGAGCTTAAGCGAAACAGCTCCAAAAATCCCAAAAACCCCACCAACCGCGCAAACTATCACCACTGGCGGGCGCACAGCCTGGCCATAGCCCGCAGGCGTGACCACAGACGCACGGCGCTCCCGGAAGGCAGCTTTGAACGCGATTATGTCTGCAAGGGCCTTTCCCTGTTCTGGTCGCCCGAACAGATTGCCAATCGGCTCCGCCTTGACTTTCCGGACCGAATCGTCGGGGCGTCAACCATCTACCGCTACCTACGGCGCGGCGATCTGCCCGGTTTTTCCCGCAAAACACACCTTCGGCGCCGCGGCAAGCGCAAGGTGAATCGCTCTGCCAACTGCAATACTATCCGGCCGGACCGCACCGTGCTCGAATGGCCGGAGGAGATTGCTCGGCGCCTGACGGTGGGCCATCTCGAGGGCGACACCGTACTCGGAAAGGTCGGAACCGGCGGCATTCTGACCTTCGTAGACCGCGTAAGCAAAGAACTGCGTGCGGCAAGGATCGTGTCAAAAGCGGCTGTGCCGACGAGAATGGCCATCGTCAAGCTGCTGAAGGGGCAAAACGTGCGGAGCATCACGCTTGATAACGGTTGTGAGTTTGCACAGTTCAGGGAAATCGAGAGAGAGCTGGACGTTCCCGTGTACTTTGCCGAGCCGCACAAGCCATGGCAGCGAGGCACAAACGAAAACATAAACGACCTGCTCAGGTTTTTCTTCCCCAAAGGCTTTGATTTCCGAACCCTGACCGATGAGCGTCTGCAAGAGGTTGTCGATATCATTAACCACAGACCTCGAAAATGCCTCGGCTGGAAATCTCCTGCCGAATTTGCCGCCTTTTCCCGCGTTGCACTTGCTTGACTTTCTGCCGCTGTCAGCGAAGCTGACTGAGGGGTCGTCTTTTCAGAGGCGCACGGACACTGCTGCCGATACGTTTATTGAGGTATCCCGACCGGTTACTTACGGCAAAACCGGCACAGCGGGCGACCGATGGTCGCCCCTACGAGTTAAAATCGGTTCCTACCAAGACCGTGGCAATTCGCACCACGGGAAATTGTGCTATATTAGTGCAAAAATTTTGCGCCGCACCCCCATTGGCTCCCCCTGCGTAAGGGGAGCTGTCAGCGAAGCTGACTGAGGTGTCGTCTTTTTAGAGGCGCACGGACACTGCTGCCGATACGATAATTGCGGTGTCCCGGTGTCGAAACATTGCAAGAAACCGCAACGTTTCGTGCAACGTAAAATTGTGCTGATTTAGTGCAAAACCTTTGCCTGCACCTTGCCTTCCCCTTGAGGGGAAGGTGTCGGCGCAAGCCGACGGATGAGGTGTTTTTCAAATCCGTGCGGCACAGCCGCACACCTCAATTATTCATTATTCACTATTCATTCGCAGGCACAGCCTGCGCCGCCGGGCTACCGCAATATGCGTATCCGCAGCTGCGTCCGTTCGCCACTAAAAATCGCAGCTTTCGACCGAATATTCATGCTTTTCGGTTTATTATGTTCCTGTCAAATCTACATAGACAGGAGCATGAAAAAATGCAAAAGACACAGAATTTACAGGACGCATTCCTCAACCAGCTTCGCCGCGAAAAGACAAACATAACGGTGTTTCTCGTAAACGGCTTTCAGCTGCACGGCGTTATCCGCGCCTACGACGGCTTCACCGTCGTGCTCGATTCCGACGGCAGACAGCAGCTAATCTATAAGCACGCTATATCGACGATAATCCCGCCCAGGCCCGTGGAGCTCGGCGCGAAGGAGTGAAAAAGGACGCGTCATATCTGCGGTACGCGGCCTGCGCCGTGTTCCTCGCGGCGGCGGCTTGGATGCTCGCGTTTTTTGCCTTGTGCGAGCAGTCGCCGAAAACGGTTGCCGCCGAGAGGGCCGGCGTTACCCTCAGCGTTATTGCCGAGGGTACGGTGTGGCGCGACGAGACTGTCATCGTGTGCGATGACGAAGGCGCGTACCTTGCGCACAAAACCGGCGACACGGTCTCCGGCGGAGCTGTCGTCGCCGTGCCGGAGGATATGCAGGACGCTTATTTCGAGCACCTTGCCCTCTCCGGCGGAGCAGCTCCCGACAGGATCGAGATGCGCAGCCTCGTCTACGCGCCGCAAGGCGGCATTTTCAGCACCTTCGTTGACGGGCTTGAGGGCGCATCGTGCGAGGATATATGCTCGGCCGAGCCGTTTATCCCGCAGGGCGCCGTGGGGAAAATAGTCTCGGGCGGCTGGTATTTCATTGCCGACACGCCCGAATACGGCAGATTTCGCGCAGGGCAGAGCGTTTATCTTTCGCTGCCGGACGAGTGCGAGGCGACGGTCGTCTCCGCCGGGGACGGCAGGCTCGTTCTGCGCTGCCGCGCAGGTCTTGAGGACGTTTTGAACACGCGCCGCGCCTCGTTTAAAATAACGCTCTCCGAGACGCAGGGGATAAGGATCCCCGAAAAGGCGCTGCACCGCGACGAAAACGGCACGTTTGTTTATGTTCTGCGCGCAGGGCTTGCCGAGCGCTGCGACGTCGAGATCATCCAGGCCTGCGAGGGCTATTGCCTTGCAAAAGAGGCTGAAATAAGAGAAAATATGCAGATAGTTTTGGATTAAAAATATTGATAAAGCTGCCGGCGGGAGGCGAACACCTGCCGCCTGTCAGCCACAAAAACAAAAAAGCTGGGATAAAAAATGAGTAACAGTATCACGGAAAACGTAAAAGCAGTAAAGCGGCGCGTGGCGGCCGCCGCCGTCAGGAGCGGCAGAGCGCCGGAGGAGGTGCGTCTTTGCGCGGCGACGAAAATGAACGACGCTTTGCGCGTGCGCGAGGCGATCGAGGCCGGAGTGGATATCTGCGGCGAAAACCGTGTGCAGGAGCTGACCGAAAAGCTCGGGCAGGGCGCGTACACCGGCTGCCCTCTGCACTTCATCGGCCATTTGCAGAAAAATAAGGTAAAATATCTTATCGGAAGGGTGCAGCTTATCGAATCTGTCGACTGTATGGAGCTTCTTGAGGCTATTGATAAAAAGGCTGAAAGCATGGGTCTTGTCCAGGATGTGCTGCTGGAGGTGAACATCGGCGGCGAGGCGGCGAAGTCCGGCTTTGCGCCCGATAAGCTTGAGCAGTACCTGCCTCAGATGGGGCGATTTTCCGCTGTCAGGGTGCGCGGATTGATGGCGATACCCCCGATCTGCGAAAAAACGGAAGAGATTCGCCCATATTTTCGCTCAATGAAGCAGCTTTTTGTTGACATCGGAGCAAAAAAATACGATAATGTCTCCATGGACTTTCTGTCCATGGGCATGAGCGCGGATTTTGAGACCGCGATAGAGGAAGGCGCAAACATCGTCCGCGTCGGCACCGGCATTTTCGGAGCAAGACACTACTAGGCAAAATACTACCGGCATAAAGGAGGTTGTGCAATGGCCTGGCTTGACAATATTCGCAACGCTATGCACCCTTATGATGATGATTATATAGAAAACGAAGAGCGCGCCGCCGAGGAGGAGCTCGGTCAGGAGTCTGAGGCCCCCGCCCTGGACGGCTTTGAGGAAAAGCAGCCGCGGCCCGTTTTTTCAAAACGCGAGCCCAGGCCCCAGGCGAGCTACTCCGCCCCCGCGCAGGAAAAGCAGAAGATGAAGCTCAAATTCGTGCGCCCCGAGCAGTTTGACGAGGCGGCCGAGATAGCCGACAGCCTTCGCGCCCGTCAGGCGGTGCTCATGAATCTTGAGATGACCGAAACGGAAACCGCGCGCAGACTGCTTGACTTTTTGTCCGGCGCGGCGTATGCTCTCGGCGGCAGGGTCATGCGCGTTTCCGCGCAGGCTTATATAATCGCCCCCACGAATGTCGATCTCGTCGGCGACGCGGTCGCCGATTTCGAGAGCGCAGGGCTTTATTTTTGATAAGAAGAAATAGCCGTCAAAAATGTCCGGCACGGACTTTTTGATGCATCAAGACCAGCAAGTACTGAAAGGTGGATTTTAGATATGACTACTCCTCAGGAGATCCGTGAAAAGAGCTTTGACAAGGCCAGAAGCATGTTCGGCGGTTACGATATGGCGACCATCGACGAGTATCTTGACGAGCTGGCAAACGATTTCGAGGCTATGCAGAAGGAGAACCTTGTTCTCAAGAGCAAGATGAAGGTGCTTGTTGACAAGATCGAAGAGTACCGCACGAACGAGAGCGCCCTGAATCAGGCCATCCTCTCGGCACAGAAGCTCAGCGTCCAGATCGAAAACGACGCGAGAACGCGCAGCGCGAACATCGTCGCCGAGGCCGAGGCCAAGGCAGCGGCTCTGCTGGGCAATATAGACGACAGGATCGCCCAGGAGGAATCCCGCCTTCAGGCCGCCAAGCTCAGCTCGGCGAAGTTCTTTGACAGCGCCCGTGAGCTTTGCCAGAAGCAGCTTCAGACGCTCGATACCATCATGAAGGCCACAGGCAGCGAGGCCGTAAAGCCCGAGGCCATACGAATACCGAAGGAGCAGCCCGCTCCCGTTTCCGAACCCACTCCCGCGGATTCCGGCAACACTCAGGTATTCAACTTTATAAAAGACGAGATCTGAGTTTTTGCCGAAGCAAACGCTTCGGCTGTCGGTATTTGTATTATCGGCGAGTTCAAAGGCGTGCGGAAACACCGGCACGCCTTTTTATTTTTCCCTTTGGGAAAAATAAAATTAATAATGAATAGTGAATAATGAATAATTAAGGTGTGCGGCTGCGCCGCACGGATTTGAATTCCACCTCATCCGTCGGCTCCGCCGACACCTTCCCCTCAAAGGGGAAGGCATTTTTCGTAGGCTGCGCCTGCAAGTGCATAGTGAATAGGTAATAGTGAATAGGTGAGGTGTGCGCAGAGCGCACGGATTTGAATAGGCAACCCCACCGGCTCGGCTTACGCCGACCCACCTCCCCTTACACAGGGGAGGCAGCGCACCAATTGGCGCCCCTGCGTAAGGGGAGCTGTCAGCGAAGCTGACTGAGGGGTCGCTGTATGCAGCAGTTGTTCTGATTTGGTGCAAAAATTACGTCGGCACCCTTGCCTTCCCCTTGAGGGGAAGGTG
>ERZ1673738.3666-NODE-3666-length-16699-cov-19.669430_pt1 | contig 16699 bp, 14 predicted proteins | sample MGYA00580198_ERZ1673738 | MGnify/ENA primary metagenome ERZ1673738 (study PRJEB41218, sample SAMN15661784) | gut metagenome | host: Homo sapiens | place: Canada: London | collected 2015-08-20/2019-03-30 | study: EMG produced TPA metagenomics assembly of... | reverse complement strand
TGCAAGTTCTTGGTCGCGGGGGCAGGATTTGAACCTACGACCTCCGGGTTATGAGCCCGGCGAGCTACCAGACTGCTCCACCCCGCAATGTCTGGGCGCCTCATGTGCGCAAGAAAGAATATTACGCGGGAGTTCGGTAAACGGCAAGGAAAAACTCGTGGAGCATAATTCCTTCATATTTAAACCCCTCAGCCCCTATCACCGTAAACGAATCGCAGCCGAGTGCCGTCGGCGGCGCGTATACAATGGTGCGCGTCCTTTTATGCCAACACTGGGAGTAGACATGCTGCTCGCTATCGATATGGGAAACACGCAGACGGCCATGGGCCTGTTTGACGGAGACGAGCTGGTGCAGTCGTGGCGCATGCCCACCGACCGCTCCTATACCGCCGACGAGATCCATGTGCGCCTGATGGGTTTCTTTAAGATGTACGGCCTTTCGCTCGATGCGGTCGACGCGATCGCCTTTGCCGGCGTGGTGCCGCAGCTCTCGCGCGAATGGCACGCCGTGGCCGACCGCATTGCCGCGGACGCCATCGTCATCGGGCCGCAGACGGCCGCCGTAACCAAGCTGCGGGCGGCGCGCCCCCAGGCCGTTGGTGCCGACCGCATCGCCAACGCCGTCGCTGCCGAGACCTTCTATGGCGCGCCGGCGATCGTGGTGGACTTTGGCACCGCGACCAATATCGACGTCATCGATGAGGACGGTTATTACATTGGCGGAGCGATCGCGCCGGGCATTCGCATCTCCATGGACGCGCTTGCCGCCCGTGCCGCCAAGCTCGCCAGCGTGCCGCTCGAGGCGCCCGAGCACGCCATCGGCCGCGATACCGAGGAGTGCATCAAGGTCGGCGCCGTAACGGGCGCCGCCGCCATGGCTGAGGGCCTGGTCGCGCGCATGAAGCACGAGCTGGGCCGCGAGGATGCCACCGTTATCGCCACGGGCGGTCTCGCCAGCATCGTCGCCGATTCGACCGATGCCTTCGACGTGGTCGACGGACAGCTCACCATCAAGGGTATCTGCGAAATCTACCGCCGCATGCAGGAGCTGGGATAGAGCAGGGGCTTAAGTCAAGCACGCCCGATGCCACAGTCCCCGCAAACGTTCGCCAAGCCCATTCCCCAGATAGGCGAAACCCTCCCCGGCACAGGCCGAGGAGGGTCTTGTTGTCATGTCTATCTTTGGGCGCGAACGCCCCGCGCTACAGCCCGCGAATTCGTACGGCCTCGGGCGGAAACTCCTGCTCGCCGGCATCGGTCTTAATGGTCGCGCGGCCCCAGATGTCCAGGCCTGCAAACACACCGACCGCAAGCGGCAGGCCGTTGGGCGACACCGCCGCAACTTGGCGGCCCAGCAGCGGCACCATGTCGAAGTACTCGCCCAGCACGGGAGCCAGCGGCCCTGCGGCGCCTTGCGGCGTGTTGGCAACAACCGCCCAAGCGTCCACGCGGGCCAGCACGGCGGCGGCCAGCGTCTCGACCAGCGCTTCGTCAGCCACGTCCACACCAAGCTCGCCCAGCGCCGAACGCTCAATATCCACCGTCACGGCACCGAACATGCCCGCAGCAGCGGCACCGCCGTTCACGGCAACACGCGCGAGCGACGTCTCAAACGCAGGCGCACCGCACACGATATCGCTCGGCCACTGGATACCCACCTTACCGGCAAGGCCCAACCCCGGCGTCGAAGCCGTGCCCACGAGCGCGTCCATCATGCCCATCGCAGCCACAAACGGCAGGCCGTGGAAGGCATGCATGTTCACGTCCGGGCGCACGATCAGCGAAAACGTCAGCGAAGCATCGCCCGCGCTCCAAGCGCACCAGCCCGCGGACGCACCCTCGCGGCCCGCGTCGCGCGCGGCGTCAAGCTCGGTACCGGCGACAACAGCATTCATCTCGATCATCTACATACGCCCCAATTCGCCCACGATATGGCCCACGCGGTCCTCGGGCTCCTTGACCTCGACACCGTTGTAGCGGAAGAACCGCGCCGGGTCGTGCATCAGGTCCTCGAGCGGCACCAGCACAAAGTCGCGCTCGCCAATGAGAGGATGCGGCAGGCGCAGCTTTTTGCCGCCGTGAGTCTCGCCGTCCATCCACAGCAGGTCCAGGTCGATGGTGCGCGGACCGTTGGCCTTGGCCTTTTTGGAGCGGTCGCGCCCAAGCTCGGCCTCGATCTTCATGAGCTCGTCGAGCAGCACCAGCGGCGCCAGCTCGGTCTTGATCTCGATGACGGCGTTGGCAAACGCGTCCTGGCGCGTCTCGTAGGCCGGCTCGCTCTCGTAGATCTTGGAGGAGTTGGACACGCAGGTGAGCGGAATCTCGGCGATCATGTCGCGCGCGGCGCGGATGTTGTCGCAACGATGCCCCAAGTTGGAGCCCACGGCCACAAACGCACGGCGCGGCTGCGGCTTGGCGACGGCCCAGTAACCGTTCAGGAACTGCGCAAAACCCGCGGCGTCGTGCACGCGCACGATGTTGGCACCGGCCTGGATGGCGCCCAGGCACACGCCAAACGTGGCGGCATCGCGCGCGGCGGCCTCGGTCACGCCCGAGACAGCGCCCACAAAACGCTTGCGCGACACGGCGCACATGAGCGGATAGCCCAGTGACGCCATCTTGGCAGTCTCACGCTGGATGACGATGTCCTCGTTAGCCGACTTACCAAAGCCCGGGCCAGGATCGATGCAGATGCGGTCGCGCGACACGCCGGCATGGATGAGTGTGCGGGCCTGGTCGGACAGAAAGCCCATGACGCGGCGCATGATGGGCGCCGAATCGGGCAGGGTAAAGCGGCGGAGCTGAGAGGTGGGCACGTAGGCCTCCTCGCGGCGGGCGCTGCGGCGCATCATGGCGGCCAGGCGGTCATTGGACTCCGATGCGGCCTCGGTGGCCTCGGGCGCGGCCTCGGGCGCGGGCGCGACGGTCTCGGCGGCAGCAGCCTGCTCGGCGGCCGGCGTCTCCTGCCCCAGCTCGGTTGCAGGCTCGGACGTGGGCTCCGGCTCGCCAAACGGCAGTGAGGGCTGTACCACACCGCCCGGAAGCTTGGCCTCAACCTTGGGCTCGCCCAGCAACTTGCCGCGACGGCGACGGGCCGGCTTCTCGGCCTCGCGCGCGGCCTCGGCAGCCGCTTCGCGTGCCTTCTCGGCAACAAACGCCGCAGCCGAGGTATCGAGCTGCACCGTTGCGTGCGTGCGGGCGGGCGCGGCGACCTCGCCGGCATGCATCACGATGACGCCGCAGGTGCTCGTCTTAACAAACTCGACCATCTTGGGATCGGTGAAGCCGGTCACGTCGTTGACGATCGAGGCGCCGCAGCGCACGGCCGCCTTGGCAACCGCTACATGACGCGTGTCGATCGAGACGATGGCGCCCTCCTTGGCCAGCGCGCGCACCACGGGCAGCACGCGGCGCGCTTCCTCATCGGGGTTGACCGGGGTAAAACCAGGGCGCGTGGACTCGCCGCCCACGTCGATGATGTCGGCGCCGGCGTCGAGCATCGCCAGGCCGTACTCGATGGCGGCATCGGGGTCGAAGTGCTCTCCGCCATCGCTGAACGAATCGGGCGTCACGTTGAGGACGCCCATGATGCGCGGACGGTCAAAGCTGAGCTCGTACTTTCCGCACCGCCATGTCTTGCTGTCGTTCGCCATGAACATCCTCCTAAAATGCCCACGCCGCCGAGCTTGGGGAGCTGGCGGCGGGGTCGCTTTGCACTCAGTCTTTCTATTGTATCCGCGCGCGCGGGCTAGAACGCAAACGCGGCCGCGATGTCGCAAGAAATCAGCAGGTCGGCATTTGCATCCTGATCGGTGGGAGCAAGGTTGCATATGGCCAGCGTATCGCCGGTAAAGTATCGCGTAAGGCCTGCCGCCGGATACACCACGAGCGAGGTCCCGCCCACAATGAGGGCATCGGCCGCGGCGATGGCGGCAACGGCACCGGTCAGCACATGTTCATCGAGCGGCTCTTCGTAGAGCACCACATCGGGCTTGATGCGGCCGCCGCACGCGGGGCACGCAGGCACGCCCGCGGCATCCTCGTGCTCGCGCGAGCAAATCCACTCGGCGCTATAGACCGTGCCGCACGACTGGCAAATGTTGCGATGGACCGATCCGTGCAGCTCGAACACGCGCTGTGATTCGGCCATCTGATGCAGGCCGTCGATATTTTGCGTCACCACGGCATCAAGCTTACCGGCGCGCTCCAGCTCGGCCAGCTTGGTGTGGCAGCGGTTGGGTTTAGCGTTAAGCGCGATCATCTTGGTGCGGTAAAAGTCGAAGAACTCCGCCGGATGCGCCTCGTAAAAGCTATGCGACAGCATGGTCTCGGGCGGATAGGCAAACTGCTGGTGATACAGGCCGTCCACGCTGCGGAAATCGGGAATGCCACTTGCCGTAGAAACGCCAGCGCCGCCAAAGAAGACCACGCGCTTGTGGGTGTCAAACAGATCCGCCAGCGCGGCGGAGGCCTGCCTGGGGTCCGATATTGCCTGCGTCATATGAGTCCTCCGTCCTTGTTAGTCGGGCAGCGTTGAGCGACGTCCCAGCATGCGGCCTTTAAGTCAGCATGCGCGGATCCCACCCCGCCCCTGTTGCGCTAATCTTAAGCCTGCCAACCCCGTCGAAAGGACACCATGCCTCAGACTTACACTTTCGCCTCGTGGAACGTCAACGGCCTGCGCGCCGTGCTCAAAAAGGACCCGAGCTTTATCCAGATCGCGCAAGAACTCGACGTCGATATCCTGGCGCTGCAAGAGACCAAGTTGCAAGAAGGCCAGGTCGATATTGACCTGCCCGGCTATCACCAAACCTGGAGCTACGCCGAGCGTAAAGGCTATTCGGGCAGCGCGGTCTTTAGCCGCCAGGAGCCGCTGCGCGTACTGTGCGCCGATGCGCTGCTGCCCTACGCCGGCGAAGGCGAGGCGGCCGTGCTCGTCGCCCAAGCCGCAACCGAGGGCCGCGTCTGCGCGCTCGAGTTCGACAAATTCTGGTTTGTGGATGTCTACACGCCCAACGCACAAAATGAGCTCGCGCGCATCGACGTGCGTATGGCCTGGGACGATGCCTACCGCGGCTTTTTGAACGCGCTCGAGCGCGAGACCGGCAAACCCGTCGTAACCTGCGGCGACTTTAACGTGGCGCATGAGGAGATCGACCTTAAGAACCCCAAGTCAAACCGCGGCAACGCAGGCTTTTCGGACGAGGAGCGCGGCAAGTTTACCGAACTGCTCAACGCCGGCTTTACCGATACCTGGCGCGCGGCAAACCCCGACGTCGAGGGCGTTTACAGCTGGTGGAGCTACCGCTTTAATGCCCGCAAGAACAACGCCGGCTGGCGCATCGACTACTTCCTGGTAAGCGACGCAATCGCCGACAACGTACGCGACACCGGCATCCGCGGCGACATCTTTGGCAGCGACCACTGCCCCGTTACCCTCACGCTAGAGCTCTAGCGCCAAGTAATTCCTGGGGGACAGAGGAAAACAGATCATGTGACCCCTCTCCCCCTATAAGTTGCGGTGGAATAGTTCCTGTTTGGGCAGCAAATAGCCAAAAACAAGAACTATTCCACCGCAAGTTCGTGAGGGAACGCGAAATGCCCTACAGCCCGTATTTCACGACGACACGGTTAATGCGACGGCACCAAGGCTTGTACAAGGCGGCCAAGAACACGCAGGTCGCGAGGCCGTGTGTGATATCGAACGGCACTGCCGTGACAAGACGCGCCACGGCTCCCGCCCACGTGAGCGGCTGCACAAAACCAATGATGTCATACGCGTTGATCACGACGCCATAGAGCAAGCCCGACGCAAAGCCGTACGCCAGTAGCGCCGGCAATCGCACGGTGCCGTCGGCGCGGTCGAACGCGCCCGCATGCGCCAGCGCGCCGCCAACATAGCCAACCAGACCCCAGGCATACATCTGCCATGGCGTCCACATGCCCTGTCCAAAAAAGAAATTGCTGGTCAGCGCTGCCAGCGCACCAACCATGAAGCCGTTGCGTCGACCCAACGTCGCCCCCGCGATAATGGCGATGGCACTCACCGGTTTAAAGTCGGGAATGGGCCCAAACAGGATGCGCCCCGCCGCCGCCAGCGCCGCCAGCACCAACGTGGGCATAATCTGGCGCAAACCCGGACGAGATGCCTCGTAACCCGCAAAGAACAGCGCGAGCACGAGCGCCACCACAACCAGCATGGCAAGCGCTGCCTGCTCAATGCCTGCCAGCAATGCTGCGGCCATTACCGCCGGCACCGCCAACAACAGCGGAATCTCAAGTTTTGTGAGTAGGCGCGAGGCGCGAAAATCCGCCATCCCATCACGCCCTATAGAACACGTTGTCGGCAAAGAAGTCGGCCGGGGACTCCATGCAGGCAATCTCACCGTCAAACATCATGGCAACGTCATCGGCAACCTGCTCGGCAAAATCCAGATCGTGCGTGGCCATGATGACGGTGCCGCCAACCTTCGCATGGTCACGCAGGGCGCGGGCGATGATGCGGCGGCTCTCCAGGTCCAAGCCCTTCGTGGGCTCGTCAAGCAGCAGCAGCTCGGGGCCGATCAGCAGCAGCTTTGCCAGTGCGAGCAGCTGGCGCTGTCCGCCCGAGAGGTCGTAGGGGTGGCGCGTCTCCAGGCCGTCCAGCCCCAAGCTCGCCGCGCGCTCCCGCGCCACGGTCCCGTCATATCCGCAGGCTGAAGCCCATTCCATCAGCTCGTCGCACACCGTCTCGGCAACCAGCAATGCTTTGGGATTCTGAGGCAGCAACGCCGCCGAGGCCGCTCCGCGCACCATGCGGCCGCGCTGCAGCTTGGCGGTCTTCGCCAGCACCGAGAGCATCGTTGACTTACCGCATCCGTTGCCGCCCACGATCGCATGCACCGCACCGGCCGAAAACGACGCATCGAGCCCACGCAACACCCAGCCGGACGCTCGATCGTAGCGAAACCAACCTTCCGACAGGGTGGTAGCCGACCCAGCGTGCATTTTTTGGAGTATTCTGCTTCCATCCGTGCGCGGGAAGGCTTCCGAGCCGTTCTCGAGCGACGTTTGCGCCATAAATTCGGACGATTTGTCCAATTCCGAACTTTTTTTCGCGCTCGATACGTCCCCGGGCGGCTCCAGAGAGCCTAAATTGTCCTCACGCCTGCTGAATACTCCGTTTTTTGCACATCGGATGGCACCCCACCCCAACGTGTCATCGGAAAACAGCGATTCTCGGCGTCCTAAAGATGCCATATCCGCCGCCTCGTGCACGCGGCCATCCTCAATCCGGTACGCACACGTCGCGTATTCGAGCATTGGGCGCGGCTGATGCGTCGCCACAACAACCGTGCAGCCCAGCTCGCGATTTACACGAAACAGCGCGTGCAGGAAATTCTTCTCGGCAACGGGATCGAGCTGAGACGTGGGCTCGTCGAGCAGCAGCACGTGCGGGCGCAGCGCCAGAACGGCCGCCAACGACAGCAGCTGCTTGCGGCCACCCGAAAGCGTATCGGTATCACGATGAAGCCAGTCCTCCAGACCAAAGAAATAGCTGGTCTCGGCAACACGGCGGCGCATCTCGTCGCGCGACACACCCAGATTCTCTAGGCCAAACGCCATCTCGTGCCACACGGTCTCGCACACAATCTGGTTCTCGGGATCCTGAAACACATAACCCACGCGCTCTGCCGATGCCCGCACGTCCATGTCGGCAACGTTCTCGCCCAGCACGCGCAGTTCGCCAGCGCGCTCGCCCGCTGGAGCGATCTCGGGCTTGAGCAGCGACAGCAGCGTCGACTTGCCCGAACCGGTACCGCCAACAAGCAGTGCAAACGCACCTTGGGAAACATGCCAATCAAGCCCCTCGAGCACCGGTGCCTCGGCCCCGGGATAGGCAAAACTAAGGCCTCGCACCTCAATCGCCGGCGCGGCCGAGCCATATGCCACACCCGCCGCCGAGCTCCTATCAAACCGAGCCATCAGCCAAACCTCTTCTCATCAATCGCGTGCAACGCGCAAGGCAACACCATCCAGGCGGCGTACACGACATAGCCTGGCCACGGCGCCGGCACCGAGAGCTGCGGATAAAACGAATACTGCGTCGTCGCGGTCCACGCCACCGCCACCGCGGCAGCGCCAAACAGTACGAGCCCGACCAGCGCGGCAACGTCGCTGCGCCCCAGTCGATACCGCGCATACGTCATACGACGTGTCGCGGCACCCCACCCGCGCGAGCGCATCGCGTCCGCGCGCTCCAGCGAATCTTCCATGCCCCAGCCCATCAACACGCTCGACGCCCGCAGGCGCGATCGCACGGGATCGGTGGGCGCGCGGCCCGGCACATCAATCGCATCCTGCACCGCCAGCACCGTACGACCGCGGCGCAAAAACTGCGGGATAAGCCTCATGCACATCGAGATCATGAGCGCAATCACCGGTGCGGCATTACCCAGCAGCGCGAGCACCTTGTCGTATTCGAGCATCGACGCCGCGGCCTCAAACCACAGCACGCTCGCCACAAACAGCCCGCCCATGCACAGGCCGTAAACCATGCTTTCCAGATACACCGCGCGCGTGCCAATACGGAACAGCTCCGTCGAGCCCGAGGCGTTAAACAGCGGATTGACCAGCGCGATAATCAAAATCACCGGCAGCTGCCAGCGGAGTGCGCCCAACGTGCGGGCAGCCCCACGCGTCGCAAATCCATACGCCAGCCCGCCCGCAAGCGACAGCGCAATCAGTACCGGCTGCATCGAGAACATGGTGAGCCCCAGCGTCAACACTATATAGAGCGCCGGCACAGCCGGATGCGACATCGAGAATGCCGCGACGGGCTCGCCGCCAAACTCCTCTCGTATGTTGTCCACGGGCACCCCCCGTCCCCTCGCTCAAACGACAGCTCCGCAGCACCGCCAACACCGCACACAAGCAGCGCAAACGCCACGCCGGCGGCGCAAGCCTCAACCGCCGCAAACCAATCGCTACGCGCTCAACATATGCCTGCGGTATCATATTGCGCCGTGTATCGTTTCCAAACACACGTCTCTATAACGTAACAGGAGATCACATGGACGCAACCGCAATTATCCTCGCTGCCGGCGAGGGCACCCGCATGAAGTCGAACCACTGCAAGGTTTCGCACAAGATCCTGGGCAAGCCCATGGTCCAGTGGATCGTCGACGCCACCATCAAGGCCGGCTGCAGCCGCGTCGTGGTCGTCATCGGCAGCCACGCCGACGAGATGCGCGCCCTCATCGACGGTGCCTATGCCAACAGCGCTACCAAGGTCGAGTGCGTCGAGCAGACCGAGCGCCTGGGCACCGGCCACGCCGTGATGGTCGCGCTCGAGGCCTGCGGCATCACCGAGGGCCCCGTCGTGGTGCTCAACGGCGACCTGCCGCTCATCACCGCCGACACCGTCGCCAAGTTCGCGCAAACCGTCGCCACCGGCGAGCTCGCTTGCACCGTCATGACCATGACCCCGCCCGACCCCTTCGGCTACGGCCGCATCAAGCTGGGCGCCGACGGCCAAATCGAGCGCATCATCGAGCAGAAGGACTGCACGCCCGAGCAGGCCGCCACGCTGCTCGAGTGCAACGCCGGCTGCTACGCCTTTGACGGCGCGCAGCTCGCCGCCCACATCAACGAGATCGGCAACGACAACGCGCAGTCCGAGTACTACCTGCCCGACATGCTCGAAATCCTCAAGGGTCACGGCCAGGCGGTCTCCATCTTCCACTGCGATGACTACCGCGACGGCCTGGGCGTCAACAGCCGCATTCAGCTCGCACAGCTCACCGCCATCGCGCGCGACCGCATCAACGAGCACTGGATGGCCGAGGGCGTCACGTTCATCGATCCCACGCAGGCCTGGATCGGCCCCGATGCCACCATCGGCCGAGACACCATCGTGTGGCCGCAGACGCATCTGATCGGTCACGTCACCGTGGGCGAAGAGTGCCAGCTCGGCCCCAACAGTCGCCTCACCGACACCACCGTCGGCAGCGGCTGCACCATCGATGAGACCATCGCCATCGAGGCCGTCATCGAGAACGGCGTCGACTGCGGCCCGCGCGCCTACCTGCGCCCGGGCACCCACATGCTCGACGGCTCCAAGGCCGGCACGCACGTGGAGATCAAGAAGTCCACGATCGGCGAGGGCTCCAAGGTGCCGCACCTGTCCTACATCGGCGACACCACCATGGGCTCCGGCGTCAACGTGGGCGCGGGCTCCATCACCTGCAACTACGACGGCGTGCACAAGCACAAGACCGTCATCGGCAAGGACGCCTTCATCGGTTCCGACACCATGATGGTCGCGCCCGCCCAGATCGGCGACGGCGCGCTCGTGGCCGCCGGCTCCGTCATCACTGAGCCGGTCCCGGCAGACGCACTCGGTCTGGGCCGCGCCCGTCAGGTAAATATTGAGGGCTGGGCCGCCGATTATCGCCGCCGCCTGCACGAGGACGACGAGGTATAACGTTTTACCAAGCATCTAAGGAGCCGCTTCCGTGGGGACGGCTCCTTTTTCTATGCTGACCTGCGCGGCCGGATGAGTGGTCGGTTCGTGTCCGTTGACGGTAAAGACGTTATCAAGACTCGATAAACCCCGCCGCGCGGTTACAATGCAACAAGGCATCTATATGGCATTCGATATAAAGGAGAAGGGTAATGCCGATTAATGATCCCGAGAAGTCGGAGAATATGCGCAAGTCCATCCGCGTGTATTCCGGTTCCTCCAACCGTCCCCTCGCTCAGAAGATCGCTGAGTTCCTTGGGGTCGAGCTTTCGGGCCTTACGCTAAAGCAGTTCGCCAACGGTGAGATTTACGCCCGCTACGACGAGACCGTCCGCGGCGCCGACGTCTTCCTGATTCAGTCCGTGGCCGGCGGCAACGTCAACGACATGCTCATGGAGCTGCTCATCGCCACCGACGCTGCCAAGCGCGCATCCGCCCGCTCCATCACCGCCGTTATCACCCACTACGGCTATGCCCGCCAGGACCGCAAAGCCGGCCCGCGCGAGCCCATCACCGCCCGCCTCGTCGCCAACCTGCTCGAGCGCGCCGGCGTCAATCGCATCATCACCCTCGACCTGCACCAGGGCCAGATCCAGGGCTTCTTTGATATCCCGGTTAACCACCTGTCCGCGCTGCCGCTGTTTGGCCAGTACTACAACGACATGCACTTCGACACCGACAACCTGGTTGTCGTCTCCCCCGACGTGGGTCGCGCCAAGGCCGCCAAGAAGCTGTCCGACATGCTCGGCTGCGACCTGGCCATCGCCCACAAGGGCCGTCCGCGCCACAACGCCGCCGAGGTCATGGGCATCATCGGTGACATCAAGGGCAAGACCTGCATCATCAACGACGACATGATCGACACCGCTGGCACCCTGTGCGCCAACGTCAAAGAGCTCAAGGCTATGGGCGCTGGCGACATCTACGTCTGCGCCACCCACGGCATCTTCTCCGGTCCGGCCATCGAGCGTCTGAACGACGCCCCGATCGTCGAGTGCCTCGTCACCGACGCCATTCCCGTCGAGGTCGGCGGCAAGATCAAGACCATCTCGGTCGCCGAGGAGTTCGCTCAGGCCATCTCCGCCGTTTACCACGAGGAGCCCGTCTCCACGCTCGTCGGCGGCGACTTCGCGCTGTAGTCGCTCGACCCTCGCATCCCTCCGGAAGCCCCGGACGCGCCTGCGGGGTTATCACGCGAACGTCCTCGCCGCTTTGCGGCTGCGGGATGTTCGCTTTGATAACCCCTCCCGGCGCGTCCGGGGCTTCCTGCTGTCTCGGGGCAGCTGTTTTCTGAAATGACTTTGCTGCAACCTTTCCTCGCCTTCGGCGGGCGTGGTAGCCTTTGTCGTTGATTGAACTATTTGTGTAACGAAGGGACAAATATGGCAGCTGCACAGCCGCTTAAGATTCGCATGGTTGCCGGGCTTGGCAACCCGGGCGAGGAATATGCCGAGACCCGCCACAACGCCGGCTTTAAGGCGATCGACGAGCTGGCCCGTCAGGCCGGCGTCACGTACTGGAAAAACCAGGCCGGCGCCGAGGTCGCGCTCATCAACATCAACGATCCCGAGGAAGAGGGCGGTAAGCGCCAGATTGTGCTGGTCAAGCCGCAGTCGTATATGAATACCTCGGGTGGGCCCATCTCCAAGCTCTGCCGCGAGTACAAGATCAAGGCCGAGGAGCTGCTCGTGATTCACGACGAGCTCGACATTCCCGCCGGCGACGTACGCGTCAAGGTGGGCGGCGGCCACGCCGGCCACAACGGCCTGCGCTCCATCATCGACAAGATGGGCAGCCGCGACTTCAGCCGCATCCGCACCGGTATCGGCAACCCTCCCGGCAAGATGGCTGTCGCCGACTATGTGCTTAAGCAGCTGCGCGCCCGCGAGGCCGAGGACTTCCAGGACACCTGCGCTCGCGCCGCCGACGCCGCCGGCCTGGCAATCGTCCACGGCGTGATCTATGCCCGCGACCACGTCAACGGTGCCGCCTCCGCCAACGGCAAGCACTAAAACCTACTATTTAGGGACAGGTTTATTTTGGCAGGTTTTATCTGCGAAAACGCCACAGTCGGCACATCGCAATAAACACGCTGCCACCATACATGCATAGCGCCCCAAAGGGGGCCGGCCTCATCACAACCCGAGGCCGGTCCCCTTTGCCGTTTTGCCTGATAAAACCGACCAAAATAAACCTTTCCCTATTTGGTAGGCCAAAGTGGACAAACCCTGCTCCCAACCGCCGAAGACACACGTAAGTGACATGTCCATGAGGGTATAATTTGCACCGTATGTCTGCACAACGCCTGTGCGCGTACGGTTTTATTCGGGCTACCGTCCATTTCCGTGGAGGCACGGTTCGGTGGCCCTAACAAGAGAGGGGTTCTATGTATAAGATCCTGGAGAAGACGCAGTTCTCGGAGAAGGTGTTCAAATTCCGTATCGAGGCGCCTGCAATCGCCAAGCATGCGCACGCTGGACAGTTCCTCATGGTTCGCGCCAATGAGACGGGCGAGCGTGTCCCGTTTACCCTGGCCGGCTGGAACGGTGACGAGGGCTGGGTCGAGTTCATCTTCATGGTGATCGGCAAGACCACCGAGATGCTTTCCACCTACGAGGCCGGCGAGTCGCTGCGCGACGTCGTGGGCCCGCTGGGCGTTCCCACCGAGATGGCTGAGGGCCCCTGCGCCGTCATTGGCGGCGGCGTCGGCCTGGCAATTGCCTTCCCGGTCGCCAAGCACCTGGTCGAGACCGGTCACGAGGTGCACGCCATCATGGGCGCCCGCACCAAGGACCTCCTACTCATGGAGGATCAGTTCCGCGAGCTCCTCGACGAGGACCACATCCACATCACCACTGACGACGGTTCCTACGGCGAGCAGGGCGTTGTTACCGCTCCGCTGGAGCGCCTGCTGCAGGACAAGGCCGTGAGCCAGGTCTTCTGCGTCGGCCCCGTTCCGATGATGAAGTTCTCGACCCTCACCGCCCAGAAGTACGACACCCCCATCACCGCGTCCCTCAACCCCATCATGGTTGACGGCACCGGCATGTGCGGCTGCTGCCGCGTCGAGGTGGGCGGCGTGACCAAGTTCGCTTGCGTCGACGGCCCCGACTTCGATGCCACCCTGGTCGACTGGGATGACCTTCGTGCCCGCCAGGCCGCTTACCGTTCCGAAGAGGGCGAGTCCCTCAAGGCCTATGAGGAAAAGAGCTGCGCATGCCACTAGTTAACGGTCGTTTCGTTGCCGATATGAAGTCGCCCCGCACCCCCGATAACGAGGAGCCGGCTGCCGAGCGCGCCTGCGACTTCCGCCCCGTCGACAAGGGCTTCACCGAGGAGATGGCGCTGGCTGAGGCCGAGCGCTGCCTCAACTGCAAGAAGCCGTTCTGTGTTGAGGGCTGCCCCGTCAACATCAACATCCCCCGCTTTATCGAGCAGATCCGCGAGAAGGACTTCGGCGGCGCTCTCGATACCATCCGCGAGGACTCCATGCTTCCCGCCATCTGCGGCCGCGTCTGCCCGCAGGAGAACCAGTGCGAGGGCAAGTGCATCCGTGGTAAGAAGTCCGAGCCCGTGGCCATCGGCCAGCTCGAGCGCTTCCTGGGTGACCGCCCCGAGCTCGCCTCCGCGCCCAAGATGGCCCCCAAGAACGGCAAGAAGGTCGCCGTCGTCGGCTCCGGCCCGTCCGGCATCACCTGCGCCGGCGAGCTCGCCCGCAACGGCTTTGACGTTACCGTCTTTGAGGCCTTCTTCACCGGCGGCGGCGTGCTGGTCTACGGCATCCCCGAGTTCCGTCTGCCCAAGGCAGTCGTCAAGCGCGAGATTGACGGCCTGGAGGACATGGGCGTTAAGTTTGAGTACAACTCCGTCGTGGGCAACATGGCCACGGCCGAGGAGCTGTTCGAGCAGGGCTTCGACGCCATCTACGTGGCGACCGGCGCTGGCCTGCCCAAGTTCCTCAACGTCCCCGGCGAGAACCTGCCCAACGTCTTCTTCGCTAACGAGTACCTCACCCGCGTGAACCTGATGAAGGCCAACAAGTTCCCCGAGTACGACACCCCCACCAAGCACGGCAAGAACGTCGTCGTCTTTGGTGGCGGCAACGTGGCTATGGACGCCGTCCGTACCGCCAAGCGTCTGGGCGCCGAGCACGCCATCATCGCCTATCGTCGTACCGAGGACGAGATGCCCTGCCGTCGCGCCGAGCTGCACCATGCCAAGGCCGAGGGCGTCGAGGTTCTGCCGCTCGTCTCCCCGCTCGAGTTTGTCGCTGGCGAGGACGGCTCCGTGTGCGCCGTCAAGGTCCAGAAGATGGAGCTCGGCGAGCCTGACGAGTCCGGCCGCCGTCGCCCGGTGCCCATCGAGGGCGCCATCGAGGAGATCCCCTGCGACGTCGCGATCTCGGCCATCGGTACCAACGCCAACCCCTTCGCAAAGAAGATCGGCGGCAAGATGGAGCTCAACAAGTGGGGCTACATCGTTGCCGACGAGGAGACCGGCCAGACCACCGATCCCCGCATCTGGGCCGGCGGCGACATCGTCACCGGTGCCGCTACGGTCATTCTGGCGATGGGCGCTGGCAAGAAGGCCGCCGCTTCCATCACCAAGAGCCTGCTGGGCGAGTAATCACCCTCAGCGCTAGCCATTAAACGGCAAAGTCCCCGTCGAGCACACGCTCGGCGGGGACTTTTTTATGCCGGCCGTCCCACCACCACAAAAGGGACAGACACTTTTGTGGTGGTCCGGAGCCTGACCGGCGAACCGATTCCGACGTTTGTCTCGATCTGTAACAGTTAGAGACCAAATTCCTCGCCACGTGTTACAGATCGAGACGTTAGGTTAGCGGCTGAACAGTTCGTCTCAATCTGTAACACCTAGAGCCCAACTATCAGGTTTGGTGTTACAGATTGAGATTTTGTAAAAGCCGAGAATGGGCGCTGCCACCAAAAGCCTAGCGCTTGCGGCGCTTGGTTGCGGCGATGCCGGCAGCGGCAACGGTTGCGCCGGCGATGCCAAGGGCCGCTGCCGCCGCCGCGGCGTTGTCGCCCGTGGCGGCCAGAGTGCCCACGGACTTCTGGGCAGCGGTGGCCTTCGCGGCCGGCTTGGAGGCAGCAGCCGTGGAACTCGCCTGAGTCAGCGTCACGGACGGCGTGCCAGTCTCACTTCCGCCGCCTGGCTGCGGCGTGGGAGCCGGGGTAGGCTCAGGCTGCGGCGTGGGCTCAGGCTCGACCGCATCTCCGGAGCTGATTACCACGCTGCGGGCGACCTCGTCGGAAGTTCTAATGTCCTGGATGACAGACGACCCGGGAACACCGATGACGAGTCCGTTTCACGTAGTTTCTCGCACAGTGCCGCCGGCGGGAGTCGTAACTACCGACCCGCCATCAATTGAGAGACAAGGGGCTGCATCACCTTGATTGACAGCGTAGATTGCCGCTGCATTACCCGACACCTCAACATTTGAATTAATGATGTCAATTCGAGGGATGGCGGACTGGGAGCCGGACTGGGAATATATTCCGTAGCCATGTTTACGACTGTGGCCAGTTCCGTCACCGCATCGAACTGTAAGGCTCGAATTCTCGACGAGCACCCGCGACACGCCGTCCTGCGCGCGCATCCAAACACCATCCAAAACCTCGACACTATCACTCGCCACGAGCGTAACATCCGCCCCGTTGGTAATACTCAAATATGTATCCTTACCCCCGGACGAATACAGGGCGACCGACAACATGTTTGCATTACGCGCCGCCGCATCTAATTTTGCGTTATCCACCGCGATGCAGCCTCCATGCTCGGAGGAGATGTTTTCGGCATAGACTGCAACGGCATTGAGCCCCCCATTCGCCTCCGCCTCGACGTGGACGTCGGCGCCCTCGTTAATGGTTATGTTGCCTGCCCGCGTATGAATGCCGATGGTATGAGGCACTTTGTTCGTTGCCGTCACGTTAACGTTGGCACCGCGGATGTCCACGTCGCCGCCGGCCTTACCGTCCCCCGAAACCGCTATCGTATCGGTTCCGGCCGTCGCGTTGAGAGTCACGTCGCCCGAGATGGCGAGGCTACCGCACTCGACCTTAACAGCGCTCCTGCTCTTCTGTGGTTCGGCCGTCGCGTTGAGGGTTCCCTCCCCCGTGATGGCAAGGTTGCCGTTCTTGACAGCAATGGCGCTCTGCCCGGCGTCGGCCGTGA
>ERZ1673738.3646-NODE-3646-length-16772-cov-5.115392_pt1 | contig 16772 bp, 16 predicted proteins | sample MGYA00580198_ERZ1673738 | MGnify/ENA primary metagenome ERZ1673738 (study PRJEB41218, sample SAMN15661784) | gut metagenome | host: Homo sapiens | place: Canada: London | collected 2015-08-20/2019-03-30 | study: EMG produced TPA metagenomics assembly of... | reverse complement strand
GGTGACGGCACCGGCGCGCAGCACCATGCCGAAGGCAGCGTGGAACTGCTCGTACTTCTCGCGGTCGTTGGTCATGAGCTTCGTGAGCTCAGACTTGATCTTCTTGCCGAGGTTCGCGGCGATGAGCTTGAGCTGGCGGTCGTGCTGCAGCATCTCACGCGAGATGTTCAGCGACAGGTCGGGGGAGTCGACCACGCCGCGCGCGAACGCGTAGCACGGCGGCAGAAGGTCGGTGCATCTGTCCATGATCATGACGCCGGAGCTGTAGAGCTCGAGACCGGGATCGGCGTCGCGCGTGTACATATTTGCCGGGACCTTGGACGGGATGAACAGCAGCGCGCGGTAGGAGATCAGGCCCTCGGCGTTGACGCGGATAACGGCCAGCGGGTCGTCATTGTCGTGGAACTTTTCCTTGTAAAATGCGATGCACTCCTCATCGGTCGCCTCCTTGCGGCTGCGCTGCCAGATGGGGATCATGCTGTTGACGGTCTGCTCCTCGGTCTTGGTGACCATCTCCATCTTCGGCTCGCCTTTTTCGTCCTTCTCGCCGGAGTCGACCCAGTCGCTCTGCTCGACGTCCATGACGATCGGCCAGCGGACATAGTCGGAGTACTTGCGGATGAGCATCATGAGCTTCCAGTTTTCGAGGTAGGTGGAGTATTTCTCGCCCGTCTCATCGGCCTTGATGTGCATGATGACGTCGGTGCCGACGGTGTCCTTCTGCGCCTCGGTGATGGTGTAGCCGTCCGCGCCGGTGCTGACCCACTGATAGGCGGTGTCGCTGCCGTAGGCGCGGGTGATGACCGTGACCTTGTCGGCGACCATGAACGCGGAGTAGAAGCCGACGCCGAACTGACCGATGATGTCGATGGCGGCATCCTCCTGCGCGCTCTCGCCGAGATCGTCCTTGAACTTCAGCGAGCCGCTGCGCGCGATGACGCCGAGGTTGCTGTCGAGCTCCTCCTTGGTCATGCCGATGCCGTTGTCGGACACGGTGATCGTGCGCGCTTCCTTGTCGGGGATGACGCGGATCTTGAAGTCGCCGCGCGCCATGCCCACGTTTTCATCCGTGAGCGACTGGTAGCAGAGCTTGTCGATCGCGTCCGAGGCGTTCGAGATGATCTCGCGCAGGAAGATCTCCTTGTGCGTGTAGATCGAATTGATCATCATGTCGAGCAGCTTTTTGGATTCTGCTTTGAACTGTTTCTTTGCCATATCTATGCCTCCAAAATTTTAATTACACCTTTGGGTCCGTACCCGGCCTGCACGCAATAGCGGCCCACGGTACAGATTTTAATATTATAGCACATCGACCGTTTTTTTCAACACCCGCCGCCGGAATAATTGGGTTGTGCGGCGCGTTTTTTGTGGTATAATGAGACGTTAAGAAAAAAATAAGATTCTGTGAGGTGGCACCCATGAACGATCTGAAAGACCTGCTCCATGCGCGCCTGTTCCTGCTGGATATGGACGGCACGCTCTACCTTGGGGACGATGTGTTTCCCGGCGCAGTCGACTTCATCAACACGCTGGCCGATACCGGACGGAAGTACATTTATTTGACCAACAACTCCTCGCGCGCCGGCACGGACTACATCACGCGCCTGCGGCGCCTCGGCTTCCCGTGCGAGGCGGAGAACGTGTTCACGTCCGGCATGGCGACGGCGCTGTATCTCAACCAGCACTATGCGGGCAAGCCCGTGTATCTGGTCGGCACGCAGGCGTTCCGCCGCGAGCTGCTCAGCTACGGCATCCCGCTCGTCGAAGAGGGCGCGGAGATCGTCGTCGTCGGCTTTGACACCGAGCTCGTGTATAAGAAGCTCGACCGCGCCGTACACTATCTGCGCCGCGGTGCGACCTTCATCGCCGCCAACCCCGACTGGGTCTGCCCCATGCCGGCCGACGAGGTGCTGCCCGACTGCGGGAGCATCTGTGCGCTGCTGACCGCCGCCTCCGGCGTCAAGCCGACCTACATCGGCAAGCCGAACCGCAACATGGTCGATGTCATCTCGGCGCAGACCGGCGTGCCGAACGAGCAGATCTGCTGCGTGGGCGACCGGCTGTATACCGACATTGCCGTGGCCGTGAATGCGGGCGCGCAGAGCGTGCTCGTCATGTCCGGCGAGACCGATGAGGCGATGCTCAAGGCGTCCGACGTGCAGCCGAAGTACGTCCTGCGTGACGTGGCCGAGCTTGCGCAGATCCTGCGCGACGGCACGGTGTGAGAAAAAATCCAGAATTTTTTAAAAAGCGCTTGACAAACACGGACACAACTGTTAGGATATGTTCAGTAAGCATCGTTTTGTGCGAATGATGTTTACGCCCCCCTCGTTTGTGTTCTCTCTTCCATTTCAGCGTCCGGGTCTGCATCCGCCGCGGACGCGCAAGCACAGCAATCAACAGCCAACAGCCGAGCCGGCATTTGCCGGCTCGGCTGTTGGCTGTTTTTCACGGTATGCAGGCTTGCCCTGCGCTCAGATGTCCGCGCGGAACCACGCGCCGGGACGGTAGTGCTCGAAGATGACGATGTCGTAGTCGCGCTCGTGCGTCCAGGCGCGGCTCGTCCAGCCGGCGCGCACGGCGCCCATGGCCTCGCACAGGCGCACGCTCAGCGGCTTCGGGCCGATCTTGTAGGCGATGAACTGCGGGCGCGCGATCACGTTCGTGAGCACATTGCCGACGATGGCGGCGGCGGGCTTGCTCAGCGCCGTGCCGTATTCCTTCGGCGGCTGGCTGAGCTGACCGCGCAGGATGTCGGGCGCGTTGCGCCGGAACCATGCGACGATCGTGGGGTCGAAGCTCTCGACGCAGTAGGGACCGGTGTAGGTGCGCAGCGCCTCGAGCGTCAGCGCGCACAGGCGGCGGTTATCGTGCCCGCGCTTGACCTCGAGCAGCAGCGGCACGCGTCCGCCGAGCGCCTCGAGCGCCTCGGCAAACGTCGGGATGACGCAGTCGGTCTTTCCGAGACGCAGCGCGCGCAGCTCGGCGAGGGTGAAATCATCAATGACGCCCTGCACGCCGCACATGCGCTCGAGCGTGTCGTCGTGGAACACGACGAGCCGGTCGTCGGCCGTCAGGTGCACGTCCATCTCGACGGCGTAGCCCGCCTCGGCCGCGGCGCGAAACGCCGGCAGCGAGTTTTCCGGCACGGAGCCGTCCTCGGTGTGCAGGCCGCGATGCGCGTAGTTGCGGCACAAAAACGGCGCCTTCTGCGCGCGCGTTGCGCGGCCCGGCGCGACCAGAAATGCAAACGCACCCGCGCAGGCTGCGGCCGGTGCGGCGATCTTACAAGCGGTTTTCCAATTCATAATGTGTCCTCCTTTTGGCGGCGGGAGCCGCCGGTCTGCCTGCTCATATTAAACAACAATTTCTGCATTTCGTCAAATGCCTGTTGAATTGCACGGCGAGGTATTGTAGAATGGTACGGATTTGAAACAAACTTGGAGGTAACCCTGTGAAGCTCAACTACAAACGCACCATCTGCGTTGGCTTTGCCTTTTTCCTGATCTGCGCGTTCTGGCAGGCCTACGACAACACCGTCCCGCTGATCCTGACCAACAAATTCGGTATGTCGCAGGCATGGTCCGGTGTCATCATGGCGCTCGACAACATCCTGGCGCTGTTTCTGCTGCCGCTGTTCGGCGCGATCTCGGATAAGCACACCGGCAAGCGCGGCCGCCGCACACCGTTTATCCTCATCGGCACGCTCGTCGCCGCCATCGCCTTCATCAGTCTGTCGCTCGTTGACGACGCGCAGCTGAAGAATCTCGACGGCGCTGCCGCGATCGACGATCCCGCCGGTCTGCGCATCGTCTATCAGAAGGAGGCGGACCGCACGCTCAAGACGCCCGACGGCGAGACCTTCGTGCTCGAGGACACCTTTACGGAGGACGAGTTTGCCGCCATCACGAGCCAGGTCACCAATGCCGAGGGCAAGACCGTCACGAACCACGACTACACGAATTATGTCGTGCCCGCGCGTCAGGCCTACGCCCATCAGACGACGCTGCAGCATCCGGGTGCGCTCATCGGCTTCATCGCGCTGCTGCTGGTCGTGCTCGTCGCCATGGCCACGTTCCGCTCTCCGGCCGTTGCGCTCATGCCTGATGTTACCATCAAGCCGCTGCGCAGTAAGGCGAATGCTGTCATCAACCTCATGGGCACCGGCGGCGGCATCCTCGTGCTGGCCATCGGCATGGGCTTCGCCACGAGCTCCGTGCGCAACTCGCTCATGAGCTACACTGCCTACTTCTCCGTGATTGCGGGGCTCATGGTGCTTGCGCTGCTGATCTTCCGCCTGACGGTCAACGAGCCGAAGTTTGTCGCCGAGATGCAGGCCGACAGCAAGCGCTTCGGCATCGACAACGGGGACGACGGCGACACGCCCGCCGCCTCCGGCAAGCTCGGCAAGGCCGAGCGCCGCTCGCTTATTTTCCTGCTGCTGTCGATCGTGCTGTGGTTCTTCGGCTACAATGCCGTGACGTCGAAATACTCCGTCTATGCGAGCAACATCCTGCACAAGGACTATAACCTCACGCTCATGCTCGCGCAGGCCGCCGCGATCGTGGCCTACCTGCCGGTCGGCATCGTTGCGTCCAAGATCGGCCGCAAAAAGACCATTCTCGGCGGCGTCGTGATGCTGGCCATCGCGTTCGGCGTGGCCGCGTTCCTCAATTCCGAGAGCCCCACGATGCTCATGAACGCGATGTTCTGCCTCGCCGGTATCGGCTGGGCGACCATCAACGTCAACTCCTTCCCGATGGTCGTCGAGATGTGCTCCGGCAGCGATGTCGGCCGCTACACCGGCTTCTACTACACGGCCAGCATGGCCGCGCAGGTCATCACGCCGATGTTCTCCGGCTTCCTGATGGACAAGGTCGGCATGACCGTGCTCTTCCCGTATGCCGCCCTTTTCGTGGCCGGCGCGTTTGTGACCATGCTCTTCGTCCGCCATGGCGACAGCCGTCCCATTGCCGCCAAGGGTCTGGAAGCTCTCGACGTGGACGATTGATCAAGAATTCTAATTGGAGGTTGCTACTATGGAACGTCTGACCCGTAAACTCAAAAAGGGCGGCTACTCCGCCAACCGCCATCCCGCGGCACAGATCGATGAGCGCCTGAGCCAGCTCAAGGGCGTGCACAAGCAGTGGGTCGGGGATGTGTCGGACATGATCACCGGCATGAAGCAGAGCGAGGCCGCCGGACAGGCCGGCGCGCTCACGCTGGCGATGCTGCAGGCGAGCTATGCCGCGATCGTGCGCATCGGCCGCCGCTTTGAGGCCGTCTGCCCCGCCGAGGGCAACACCGACGACGCCGTCACGGCGCTCGGCAAGCTCGAGGATCTGTACGAGCAGTGCCTCTCCGAGCTCGAGGACGCCAAGGCGGGTCTGGATGAGTGCCGCGAAAACGGCTTCCAGGATGATCTCGCCTACGGTGAGCTCATGGTGACGAAGCTCGGCCTCACGCAACTGACCAAGCAGTTCGACATCGCCACCGGCTATGCCGAACCCGATCCGGAGCCGTACCAGTACCGGCCGAAGACGGACGAACCGGCGCAGTAAGCCGCTGCCATATTTCAAAAGAGAGAATAGGAGATCTTCGTATGAAACGCACATTTACGACCATTGTCTGCGCGCTGCTTCTTGTGGCCATGCTCGCCGGCTGCGGCAGCACCGGCAGCACCAACCCCTTTGACGCCAAAGCCAAGACCTTCTCCGACGATGGCATGCAGATCACGCTCACGACCGCCTTCAGCGAGGAAGACCTCGAGGGCTACACCGTTGGCTACGCTGCGGACACGGCGATCGTGCTCGCCCTCCATGAGACGAAGGCGGAGTTTGCCGACGCCGGCGCGGAAGACGTGACATTCGAGCAGTATGTCGAGTTCGTCCGGCAGGCGAACAGTGACAAAGAGCTCGTCGACGGTGAGCCCATCGACGGCAACCCGACGCTGCTGTATGACTTCCTCAACGAGGAGCAGAACGTCACCTACCGCTACCTCACCGTTCTCTACGAGTCTGACGACGGGTTCTGGATGGTGCAGTTCGCGTCCCAGAAGAGCAACTTTGACGCCTATGAGCCGAGCTTCATCGAAGCTGCCAAGAGCGTCAGCTTCAGCGCCTGAGCGCGGGGATATCAAAGCCCCCGTCCGGCAGACCGCCGGACGGGGGCTCTTTGATTGCTGGAACAGATCCTTTTTGGACAGAAAAAGAGCAGACAGGATACGCCTGTCTGCTCTTTTCGCGAAAACTCAGTAGCGCACGTCGCTGACGGCGACGGTCGCGTTGTCATAGCGGTACACGCGGCGAACGCGGAAATGAATGTCCGCCGTGACGCCGCCGTTCGTGCCGTCCGGCAAGAGCGCCGCCAGCTCGTCGGCGGGGATGCACTGTCCGCCGTCCGCTCCGAGCAGCACCGCCTGATCGCCGACGGCAACATCGGGGATGTCCGTGACGTCGACCATGGTGAAGTCCATGCACGTCTTGCCGCGTACAGGCGCATACTTGCCATGCAGGAGCACCCGCGCCCGGTTGGAGAAGGCGCGGGAGTAGCCGTCGGCATAGCCGACCGACAGCACGGCCACACGCGTGGGACGCTCGGCGGTGAAGATGCGTCCGTAGCTGACGCTCTCGCCCGGCTCGACCGTGCGGATGTCAACGACCTTGGCGTACCATGTCAGAATGGGCTCAAGGGCGCATGCGCGCGCGCTTTCGGCGCTGTAGCTCATGCCGAGGGCGAACATGCCGGTGCGCACCATCTGGCAGCGGTATTCCGGATGCACAAGCAGACCGCCGGTGCTGGCGCAGTGGCGCAGACCGGGATCGATGCCCAGTGCTTCCAGTCCGCTGCAGACCTCCTGAAAGGCTGCGAACTGCGCGTCCGTGAACGCACTGTCCGAGGGATCCGTCGAGTCGGCACAGGCGAAATGTGTATATATGCCAGTCACGTGCAGACGATCGAGCGCGCAGATCTGCGCGGCGTCCGAAACGGCCTGTGCGCAGTGCCCCGGCCGGGCGTGGAGCCCGAGCCGGTTCATGCCGGTGTCTACCTTGATGTGCACATCGATCTGCAGATCCATCGGCTGCAGGAGCGCCTGCACATGGCTGGCATATTGGAGTGAGAACACGTTGATGGTCAGACCGTGCTGTGCCGCCTGAATGATCTCCGGGTCGAGCAGGCCGCCAAAGATGAGGATGGGCGTGTGCGGTGCGGCTGCACGCACGGCAAGCGCCTCTTCAAGCGTGGCGGCCGCAAACCAGTCGACATAGGGCGCGGCATACTCGGCGCATACGCGCAGGCCGTGGCCGTAGGCATCGGCTTTCATGACCTCCATGATGCGGCAGTCCGGCCCGATGAGCGCGCGCAGGCGCTGCAGGTTGCGCTGGAGCTTGTTGAGGTCGATCTCCGCGCAGGTACGGTAGGGATACTCGTGCATAAGGGAAGGGTCCTTTCTTTGCAAATCTCAGCGATGCTGCATCAGGATCCCGCGGATCGCCTGCACGATAGGGGAGAGCTCATGTGCCTGCAGGCACTGCGGGTTGATCACGATCTGATCCTGATAGAGGAAGGTGTAGATGCTCGGTTCGCCGTCGATCAGTGCCTGACGCAGCGCAGCAGCGGGCATGGTCAGCGGCCGCAGGAAGAGCCGGCGGATGCAGGCGGGCTGTACGCCGGGCTCGGTCGGAATGCCGATGGTTATCTCCAGACCCGGGCAGTCGGAAAGTCCTGCGCGGATCGTGTCCACATAGCTGTCCCACTGCGCCATGATCTGATCATAATCGCGCTGCACGAACAGCTCCACCGCCTTGACAAGGCCGCAGATGTTCTCTTTGTCGACCTTCATGGGGCGGCCAATGCCGTAGTTCGGGCAGCAGTTGAGCTCGCACGCGGCGATCAGCTCGCGGCTGCCGAGGATCATGCCCGAGGCCTGCGGACCGCGGATCTCCTTACCGCCGCTGAACACGACGAGGGACGCGCCGTCGTCGAGGTATTTGCGGATATTCGCCTTCGGCGGCAGCTCGGCCGCCGCATCGACGATGATGGGGATACCGTGCGCGCGGCAGAGCGCCGCGATCTCCGGCAGCGGGATCGAGCCACGCATGGTCTCGGCCTCGGACGTGTAGAAAAACGCCGCCGTCCGCTCGGTGATGCGGTCCTCGATCTGCTGCAAAAACGCCGATGACGTCACGCCGATCTCCACAAAGTGCGCGCCTGAGAGCAGCATGCCCTGATCGTAGAGGTCGCGGTGGCATTTGAGGCAGAGGATCTCGTCTTTCATGCCGGTGGTGTCCGGCAGCTGATAGGCATACGAGCGGCGTGTGCCCGTCATGCAGGCGGCCGCCGCAATGGCAAGCCCTGCAGCTGCGCCGCAGGTGACGCAGCAGGCTTCCACGCCGAGGAGGTCTGCGATGCGCCGGCCTGCTGCCGTGTGCAGCTCGCTCATGTCCACGAAGGCGCCGGCCGCTGACTGCATGGCCTGCAGCACCTCGGGCGCCATGAGCGAGCCGCCCAGCGCCGTGACCGTGCCCCAGGCATCAATGACTGTGCGGACGCCGAGCGATTCGTAAATACTTTCTGCCATGGTTCAGTCCGCCTTTGCATCGCCCGTGACGATGGGTGTGGTGAATGTGGACAGAAATTCGCGCAGTCGTGCCGTCGGGCGCTCCTCGAAGATCTCCTTCGGTGTGCCCATGGCATCAATCTTGCCCTTGTCCATGAAGATGACCTTGTCGGACACTTCGTAGGCAAAGCGCATCTCGTGCGTGACGAGGATCATCGTGGCGCCCTCCTTGGCGAGGCTGCGGATGACGTTGAGCACTTCGCCGACCAGCTCCGGGTCGAGTGCGGACGTGGCCTCGTCAAACAGCAGGATCTTCGGATTCATGGCCACGGCGCGTGCGATGGCCACACGCTGCTGCTGGCCGCCGGAGAGCTCGCTCGGAAGGTTGTCCATCTTGTCGCCCAGGCCAACGGCCGTGAGCCACTTTTCCGCCAGCGCCTCGGCCTCGGCCTTCGGCATTTTCTTTGTGTGGGTCAAACCGAGCATGACGTTTTTCTTCGCCGTCATGTGCGGGAACAGGTTGAACTGCTGGAAGACCATGCCCGTCATCGAGCGCTGCTGCGCGATGACCTTTTCCGGCACGCGCTTGCGCTTTCCGTTGACGTCGTGATAGCCGATCTCCTGGCCGTCGAGGATGATCTTGCCCGCCTCAAACGGCTCCAGCAGGTTGATGCAGCGCAGCAGGGTCGTCTTGCCCGAGCCGCTCGAGCCGATGATCGACACGACTTCCTTCTCGTGCACCTCCAGCGAGATGTCGGAGAATACTGTGAAGTCACCGTAGCTCTTCGTTACGTTTTCAAATCTCAACAGTGCGTCACTCATGGTAGTTACCTCTTAGCTTTCTGCAGATAGTTGAGCTTTTTGCTCAGTTTCTTGCCGGCGTACTCAATGAGCGTGTTGATGGCAAAGTAGAACACGCCGATGATCAGGTAGTACACCAGCGCCTCGCCGTATTTGGCGACGATCTGGCGCGTGACCAGCAGCAGATCCAGCACGCCGATCATGCCCAGCAGCGTCGACGCCTTGATCATCTCTGTGGCGGAGTTGATCCACGGCGGGATCATCTGCACCACCGCCTGCGGCAGCAGGATGTTGAAAAAGATTTGCGGGAACGTCAGGCCGATGGCGCGGCCGGCCTCGATCTGCCCCTTCGGGATGGCCTGCAGCGCGCCGCGCGTGAGCTCGGTCATCTGCGCGGCGGAGAACATCGTCAGCGCGACGGCGCCGGCCGTGTTCTGCTGCATCTGGAAGCCGAAGAACATTTTGAGCACGGCGTTGACAAAGTAATACACCACGAAGATCGTGACCAGAACCGGCAGACCGCGCATGATGTCCACGTAGATGCGGAACAGCCACTGCCAGCGCTTTTTGCAGTAGGTCAGCACGACGCCCATCGCAATGCCCAGAATGGTGCCGAGCACGATGGCGATCAGCGAGATGTAGACCGTGTTGCCGAGTGCCGTGAGGACGTTGCCCCAGAGATTGGATATGTTTTGGAAGTACTTCATACGGACCTCCCCTACAGGAACAGTTTCTCGACCCGACGCAGAATGAACGCGATCAGGTAGCAGGCCGCCACATACAAAATGCCCGTTGTCAGCCAGACTTCAAAGACACGGAACGTCTGCGTGGTGAGGACCTTCGAGATGTACGTCAGCTCGCCGACCGTGATGGCCGAGGCGATGGATGTGTCCTTAAACAGCGAAATAAGGTAGTTGCCCATGGACGGAAGGACTTTTTTCATCATGATGGGCAATTCAATTTCTATTTTAATAACCGTTCCGCTCAAACCGATGGCCTGACCGGCCTCGATGATCCCCTTCGGGATCGCTTCCAGTCCGGCGCGGAACACTTCCTCCATGTAGGCGGAGGAATACAGAGCCAACGTGATGACGAAAGAGGGGACCTTGGGGATGTTGATGCCGATCGTCGGCATACCGAAATAGGTGATATAGACGAGGATCAGAATCGGCGTGTTTCGGAAGATCGTGACAAAGATCTGCACGAGCTTGCGGGCAATCTTGGATTTGGAGACAGCGGCAAAGGCCAGCAGCAGGCCGATGATGGTGCCGACTGTGATCGCGATGATCGCCATGAGCAGGCCGAAGCCAAGACCCTCCAGCATGGGGACAATATTCTTTTCGATAACTGTCCAGTTAAAATTGTAATTCATAGCGTTCTCCATCCGAAGCTTTGGAAAAATGCGGATCGCAAGGGCGATCCGCACCTTCCAAAATTCTGTTTACATAGGGATGCGGCTGCGCTGTGCTCAGCAGTACATAGCCGGCTTGCCGGTCTTGGGCGGGTCGAGTTTCACGCCGAACCACTGCTCAAACGCGTCGATGTAGGACTGGTAGGTCGCACCGCTCATGGCGTCCTGCAGCACGGTGTTGACATAGTTGAGCCAGACCTGGTCGCCCTTCTGGACGCCGGCACCGTAGTTCTGCGGGCGGCCGGCGATGCCGGTGGCAATGTAGTTGCTGTCGAGGGAAGCCTGATACTTGGCGTTGGACATGTCGCACACGGCGACGTCGCAGCGGCCGGAGGCCAGCGCCTGATAAAGCAGCGCCTGATCCTCATACTGGTCGACGGTGTAGTTGTCGTGGCCGGCAAAGACGTCGGCGACGATGTCCTCGGCAAAGCTGTTCTGCAGGATGGCGACGGTCACCTTCGTGCCGCTGTCCATGGCTGCGAGCAGCTGCTCGCCGGTCTTGTACTTGCTGTTGGTGTGCAGCAGAGCCTCACAGCCCTCGGTGTAGTACGGGATAGTGAACTCGATCTGCTGGGCTCTCTCGGCGCTGATGGTCATGAACTGGAAGCAGATGTCCACGTTGCCGTTGACCAGGTTCGGAACGCGCTCGTCAGAGGACTGCTCGACGAACTTGACCTTTTCCGGATCGCCGAAGAGAGAGTTGGCAACGATCTTCGCCATGGAGACGTCGAAGCCGCAGAGGTTGCCGTTGTCGTCATAGAAGTGCCACGGGGCGTTGGTGCTGCCGGTGCCGACGATCAAATAACCGCGATCGAGGACTTCCTGCAGCTTGCTGCTGCCGCTGGCAGTGCCGCCGTTGCCGCCGCTGCCGCATGCCGTGCAGGCGGCGACCATCAGGATGGCCATGAGCAGCGCGAGAATGGATCTGAGCTTTTTCTTCATTTGTTTTCCTCCTGTTTTTATAATATGAAGTGGTTTTCACATCATTTTCCTGTGTTTGCTCGTGGTTTTCGGGGTGTCGTGCCGGTTCAGAGCTTTTCGGCGATGATCTCGATCTCGACCGAGGCGTTCGTGGGCAGCGAGCCCACGCCGATGGCGCTTCTGGCATGGCGGCCGTGCTCACCGTAGAGCGCCTCCAGCAGCTCAGATGCACCGTTGACGACGGCGGGCTGGTCGCCGAAGTCGGGCACACCGTTGACCCAGCCGTGCACGCGCACGATGCGGATGCGGTCAAGGTCTGCCACCGTGGCGATCGCGCTCAGGCAATTGACCGCGCTGATCTTGGCGGATTCATAGGCGTCCGCGATGCTGACGTCGCCGCCGACCTTACCGGCGTAGAGCAGCTTGCCGTCGACCCAGGCCGTCTGGCCGGATGCATAGATCAGGTTTCCCGCCGTCTGCACCGGAAGATATGCTGCGACCGGCGCCGGGCATGCGGGCAGCTTCAGGCCCATGGCCTGGAGCTTTTGTTCCACATTGGACATTGGAATCGTCTCCTCTCTCAAGCCGTATAATACTTGGCGCAGAAGCGGCGGATGCGTGCGATCGCCTCCGTCAGATCCGCGTCGCTGCAGGTGTAGGCGATGCGCACGAAGCCCTCGCCGCATGCGCCGAAGGCGCTGCCGGGGATGCAGACGACGCGCTCCTCGTCAAGCAGACGGTTACAGAAATCCTCACTGCTCATGCCGAAAGCACGGATGTCGGCAAAGACATAGAATGCGCCCGTGGGGTCGTTGCTGTTCATGCCAGGAATGGCGGCCAGACCTTCCAGCAGCGTCGCGCGGCGGCGCGCGAAGATGTCGCGCAGCTGCGTGCACAGCTCCGGATGGTCAAGTGCGGCAACCGCGGCGTACTGACCGATGGCATTTGCGCAGGCGTTGAAGTTTTCCTGACATTTGGTCATGCGGTCGACGATCTCCGCGGGGCCTGCCAGATAGCCGATGCGCCAGCCGGTCATGGCGTAGGATTTTGAGAAGCTGTTGATCACCACGCAGCGGTCCTTCATGCCGGGCAGCTCCGCGATGGACAGGTACGGCTCCGTGCCGTAGAGCAGGGTGTTGTAAACCTCGTCGGCGATGATGAGCAGGTCGTGCTTTTTGGCGATCGCGGCGATCTGCTCCATGTCCGCGCGGGACATGACGCTGCCGGTGGGGTTGTTGGGCGAATTGATCATGAGCGCCTTGGTGCGCGGGGTGATGCGCTGCTCGATGGCCTCGGGCTGCATCGTGAAATTGTGCTCCAGATCCGTCGGGACGCGCACGGCCTCACCGCCGCAGTAGCGCACCTGCGCCACATAGTTGAGCCACTGGGGATCCTGAATGAGCACCTCGTCGCCGGGATTGAGCAGCACCAGAAACAGCAGGGACAGCGCGCCCATGCCGCCGTTGGTGATGATGATCTCGGTCGTGGGATCGTAGCCGACGCCTTTCAGGTTCGACTTCTCCGCGATGGCGCGGCGCAAAGCCGGCGTGCCGGCGTTCGGCGTATAGTGCGTGATGCCCTTTTCGAGCGCCTCGTTTCCGGCGCGGCACACGAGCTCCGGCGTGGCCATGTCCGGCTCGCCGATGCCCATGCTGATGACGTTGTCCATCGTGGAGGCCTTGTCAAACATGGCGCGGATGGCGCCCTGCCGGAGCGTTTTGGCCTTCTCATTGATCCAGTCCATCGGAATCGCCCTCCTCTCAGCGCTGCACGCGGCCGGTGCCGTCGCCGCCGGCCAGCTTCTCGACGTCGGAGACGCCGACGCGGTTGAAGTCGCCGATGACGCTGTGCTTGAGGCAGGAGGCCGCGACTGCGAACTCCAGCGCCTGCTGGCGGTCGGCGTAGTGGTTCAGGCCGTAGATCAGGCCGCCGGCAAACGAATCGCCGCCGCCGACACGGTCGATGATGTCGCGGATCTCGTATTTCTTCGAGACGTAGAAGTGCTCGCCGTCGTTCAGGCAGGCGGCCCAGCCGTTGTAGTCGGCGCTGTGGCTCTCGCGCAGCGTGATGGCGATCATCTTCATGTTCGGGAACGCGGAGAGCACCTTGCTGCCGAGCATACGGTATTTCTCGCGGTCGAGCGAGCCGGACTCGACGTCCACGTCCGCCGTGATGCCGAGCGACTTCTGCACGTCCTCCTCGTTTGCGATGGCGACGTCCACGGACTCGGCCAGCTTGTTCATGACCTCGGACGCGGCCTTGCCGTATTTCCAGAGATTCTTGCGGTAGTTAAGGTCGCAGGAGACGGTGATGCCGCGCTTTTTCGCCTCGGCGACCGATTCGAGCGAGAGCTCCATGGCTGTCTCCGAGATGGCCGGAGTGATGCCGGTGATGTGGAACCAGTCCACGCCGTCGAACGCCTTGTCCCAGTCGATGTCGCCGGGCTTGGCCAGCGCGATGGCGGAGTAGGCGCGGTCATAGACGACTTTGCTCGGCAGCTGGTTTGCACCGCCCTGCAGGTAGTAGATGCCCATACGGCCCTCGCCGCGCAGGATGCGGGAGGTGTCCACGCCGAAATAGCGCAGCTCGCGGATGCACGCCTCGGCAATGTCGTTTTTCGGCAGCACGGTCAAAAATGCGGCGTCCATTCCGTAGTTTGCCAGTGACACCGCCACGTTTGCCTCGCCGCCGCCGAACGTGGCCTCCAGACTCGGGCTCTGGAAGAAGCGCTCGTGGCCGGGCGCTTTCAGGCGCAGCATAATTTCACCGAATGTCAGTACCTTCATTTGATCTTCTCCTTATTTCTGCAGCAGGTGGACCGCGAAGCCGCCGAACTCCTCTTTGAGGTAGATGGCGGTCATGCGCTCGCCCTTGTATTTTGCGGTAGACGGATCGCACACGAAGCCGCGCTTTTCCAGCTCCGCCACGGCGGCCGGCAGCGCATTGGTGCGGATGGCAATGTGGCCGTTTCTGCCCAGATACATGGACTTCATGACCTCAATGCCGGTCGAGGCAAAGTTGGAGGAATTGCCGGCCTTGACCGGCAGACCGAACGCCCGGTTCAGCGCCTCGCAGACGGCCATGGAGGCGTCCGCGCTCTCACAGTTGATGCCGATGTGCGCGACCTCAAAGCCGAGCAGCGCTTCCTTCGCCTGCGCGCACAGCTCCGTGATCTTGTCAAAGTTACCGGCTGCGATATCCGCCTTCGGGCAGACCCAGCTGCCGCCGACCGCGTGTACATAGGGCGCCGCGATGAACTCGCCCAGATTCTGCGCGTTCACGCCGCCGGTCGGGATGAAGCGGATGCCGCCGAACGGGCCGGACAGAGACTTCATCGCCGTCAGACCGCCGTAGACATTTGCCGGGAAGAACTTCACCACGCGCAGCCCCAGCTTCATGGCTGCCATGATCTCCGTCGGCGTGACGCAGCCGGGCGTTACGGCGATGCCGTGCTCGACGCACCAGCTCACGACCTCCGGATCAAAGCCCGGCGCCACGATGAATTTCGCGCCGCACGCTACGGCCTGCTCGCACTGCGCGAGCGTGATGACCGTGCCCGCGCCGACGAGCATATCCGGGCACTGCTCACTCACTGCGCGGATCGAATCCGCCGCCGCCGCCGTGCGGAACGTGATCTCCATCACATCCACGCCGCCGGCCAGAAGCGCCCTGGCGGTGGGGACTGCATCTTTCGCGTCGTCCAGCACGACGACCGGCACGATGCCGCTCTGCTCCAGTCTCTTTAAAACGTCCATCAGGTTACACAGTCCTTTCACAAAAAATAAAAGAATTTTTGTAATTTTTGTATTTTAGAATCATGCTATAAATTTATTTAATCATTGTTTCTGACATTCGTCAATAAATTTTTAAGATAATATTCGTTGAATAAAAGTTTTTTTACTATGTGTTCAGAAAACAAGACGCTTTTTGTGGAAAATGTCTGTTTTCCGAACGATTTCGTTTACTATTTGTCAAGGCGTTGTGGACCATAAGACATTTTTTGTAGAGAGCACTATCTTTTTGCGCGAAAATGTGGTATAACGATTTCCGGGATTCAAAATTTTATTTTGGGGGAGAAGGACCAACGCATGCTTTCTTATCAGGCAAACAAAGAGTGGCTGCATAAACTGATGGATCTATTGGAGGCACATTTCGGGCCGGATGTCGAGTTTGTGCTCCACGATTTGACGCTCGATTATGAACACACGATCGTGGACATCCGCAACGGGCACATCACTGGGCGCGAGATCGGCGGCACCGGAGATATTCTGGGACTGGAATACATCCGAAATGCGTCCGAGGATAACGGAACCTACTATAACTTCATTGAATATACCAAAGAGGGCAAGACGCTGCGCTCGTCGACGCTGTTTCTCCGTGATGAAGACGGCAATCCCTCTGTGTGCATCGCCATCAACGAGGATATCACCAAGAGTCTGGAACTTGAGCGCTATCTCCACAGCCGCAACCGGGTCAATACCGACCAACCGAATGAAGACAAATATCGCGGCGATGTCAACGATATGCTCCAGCACCTGATGGATCAGGCGCAGCTCATGGTGGGCAAAAACTCTGCCCACATGACCAAGGAGGATAAGCTCCGCTATCTGGAGTTTCTCGACAAGCATGGTGCATTTCTGATTACTTACTCCAATGCGCAGGTTTGCAAGGCGCTGAACATCTCGCAGTTTTCGCTCTATAATTACCTGCGTATGATCCGCGGCGGAAAAGACGGCGCGGCCGAGCCGCTGCCCATGGGCAAATGAATTGCAGACGCAAAAAACCGGCGGACAGCGATTTGCTGTCCGCCGGTTTTCCATTGCGGCAAAAAACCTCCGCGCCGGATGGCGCGGAGGTTTTTGCATCAGTATATAAAACCGAATTACTTGAGTTCGACAGAAGCGCCGACTTCCTCGAGCTTCTTCTTGAGCTCCTCGGCCTCGTCCTTGGAGACCTGCTCCTTGATGGCGCAGGGGATGCCCTCGACCTTCGCCTTGGCTTCCGCCAGGCCCAGGTTGGTGATCTCACGGACGGCCTTGATGACCTTGATCTTCTGATCGCCGAAGCCGGTCAGAACGA